>PJEL010002211.1_pt1 | contig 18266 bp, 17 predicted proteins | sample 1853271 | NCBI WGS metagenome assembly PJEL01 (sample SAMN08108733, study PRJNA415343) | Invertebrate metagenome, whole genome shotgun sequencing project. | host: Globobulimina | place: Sweden: Gullmar Fjord | collected 2015-08
ATTTTCTTCAAAACGATTTTATATTTTATATTGAAAGAATAATATCAAAAGGAGACTTAAAATGAAAAGAATTGAAAAACTTTTTTTATTGATATTAACTGTAGCCTTTATAGCTATGATTAATACAGCATGTGAGAAACCGCAGAAGGCGCCTGAACCCCAGAAGGTTCAGCAGCCGGCCACAGGCCCCATTACTCAGGATAGCAGCCCTAACATAACCGGTAAGGTTGCTGAGACGATGAATAGCGGCGGTTACACTTATGTGAAGCTTGAGAAGGAAGGCAGGGAGATATGGGTCGCAGTTGGAGAGGCGGATATCAAGGTCGGTGATGATATGGCCTTCTACAGCGGCAGTGTAATGCATAACTTTACGAGCAAGACCCTTGGCCGTACATTTGACAGTATAGTCTTTTCCCCGGGACCTATCGGAGTGCAGGGCGACCCAAATCATTCTGAGTTCATGAGTACGGGTGCTGTAAAGCCTGAGATGGAGAATATACAGGTTGAAAAGGCAGCAGGTGCCGATGCATATACAATCGGAGAGCTCTATGAGAAAAGCGCTGATCTTAACGCCAAATCGGTAACTGTAAAGGGTGCCGTAGTTAAGGTATCAACCGGCATTATGGGTATGAACTGGGTGCATATGCAGGATGGAAGCGGTGATATTGCCGCTGGAAGCCACAACCTTGTTGTAACTACTGATGATGTGCCACTGGTAGGTGAGACTATAACTGTCAGCGGAACCTTGACCAAGGATAAGGACTTTGGCCAAGGTTACAAGTATGCGGTTATTCTTGAGAACGCTGCGGTATCAAAATAAGAATCGTTATTGAACTTAAAAGCCCCTTGCATTGCAAGGGGCTTTTTTTATGGCCTTTGGCAAGCTGAGCGGTCTGTACTGTTTGATGTATAATGAACCATAATTATTTAACAAGGGGTTATCGTGTTTATCAATACAGGTAAGTGGCTTCAGAACGAAATCGACACATTGATCAAAGAGGCAGCGGCTATAGATAATATCGGTGAACGGATATCCTTTCTGTCGGGGTTTTTTCTTGAGGTTGACTATGATATGGCAACTCTTTCCGGCAGTATCGACTCTCCTGAAGAATTGGTAGTAGACCTTCAGGGGTTAGACTGCTTCACCTTTATCGATTATGTAGAGGCGATGAGGATGTCATCTTCGTTTGATCAATTTATTGAAAACCTGAAGAAGGTGAGGTACAGGGAAGGGCAGGTTTCTTTCAATGGTCGTAACCACTTCTTCACAGATTGGATAAATAACAACTCAAATTATGTTGCAGATGCAACTGAGGCTGTTGGGGGTGTCTTCACTCAGCACTCATTGAAAAAGATAAATTGTAAATATGACGGTAGAGGATTTGTTGATGGTATAGGAACAGTTGAGAGAGAAGTGTGGTATATCCCTTATGACGCTGTTGATGATAATGTGGTTTCAAATCTTGTGACAGGTGATTATGCAGGCATATTTACTCATATTGACGGACTGGATGTGACACATGTAGGAATAATAATAAAAGAGAATGGCGAGGCTGTCTTCAGGCACGCATCATCGGTAAAGGGCAGGGTGGTTGATGAGGGCTTTGCCGGGTACCTTTCTGGAAAGCCTGGCATAGTTGTGCTGAGACCTATAGGTAATTAGAACTTATTTTCAATGGAAGAACGTAGAGATAACATAGTATCTGAACAGATCGGCTGGATAGATGCATTCAAAACTTATTTGCGTCCAAAAGTACGGAGCATGCTTTTTTTAGGATTCTCTGCTGGACTGCCTTATTTTCTTGTCTTTTCAACATTATCCAGGTGGCTTCGTGAAGCAGGTGTAGAGCGCAGTACAATAGGCTTTTTAAGCTGGATCATGCTTGCATATGGGTTTAAGTGGGTATGGTCTCCGATTGTTGACCGTATGCCTATCCCATTCTTTACAAGGGTTATGGGTAGAAGACGCAGTTGGATGCTGCTTGCCCAGTTAACCCTTATGTGCTCATTTGCAGGGATGGCATTATCAAACCCTCAAGGTCACCTGACAACTTTAGTCCTGTTTGCTATTCTCTCTGCTTTTGCAGCTGCTACACAGGACATAGCCATAGATGCTTATCGTATCGAGGCGGTTGAAGAAAAATTTCAAGCAGCAATGGCTGCAAATTACATGATAGGGTACAGACTGGCAATGATACTTGCTTCAGCAGGTGCATTTTATATAGCCGCTGCATTTGAGATAGAAGAAGAGACTTACCGTTATTTTTCATGGATGATGTCATACCTTTCAATGGCTGCTCTGGTGTCGGTGGGTATCATAACAACCTTTCTGATATCTGAACCGGAAGTCGCAGTGGACTCAAAGACAGTAGAGCGTGAAGATCATACAAAAGAGATCGTTGAGCACTATTCATTTTTACCCGGTTTTATACGCAGGCTGTTTGAGTGGATTTACAATGCAGTCCTCAGTCCTTTTCTTGATTTCATTCTGAGATACAGATGGCAAGCTGTTTTAGTTTTACTGTTAATCGGAACATATCGAATATCAGATATCGTTCTCGGAGTAATTGCCAATGTTTTTTATGCTGATATGGGTTTTGATAAAAAAGAGGTTGCCAATATTTCATCTATATATGGAACTGTTATGACTTTGGTAGGCGCAGCTTTTGGAGGTGTTTTAACTGTTCGCTACGGGGTGATGAAGATCCTTTTTCTAGGCGCCGTGCTTTCTGCAGCAACCAATATACTCTTTTCATTAATTGCTGCAGCCGGGAAAAATATAATCTTTCTTACTGTTGTGATCTCAGCAGATAACCTTAGCGGCGGAATAGCTACAGCTGCATTTATTGCCTACTTATCCAGTCTAACTAATATCTCCTATACAGCGACACAATATGCGTTATTCAGCTCCATTATGGTACTGATCCCAAAATTTATTGGTGGTTTTTCAGGTGTAATGGTAGATCACATTGGGTATGAAAGCTTCTTTATAATCACAGCAATTATGGGGATACCCGTTTTAATTCTGATTTATTTAGCAAATAAATATATTCCATCCAATGGTCATAGAGCAGATGACTCGTAAATGTTAAATGAGCGTTAAAACGCCTTAGATACAACATGTTACCTTGCTACCCTAAAGCTTTACATTAGGGCATGTTTTTACTATAATGGATTTATTATTTATATGAGAAACTCCATCCTTAATAAATATCCAGTACAGACTATCATCTTTATCTCTATTGTCATATTAATGGCTGCATGTTCAGTTATTAAGGCCCCCTATACCATCACCAAGACAGCAGTTATGGGCACATATTATGTTGTTAAAGGCACATATGAGCTTACAGCCGGAACAACCAAGCTTGTTTATAACATAGGCAAGTTCACATTCAATGTTGTCAGGGCACCGCTTGACTGGCCGTTGATAAATGATGAGATCGATACGATCGACGGGCTTCCTGTAAAGGAGGCGATACGCAAGGGCAAGGTGAAGAATTCGCCTTACACAGTAAAAGGAAAGAAATACTACCCGATGACAGTTGCAAAGGCCAAAGGCTATAAAGAGGTCGGCATTGCCTCATGGTACGGCTACGAGACCAGGAGGCAGAAGGGAGGGTATATGACAGCTAATGGTGAAAAGTTTGATCCTGACGGCCTTACAGCTGCTCATAAGCACCTGCCTTTGCCGATGAATGTAAAGGTGACAAACCTTGATAATAAACGTTCAATAGTAGTAAGGGTCAATGACAGGGGGCCTTTCCCGAGCAGCCATAATCCTAAATCAGGAAAGAGGATAATAGATCTCAGCATGGGTGCTGCCAAACGGCTCGGCTTTTACAAGAAGGGGACAGCAAGGGTGAAAGTAGAAGTTGTCGGGCTCTGATGTGTTACGTCGTTATTAGTTCTGTTTGATCTTTTCCTGCCAGCTTCTGGCCTTAGCAAGAATAGCATCTTCATCAGCAGTTGTCGGACTGCCGTCTTTAAGAAGGAATTTGCCGTTAACCATAACAGACTCAATATCTGAAGGCCTCATGGCATAAGCTATTTGTGAATATACATCATACAGCGGCATCAGGTGAGGCTGTTTAAGATCAGCAATAACAAGGTCAGCTTTTTTACCGGGTTTAATAGAGCCGGTAACGTCCCCAAGCCCTAATATCTCTGCCCCGTTTTTCGTGGCCATAAGCATGGCTGTCTTACTATTAACGACTGTAGGATCGCCTGTGACCGCCTTGTGGACCTTGGCGGCTGTAGATATCTCTCCGAGTATGCTGAGGTCGTTGTTGCTGGCAGCACCGTCTGTGCCGAGGCCGACCTTTATACCTGACTCGATTAGTTTAGGAACAGGAGCAAATCCGGAAGCAAGTTTAAGATTACTCTCGACACAATGTGCAACACCGACCTTTCTTTCTGCAAGGATATCTATGTCCTTTTCAGTAAGCCAAACACAATGTGCGGCAGAGAGCCGCTCTGATAAAAAGCCGATAGAGTCGAGGTGCTCAACAGGTGTCTTCCCATAACGCTCTTTGCACTGGGCTACCTCAAACTCTGTTTCTGAAAGATGGGTGTGCAGAGCTACATCATACTTCTCTGCAAGTTCGCCGGCACGTTTATAGTTTTCAGGGCTGCATGTAAAGGTGGCATGCGGCGCAACACCTGTAGTGACAAGTTCACTCTCCTGCCAGCGTTTAATATGCTCTTCAGCCTTTCTGAAATAATCATCAGGCCCCTGTGAATAATCTTTCCAGGGAAAGTCGATTATGCCGGATGCAAGCACTGCCCTCATACCTATAGCAGTAAGCCTGTTGCCCGCAGTCTCTTCATAAAAGTACATATCATTGAAGGTGGTTACACCTCCCTTTATCATCTCAAGGCATGCAAGCTCTACGGCATCGCCTACAAAATCGCTTGAAAGCCACTTCATCTCATTCGGCCAGATATGCTTTTCAAGCCACTCCTGTAAGGGAAGGTCATCAGCAATACCCCTGAAGTAGACCATTGCGGCATGGGTGTGAGTATTTATAAGGCCGGGAAAAACTACCTTGTCTTTGCCTTCGGTGATATCGTCAGAAGAGTATTTAGCAGAGATATCATCATATGAGCCGGCGGCGATGATGTCTGAACCTGATACAGCAACAGCACCGTCATTGATCACGCTGAGGTCGCCTTCCATGGTCAGAAGGTGTTCGGCCCTTATTATGTGATCAACGTTCTGCATGTTAACCAGCTATAAGTTTTTCGGCTATCTGAACAGCGTTAAGTGCAGCGCCTTTTCTCAGGTTATCAGCAACCACCCAGATATTTAAGCCGTTCTCAACAGAGTTATCTTCCCTGATCCTGCCGACATATGTTTCATCTTTGCCTGCAACATCGATCGGCAGCGGGTAGATATTCTTATCCGGTGCGTCGTATACGAGAATGCCATCAGTAGCTGAGAGCAGTGCCCTGACATCGATTGCAGAAAGCTTCTTTTCAGTTTCAATGTTTATTGATTCAGCATGGCATTTAAAGACCGGGACCCTTACTGTAGTGGCTGTTATCCTTATGGAATCGTCACCAAGTATCTTTCTGGTCTCATTTATCATCTTCATCTCTTCTTTGGTATATCCGTTCTCCAGAAAGCTGTCGATATGCGGCAGGCAGTTAAATGCTATCTGGTGAGGGTATACGCTGGGCTTGATATCTTTGAAGTTAAGGAAGGCAGCGGTCTGCTCATGAAGTTCATCCATAGCATTCTTGCCTGTGCCGGAGACTGACTGGAAGGTTGTCACTATAACTCTTTTGATCTTCGCGTCATCATGTATCGGTTTCAGAGGGAGGACCATCTGTATTGTTGAGCAGTTGGGGTTGGCTATTATGCCCTTGTGCCATTGAAGGTCCTGCGGATTGACCTCAGGAACTACAAGCGGCACCTCAGGGTCCATCCTCCATGCGCTTGAGTTATCAATAACAACGCATCCTGCTTCTGCAGCGGCAGGGGCAAACTGCTTGCTTCTGTCTCCGCCTGCAGAGAAGAGGGCGATATCTATTCCATCAAAGACATCTTCTTTAAGTGTCTCCACCTTTATTGCATTACCGTGAAAATCTAATGTCTTTCCTTCAGAACGCTCTGATGCAAAAAGCCTCAGTTGCTCAACAGGGAAGTTCCTCTCCTCAAGGATGGATATCATCTCGTTTCCAACAGCGCCTGTGGCACCTACTACAGCTACTATGTATTTCTCTTTCTTTTTAAGCATAATTAAAACCTTAAGGGTTCGAGGATTCCAGGATTCGAGGGTTCGAGTGAAAGGAATTAAAACTCCAACACTTGAACCCTTGCCACCTTGACCCCTTGAATCCTTTCCTTTTATAGATTCTTTACTACCAGGTCACCGACCTCTGTGGTTGAATGCCCCATCTTTCCTGCTGCAAGGCTTTTTATATCATTAGCTGTTACTTTCATGACAGCCTCTTCTATCGTTTTTCCGCTTTCAACCTCTCCAAGACTTTCAAGCATAAGACCACCTGCACAGATTGCTGCAAGGGGATTGATTACATTCTGCCCTTTGTACTTTGGAGCAGATCCGCCGATTGGTTCGAACATTGAAACGCCCTCAGGGTTGATGTTGCCGCCTGCAGCTATGCCCATACCGCCCTGTATCATGGCACCGAGATCGGTAATGATATCACCAAACATATTATCTGTAACAATAACATCGAACCACTCAGGATTCTTTACAAACCACATTGTTATGGCATCGACATGTGCATAGTCGGTCTTTATGCCGGGATACTCCTTTCCAACCTCATTAAAGGCCCTTTCCCAGAGGTCAAAGGCGAATGTCAGTACATTTGTCTTTCCGCAAAGGGTGAGCTTATTATCTTTATTGCGATTCTTGCAATATTCATATGCATAGCGGATACAGCGTTCAACGCCCTTTCTGGTATTTATAGATTCCTGAACAGAGACCTCATCAGGGGTTCCTTTTTTGAGAACGCCGCCGGCACCTGCATAGAGGCCTTCAGTATTCTCTCTAACAACAACAAAATCTATATGTTCAGGCCCCTTGCCTTTAAGAGGGCACTCGATTCCAGGGTAGAGCTTTACTGGCCTTAAATTTATATACTGGTCGAGTTCAAAGCGAAGTTTCAGCAGTATGCCTTTCTCAAGGATTCCAGGTTTGACATCAGGGTGGCCAATAGCACCGAGGTAGATGGCATCATGTCCCCTCAGGTCATCTACAGCACTTTCAGGCAACACCTCGCCGGTTTTTAGATACCTGTCACCGCCAAAATCATAATATGTGAGGTTAAGTTTGAAATCGTTATTTTCTGAGATGGCATTAAGCACCTTGATGCCTTCATCAACAACCTCAGGGCCAGTCCCGTCTCCGGGAATTACTGCAATATTGTAAGTCTTTGACATCTTGTTCTCCTATTTAATATGTCACAATTGACGATCATCAATTGAAAATTGAATATTGGTGATCCCAACGGGACTCGAACCCGTGTTCCCGGCGTGAGAGGCCGGTGTCCTAGGCCACTAGACGATGGGACCATACCAATCAGCTTTAAATTTATGGCTGGGGAGGAAGGACTTGAACCCTCAAGGGCAGAACCAGAATCTGCTGTGTTACCAATTACACTACTCCCCAAAAACCTATGTTTTTAAGCAAAGTGTAGTATACATCTTCAGTTAAATATCAGTCAATATTTAGACAGTTAAATTAGGGGTAATGATTGTTGATGGATTGTATAGACGTTATCAATACAATCATGTTTGATTATGGAAAACAATAAGGTTATAGGCTCGGAAAAGCAGGGGAGAGAATCCTAGTGTCTGAACAAGTATCAATGCGTCAATGTTTCTTTATTAGACCGAAGAACCATAAATAGGTGCTGTAACACATTGGGCATTCATACAGCCTTGTTAAGATAAGCGGCCTCATCCACCATCTGCGGCGTACTCTCAGCAATGTTGCATCACATTTTGTGCAGATCGATTCATGCAAATTCCCCCTAGTTGTCAGTTCCATATTCATAGACAAATTATATTAATTCTGCATGATAATTGCAAATATAGGCAAATAAGCAAATACCTTATTCTTGTAGCTTATACAATTTATACGTGCTTAGTAGAAATCAATTATGTTGATATTTCATTATATTGGTTTTGTTTTCATATATTTATGTATAATAAACGTGTTGTATTGATATATATTATGAAAAGAATACTTATAACAGGAGGAGCGGGGTTTTTGGGCTCTCATCTTTGTGAAAGGCTCCTGAATGAAGGACATGAGGTTCTATGTCTTGATAACTTCTATACCGGGCGCAGGTCTAATGTCTCGCACCTTCTGGAAAATCCTCTTTTTGAGATTATGAGGCATGATATATGTTTCCCCCTCTATGTTGAGGTTGATGAGATATATAACCTTGCATGCCCTGCATCGCCTATTCACTATCAGCATGATCCTGTGCAGACTACAAAGACATCAGTTCATGGTGCCATAAATGTTCTCGGGCTTGCTAAAAGGCTGAAGGCCAAGGTCTTTCAGGCATCTACTTCGGAAGTCTATGGTGACCCGGCGGTGCATCCTCAGACGGAGAGTTATTGGGGGAATGTCAATCCCGTTGGTATTCGTTCCTGTTATGATGAGGGCAAGCGCTGTGCAGAGACTCTCTTCTTTGATTATTATCGCCAGCATGACCTGAAGATAAAGGTTGCAAGGATATTCAACACGTACGGCCCTAATATGCACCCGCAGGATGGAAGGGTTGTCAGTAACTTTATAATGCAGGCCCTCAACGGAGATGATATCACAGTCTATGGTGACGGTAAACAATCCAGAAGCTTCTGTTATGTTGATGATCTGATAGATGGTTTTGTCAGGTTGATGAATTCACCTGATGAGATCACAGGTCCTGTAAATCTTGGAAATCCTGACGAATTCAGTATTTTAGAACTTGCAGAAATAGTGATAGAAATGATCGGGTCCAAGTCTAAGATTGTGTTTGAGCCACTGCCGAAGGATGACCCCATTCAGAGGCAGCCTGACATATCACTTGCACAAAAAGAACTTGAATGGAAACCGAAAGTAAAGCTAGAGCAGGGACTGAAGAAGACAATCAAATATTTTGAGAGGTTTGCTTCAGAGGACTAATCCACCCCCTCCTTTGTACTTGTCACAAACAAAGTTGTATGCAGTGCCCCTGAATCTGACAATGTTGACTCCTTTGTATACTATAACGGCGGGTTTATAAGAGCGCTTTCTTCTCTTCCTGAATCTATTAGAACCTTTCGGCCCTTAACTTTTATTTTGCCTTCAGTAAAGAGTTTTATCGCCAGAGGAAATATCCTGTGCTCATGTTCAAGTATCCTATCTGAAAGAGACTCTTCGGTATCGTCATCGTATGCAGGGACAGCAGCTTGAATAATTATGGGACCTGTATCAACACCCTCATCAACAAAATGGACGGTGCAGCCTGATATCTTTACCCCATATTCAATAGCATCCCTGTGTCCATGAAGTCCGGGGAATGAGGGGAGCAGAGCAGGGTGGATATTCATTATTCTGTTTGGATACCTCTGTACGAGCGTTTTTCCAACTACCCTCATGAAGCCTGCAAGAATGACAAGCCCTACGCCTCTTGCCTCAAGCTCATCTGCGATATGGGAGTAATAGGAGTCTTTATCCTGAAAATCTTTTGGTGATGTTATCAGGAAATTTATATTATGTTTTTTAGCCCTCTCAATTGCATAAGCATCAGCCTTATCAGTTATGAGAAGAGCTATTTCTGCGTTAATGAACTTTGATTCGATATTGTCGATTATCGACTGAAAATTGGAACCTCTGCCTGATGCAAGAACACCTATAGTCAGCATCCTAGATATATTTGACTCCCTTTCTTCCTTTTGCGATCTTGCCGATCACGTAGGCATCTTCGCCAAGTAGTTTCAGCTTCCTAATTATCTTGGTAGTATCTTTACTGTTAACAACTATTGCAAAACCTATTCCCATATTAAATGTTTTATACATCTCATCTTCAGGTACATCACCTTCACGCTGTATATAGTTGAAGACGCCATGTACAGGCCAGCTGCCTTTTTCCACAACAGCCTTAAGGCCGCTTTTTGGAAAGATCCTTGGAAGATTCTCTGTTATGCCGCCTCCTGTAATGTGCGCAAGGCCCTTTATCTGGAAACTTTTCATAAGTTTCAGAATGCTTTTTACATATATTTTTGTGGGCTTAAGCAGCTCCTGGCCTACAGAGCATCCGAGTTCTTTTATTTTCTTTCCGGGAGTATGTTTCTTAATATCAAAAAACAGCTTCCTTGCAAGTGAGTAACCATTACTGTGCAGTCCGCTTGATGCGAGGCCTATTACAATATCACCGGCCTTAATCTTTGATCCGTCAATAACATCTTTTCTGTCGACTACTCCTACAGAAAAACCGGCAAGGTCATATTCTCCCGGATTGTAAAAGCCGGGCATCTCAGCGGTCTCACCGCCAATGAGTGCGCAGTCTGCCATTTTACAGCCTTCTGCTATACCCTTGATCACATCCGCAGCTTTTTTGGTTGATAGCTTTCCTGTGGCAAAGTAATCGAGGAAGAAGAGAGGGCGTGCACCGCTTGTCAGTATGTCATTTACGCACATGGCAACAAGGTCGATGCCGACTGTATCATGCCTGTTTGTCCTGAAAGCGATATTGAGTTTAGTGCCGACACCATCAGTGCTGCTTACAAGTACAGGCGCCTTGAATTTATTTTTGTTAACCCGGTAAAGTGCTCCGAATGAACCTATGTTGCTGATTACGTCTGAATTGAATGTGGATTTTGTAAAGGGTTTTATCATGTCCACAAGCTTGTTGCCTTTATCTATATCAACTCCTGATTTTTTGTATGTTAATGCCATATATATCCTTTCAAATATGATAGAGGTGTAAGGTTTAGAACGTATGTGATGCTGATTATGAATTGTAAGTTAAGAACGAAAGAAATTCAAGCAGATTGCCTTTAAGATTGATTGTGCCTGTTCTCTATCTTCTTCAGGCTCTCCTGTGCAGCCATCTGCTCTGCAGCTTTTTTTGTTCTGCCAATTCCCTTTCCGAGAGTTTTATCATTTACTAAAAGGGTGACCTCAAAGACCTTCTCATGTTCCGGCCCTTTTTCCATAGTGACCCTATACACAGGAAGAAGACTGAATCTTGACTGTGTAACCTCCTGAAGCCTGGTCTTGAAATCAACGATAAGGCCTTTATCCGCATGCTCTGTTATTTTAGTTCCGATCGAGTTGAGAATGAAATCAGAAGCTTTGTCTATCCCGCCGTCAAGGTATACTGCGGCTACCAGGGCTTCAAAGGCATTAGCAAGCAGTGAAGGCTTCTTTCTCCCGCCGGATGACTCTTCTCCTTTGCCAAGAAGCAGGTATCTTCCGATATTCAGATTTTGAGCTACCTCAGCAAGTGTGGACTCCTGAACAACATAAGATCTCATTTTTGAAAGCATGGCTTCTGAGTATTTGTTGAACAGGTTAAAGAGGTGGCTGCTTATAACTGCCCCGAGAATCGCATCTCCAAGAAATTCAAGGCGCTCATTGTGAGGGTGATCATTGTCCTGATCTTCATGTGAATAAGATTTGTGTGTAAGAGCTTCTGCTGCAAGGCCTTTATCATCAAAGACATGTTTGATAGACTCTTCCAGGCTAGCTAAATCTTTTAAAAATGATGCTGGCATTTGTCCCGCCGAATCCAAATGAGTTAGATATTGCTGAACCTATTTCGAGCTCTCTTGCGGTGTTAGGTATATAGTCAAGATCGCATTCAGGGTCAGGGTTCTCCAGATTAATGGTTGGAGGAACGACCTTGTTGAATATGCTGAGAGCACATATCACACCTTCAAGTCCTCCGGCAGCACCAAGCAGGTGGCCTGTCATTGATTTGGTTGAGTTGACGCATAATTTATATGCATGGTCCTTAAATACGCTCTTGATAGCAGTTGTTTCGAGTTCGTCGCCGTATTTGGTTGAAGTACCGTGCGCATTAATATAGTCAATTGCGGTAATATCAACTTTTGCATCATTGAGGGCTGCATTCATGCATCTTGCAGCACCTTCCCCCTCGGGAGCAGGGCTTGATATATGGTATGCGTCAGCGGTCATGCCGTAACCTGTTATCTCTGCGTATATTCTGGCGCCTCTTTTACGTGCGTGTTCCAGCTCTTCAATAACCATGATTCCTGAACCCTCGCCCATGACGAAGCCGTCCCTGTCAACATCATAAGGCCTGCTTGCCCTTTCAGGTTCGTCATTTCTGGTGGAGAGAGCCTTCATGGATGAAAAACCTGCTATAGCAAGAGGGGAGATGGTTGCTTCAGTGCCTCCGGCTATCATTACATCAGCCGTATTGTTCTGTATGAGCCTGAATGCGTCCCCGATAGAATGTGTGCCGCTTGCGCAGGCGGTAACAACAGATGAGTTTGGACCCTTTGCCCCGAACCTGATCGAGATCTGACCTGCGGCAAGGTTTATTATTGTCATGGGTATAAAGAAAGGTGTTACCCTTTTTGGGCCTCTTTCATTGAGTATCTTGCTGTACTTCTCAATTGCAGGGAGTCCGCCCATTCCGGCACCAACAATTACACCGACCCTCTCGGCTATATCGTCCGTTATGGTCAGGCCGGAGTCCTCCATAGCCATTGTGGATGCTGCAATGCCGAGGTGAATGAAGCGGTCCATCTTCTTCTGCTCCTTAACCTCTATATAGTCGTCTATATTGAAGTCATTTACTTCAGCAGCTATCTGGCAGGGGTAACCTTCAGGGTCGAAGTGGGTTATCCTGGAGACGCCTGAACGTCCCTCAATGAGTCCGTCCCAGGACCTTTGTGTGCCTGTAGCAAGAGGGGACACCAGTCCCACTCCTGTTATTACAACTCTTCTATCAGCCATTTAATAAAGTGGGGTTAGGCTGACTTATCGTTAATATATTTTATAGCGTCCTGAACCTTCATGATGCTTTCGGCATCTTCGTCCGGGATCTCGATGTTGAATGCTTCTTCAAGAGCCATGACGAGTTCTACGGTATCAAGCGAATCTGCACCGAGGTCATCTATGAATGATGATTCAGGTGTTACCTTGTCTGCGTCCACTCCAAGCTGTTTTGAGATGATCTCTTTTACTTTCTCTTCAACTGACATTTCAGTCCTCCGTTTAGTGATGTTTATGGGAATTAGATTTATTTTTTAAGAAATAATTATACATATTCAAGCTCTTTTTTTCATTCATTCATTTAACTTACAACTACATGTACATGCCTCCATTGACATGTATAACCTGGCCTGTCAGGTAGTCAGACTCTTTAGATGCCAGGAATATTGCAGCGTTTGCCACATCCTCAGGTGTGCCGAACTCCCTCAAAGGAATGGCGTTCTTCATGTCATCTTTCACTTTGTCTGAGAGGGCATCGGTCATTGCAGTCTTTATGAATCCTGGTGCAATGGCATTGACCCTTATGCCGCGTGCGGCATACTCTTTAGCAACAGTCTTGGTCAGGCCTATTACTCCAGCCTTTGAAGCGCTGTAATTGATCTGCCCGGGGTTGCCGATAAATGCAACAACCGAGGAAATGTTAATGATCTTTCCGGAACGCTGCTTTGCCATGATCTTGATAGCTTCTTTACTGCAGAGGAATGTCCCCTTAAGGTTTATGTCAAGAACGGCATCCCACTCATCCTCTTTCATCCTCATGGCCAGAGTATCTCTTGTTATTCCGGCATTGTTTACAAGGATATCCAGGCTTCCCAGTTCGTCTGTGAATTTACCAAATGCACCGGATACGCTGTCCTGATCAGATACGTCCAGCTTTGTCGCAATACACTTTACGCCTGAAGATGTTATATCATTAACCAGTGATTCTGTGTTGTCAATATTAATGTCAGCAATGCAGATATTTGCACCCTCTTTTGCCATAGACACTGCTATAGCCATGCCGATTCCCTGTGCAGAACCTGTTATAAGTGCATTAAGTCCCTTAAGTCTCATTATTCCTCCGTTAATTAAGATAGAAAGTTCAATTATTATATAAGTTCACTTTTAAATAGGCAACCTGAATGGAATGTTACCGGATAGAAATAATTTTGTTGAAAAAAAAATATTAATTAGTATAATTAACTTATGCATATAAAGTTTAGCAACAGAATCATTGTTTTAGTGTTCATTGCAGCCGTTTTTTTGCCGGCCTTGCTGTATGCAGATGATAATAATGCCGAGGCATTCTTTGACCTTGGCGGCGACCTTACGGATAAGATGGAATATTCAGAGGCGATAGATGCTTACAAACACGCCATCAAACTTCGCCCTGAGTATCCTGAGGCTTATTATTCACTTGGCCATGTGTTTTTTCAGCTCCACAGGTACTCTGAGGCTGTTGACGCATACGATATGGCTGTAAAAATCAACCCGGAATATGTAGATGCTTACATAACCTTAGGTGTTGTATCCTCCATGCTGAGCAAATATGACCAGGCTATTGGTGCCCTGAAAAAAGCGGTCAGGATCAACCCTGAAAGTGCAGCGGCATATTTTAATCTCGGCAATACATACGGCGAGATGGAAAAACCTTTAAAATCTGTAGCGGCGTACCAGAATGCTGTGAGAATTGATCCGGAATTCGCTGCTGCACGCTATAACCTGGGTATCGCCTACATTGAGCTCAGGGAGGAGTCTCTCAGGCTTGTGAGGAGTGAGTACACTGCCCTCAGTAAGCTTGATGAAAATCTTGCCGATGACCTTAAGAAACAGATTGAAAAGATAAAAAAATAGCCCTGGATCCAGTCCCCGCCTGATAACTCCCTGTTTCATCAGAATGTCTTCTTCTATACAGATATGTTCATTTACATTAAATAATTCAAAAAATTAAGCGTATAGTATTATAATTGTTAATGCTGAACCTTCACAGCCTGAAGTTTAAGATCTCTATCATTGCCTTTCTTCTTATATCTGTAATCATGGTTGCAACAACCTTGAGAGATATTGAGCTTTATAAGAGCAAACTTTTAAATGCACAGAAGGAGAAGGTGGTACTTCTTTCAGACAGGATAGCCCATGGCATAATGGTTCTGATGCTGAAGAACAGGTGGCAGGATCTTCAGACCATGATGGAGAGCCTTGTCAAGGACAGTGAGGAACTGAAGGAAATACGTATTTTTCTCCCTGAGGACGGCAGCGTAGTCGTTTCATCGAATCCTGAAGATATTGGTGAAGAGATATACGGGGAGGATTATCAGAAGTTTAAAAAAGGAGACCTCTTTGATGCCTTTCTGGTCAATAAGGGTGATATGCTCTACGCCTCCAAGCTTACAGCTATCAAAAACCATACTGCATGCCAAAGGTGCCACGGCACTGAAAAGGAACTTCTCGGAGTTATGGATGTGGAACTCTCTTTATCCCGTGTCAATATAGTGGTTGAAGAGTTCAAGCGGGAGCATTTTAAAGATGCTTTTATAGGGTTTTCTCTGGTAATTGGAACCTTTCTCTTTATCATTGCCATTCTCATAGACAGGCCGATAAACCGCATGGTGCGCACAATAAGAAAGATCGAGAAGGGTGATCTGTCAGCCAGAATGGAGTTTGACAGTAAAGATGAACTTGGGCTTCTTGCAAGGAGCTTTGACAATATGGTTGAGGCCCTTGAATCTGCCAAGAATGAGCTGGAGGTTACACATGAGCATCAGATGGAGCGGGCTGCAAAACTTGCTACGATTGGTGAGGTTGTTGCGGGAATCGCACATGAGGTAAAGAACCCCCTTACAGGCATCAGCTGTGCTGTGCAGCTTTTGCAGGCCGAGCTTAGTGATGATGACGGTAAGAAGGCGATAACAGATAAAATTTTGAGCCAGGTCAAGAGACTGGACAGAACAGTAAAAGATCTCTTGAGCTATGCCAAACCAAAGGCGGCAAAGTTTCTTCCGTACAGGATAGGTGAGGTTATAGACAGGGCGGTATTTCTTGTCTATACTGAGGCCAGAAAGCTGAATGTTGTAATTAATACTGAAGTAGAGGATGGAATACCTGCGATTACCATGGATCCTGACCAGATGCAGCAGGTATCTTTGAACCTTATGATAAATGCACTTCAGGCGATGCAGGAGAAAGGGACATTATCGATCCATGCCAGGCAGGTGGATAGATCTACAGTTCAGGACTCAATAAGGAAGTCCCTGAAAAGTGAGAGTCTCCTGGTAGTGAGTTTTGAGGATACCGGCAAGGGTATCTCTTCTGAAGATATGGAGTATATCTTCGAACCTTTCTTCACCAGAAAATCAAAAGGATCCGGCCTTGGCCTCTCCATTACACGCAAGATAATACGTGAACATGGTGGGGTGCTTACTTGTGAGAGCGAGCTTGGCAAGGGGTCTGTATTTACTATATACTTACCGATATCAGTCTGATAGGAGGTAGTCTTTTTCGTGCAAAATGTAAAGATACTTGTAATAGATGATGAAGAGCTTATAAGGTCTTCGATTAAGCAGCATCTTGATAAAGAGGGATATGAAGTATGGACTGCCGGGACAGGAGAGGAGGGCCTTAAGATCCAGAAGGCCGAACTGCCGGATATTATGCTGCTTGACCTGCATATGCCCGGTATCAGCGGCATGGAGACACTTGAGGCGGTAAAGAAGTTCAACAAGGATACTGTGGTAGTAATAATCACAGCCCATGGAGATATTGAGACTGCAGTGTCTGCAATAAAACTGGGTGCCTATGACTTTGTTGAGAAACCTTTCGACCTTAACAGGGTCTCGCTGATCATTAAAAAAGCACTGGAGACCGTAGACCTCAAGAAAGAGGTCAATTTTCTAAGAGGGGTTCAATCCGAAAAGTATACATTTGACACCATCATATGCGAGTCAGAGGTGATGTCGAATATGGTGAACCTTGCCAAAAAGATCTCCGAAAGTGATGCAAATACTGTATTGATACAGGGTGAAAGCGGAACAGGTAAGACGCTGATCTCGAGAATAATTCATTATCACAGTGCAAGGGCGTCAAAGCCGTTTGTTGAGGTGACCTGTACAGCCTTACCGGAGACCCTTGTTGAGAGCGAGCTTTTCGGCTATGAAAAAGGGGCTTTTACAGATGCCAAATCATCAAAAAAGGGTCTTTTTGAACTTGCTGACGGCGGAACTATCTACCTTGATGAGATAGGTGACATGAAGCCATCAACCCAGTCTAAGTTTCTCAAAGTAATAGAGGAGAAGATATTTAAAAGGATCGGCGGACTTAAAGACACCACTGTGGATGTGAGGGTTATAGCGACCACTAATAAGAACCTTAAAGAAGAAGTTCAGAATGGTAATTTCAGAGAGGACCTCTATTACAGGCTTAATGTGATACCTATGGAGTTTCCCGCCCTTAGGGATAGAAAAGACGACATCATACCTACAGCAATGTTTTTTCTCAATACCATGCGCAAAGAATGCAGGAGAAATATTACCGGTATATCGGAAGAGGCGCAGAGGCTCATGCTGAACTACAACTGGCCCGGAAACATAAGGGAGTTGAAGAATGTTATTGAGAGGGTCTTTATACTTGAGTCAGGAGGGATAATAAGATCCGAACACCTTACGCTTGAGATCCTTAATGCAGGGAAAGAGCCTGATACGCCTGACCTTGAGGATATTCCTTCTGATGAATCCGGTGAGTTCCGGTTTGACCTGTCAGGAAATGGGATCTCTATTGAGGAGGTTGAGAGGGAATTTATTATCCAGGCTCTTCGCTCTACCAGGGACAACCAGACCAAAGCAGCAAAAATGCTAGGCCTTTCAAGGGATGCCCTGCGATACAGGATGCAGAAGTTTAAACTGCTTTAGAGTTTGTGTTTATTGCCTTCTCCCCCCTTTTTTGGGGATCAGAAATATTGCATAATTATATATTTCATTCTTTACTCTTCCCATCTCCTTGTCATTAGGGTATAGCCTGAGCCCTTCCTCAATTGCAGATTTTGCTTTCAGCAGATGTGTCATAGGATCATTTTCGTCTGCTTTAGCCAAATTCAGGTATATCATCGCCTCTAGGTTATATGAGGGCTTTGCAGGCCTCCTTGTTTTTTCACCAGCATTCCACAGAAGGAACTCATTGATGAGGCCGAGATTACCAAAAGGGTCGTATGATGCATGCAGGGCCTTTCTGTACATAAGGTCGGGAACAGCCCAGTGTTTCAGGTAAAGATTATTTACTGCGGGTAAAATGTCCTTTTCAGATATAATGCCGGTATTCATATAT
>PJEL010002213.1_pt1 | contig 18242 bp, 6 predicted proteins | sample 1853271 | NCBI WGS metagenome assembly PJEL01 (sample SAMN08108733, study PRJNA415343) | Invertebrate metagenome, whole genome shotgun sequencing project. | host: Globobulimina | place: Sweden: Gullmar Fjord | collected 2015-08
GGCATCCAGCGGGTTCAGATCGAGGCCCAGGCCTCTGACCTGGCCGTCACGCTGCTCAGCGAGGTGCAGATGGGTATGGTCCAAATCGTTTCCGATGGACCCACCGGCTACGATGTTCTGCGTGCCGTAGTCGAAGAGACCGTCTGCAATGTTCTTCCCGTCGATGTCATCCTGCCAGTCACCGTCCCAGACTAGGGAGTCGATTCCGCTGACGATCTGACGTAGACCAGGGATTCCACGGATGCCTACGTCTGTGGGGCTGAACTTCGACATGTCGATCACACCGAGCAGCCCGTTGCCCTTGGGGAACATGAACGCCACGTTCTTCCCAAAGTATTCGTGGAAGGCATTGTTCTTCGGTACGTGCGCGTCGATGAGCCTGTCTGTGTCCTCGTCGTTCATCCCGTATATCTGCTGCATGATCATGTTGTGGATGATGCGAGCAGTGCCGAGGTTGATCATCGCTGCCGGTGTGGCGGGCGCAAGTTCTGCGAGGTTCCTCCCCATAAGAGCCTTGATGGAGGCGAACGAATCCACGTAGCGGCGCATGAACTGCCAGCCCTTGGGTAGATGCTGGATGTCGTAGAACTTGTCCACTCGCTTGCGGGAGTCCACCTCACTCATGCCCTGCTCTACCTGCCATTCGTGCATGGCTACGCGAGCCATGGCATCGAGGCTGGTGAACACATCGACCAAAGCGATACCGAATCCTCTGGCCGCTCTCTTGACCTTTCCGCGCCTTGCACTGCGTGCGATCTCTGCCAACTTCTCACCGAACCCCATACCAAGGTAGGGACTTCCCTCGGGGTCGGCGCGTGTCTGCTGTCCACCATAGTCCAGTGCGCGTGCCAGTTCCCTGACAGCATCGCTGGCGTGGCGTGTCCAGTTCCAGCGCTTGTACTTCTCCAGTCGTTCCTTTGCGCCCTTGCCCTTCCCGGTGAGGGTGAGGATGGCGCGAGCAAACCGGGAGGGAATCTGGAAGAACGGGATGCCCTTCGCGGCACTGGCCGTGATCATAATGTTGCCGAGAACCTGCGTGTGCCAGTTCGATAGCGACCCGACCGTGTACGAGGACTTGATCAGTCCGTGGTACATGTCCCACGCCTGACCTAGACGACTGTAGTCAGGGTCGTTCGCTTCGAGCAGGTGGTACATCTGCGGGTGGATGCGTTTGCCCTGGAAGCGTGACCACAGAGGATGGGAGGTGTAGCGCTCGTCAACGATGGCGACCCAATCGCTGGGCGCGTCGTCAATGTCGCGTACGAGTTCTCTGTCCGCTGCAACCCTGTCGTAGAGCATGGCCTGCGCGAGTGCGCGTCCCTCGACCGCCATGCCTTCTAGAAGCAGACGCCACGGCTCGCTAGTGTCGAGCCCCTTGGATTCCGCATCTGCCAGACCCTTGGAGGTACGGAAGCGATTCGCTCCAGCCTTCTCAACGCCTCGGATGTCGCCCTTCCTCACTCTGTCGAGCGGGTGGGAGCCGATGAAGACGCGTTGGTTTGGCAGTCGCATCTTTGCGAGCGCGCTCCTGAGCAGGTTGCGTTCCTTGTAGAGATCCAGAACGCGAGCCGAGTCCTTGGTGGGATCTTGCTTTGCGAGTTCCCACTCGCGCGTAACATCTTCGAGCGCCTTCTGTACGTCGGCCTTCTTCCATAGCCAGCGACCGTAGTGGATGTAGCGTCCCTTGAATCGCTTGAGGTCTGCTTCGTCCAGCATGCCCTTCTCGACCAGACGGTCACCGAGTTCATCCATGATGTCCCGGTACTCTTCTAGAATCTTCGGAGTCTTGCCAGACTCGAACTCCTTGAGCAAGCGCATCTGCTCTTCACGGGGCATGGCACGCAACTTCTGCACTGCGCGAGCAGCAGACGAACCGAGTTCGTAGAGTTGACCTTCGTAGTCATTGAGGTGCAGACGTGCGAGCGGTGCCTCATCGGACTCACCGAACCAAATGCCGACCTTGCGAGCGAAAGCCTTGCCCGTTTCGCCGAGTACCTTGCTTCCGAAGTCGGGATGATGCAGCAAGTCGTGCAGATGATCGAAGAACACTGCGTCGGTTACTCCCTTGGAGAAGTCAGTCACTCCACCGAGTACCTGACTCCAAAGATGGGCGGGCTTCGACGTGAGTCTGTTGTACCCACGCAGAGCCTTGTCGCTCATCTCTGCACCCCAGGAGAAGAAGTTCCTCCAGTGGCGCATGGCACCACCGGGCATCCCGCCGACACCGAACATGCCGAGAGTACCGGGATGGAATCCCTTGGGCTTCGGCCTGCCGTACAGGTCGATGCCTCTGCCCTGTGCGTACGCCTTGAAGAAGTCGCGCGCTTCGTGCTTAGGATCCTTGTAGCGAACCTCGTCCGTCTTCTCGTCGTAGATGAGTTGGTCACCGTTCGACGGATTCCTGCGCATGAACATACGCTGTTCTGCCATGAACAACGGACCAGCACCTTCCAGACGCTTGCCGAAGAAGTCCTCGTCCATCCCTACTGCGCGCTCGACCGGCTGACGCACAGTGCGTAGAGTCCTCTCGCCTGTCGCCGGGTCGAAGTGCTGCTCTGTCTCTGCCTCACCGGACGCACCGACTGCACGGAAGGAACGCTCTCTGCCAGGGGAACGGAAGAGGAAGTTGTTCCACTCCTTCTCCCACCTTGCTTCTGCGTCACTCCCCTTGCCGGGATACGGATTCTCCTTGAGCCACGCGCGAACCATCTCATGGAGATCGCCTTCGTGCGGGAAGATCGGAGCCTTGGGATCCTTGGCGATGCGCTCGAACTGGTTCTGTAGCAGCATCCCCATCTCATGGAGGGCGGTGTGTCCTTTCGCTAGAGAGATGATCTTGTCGTTGCGCATGCGTATGCGACGGTTGGACTCCTCAGATTCCTTCCGCCACTTCGCCCAATCCTCACCGTGTCCGTTGTCGGAAAGCCACTTCTTGGCTTCAGCAGTGGACATGTAGCGAGCGTGGATCGTCCCTTCCGGTGTGCGCTCCGCAGTCACAACGCGACCTTGGCGCAGGATCCCATCATCGTTGCGCGTGCGATGCGCGAAGATGTACTCTCCTGTGTCGTCATTCTGGTACAGAGGTACGAGCGCCTTCCTGCTCTCCGACCACTCCTCCTTCGCATCCGACGCACGCATGTCGCGCGCCTCTGCCTCCTGCGCCTTCTCTACCCAGTGGTCGTGCCGGATCTTGTCTGCATCTGAGAGTTCGCTGTAGTCCCTGAGACGAGACGTAGGATCGAAGTAGTTCAGCACCATCTGGCGCTTCGCCTTCGCCTGACGACTCTTCTCGCCCTTCTCCAACTCACCCTCGGCCACATAGTCGAAGGAGAACTGGTGGCGATCCTCGGGTCGCACAAGCATCGCGTTTGCTTCGAGTTGCGCCTGCTCTGCTGTGATCGTGCGATTGCGTACCTGGGACGCACGAACCTTCGCCTCTGTCTCTGCTGCCTCTAGTCCGGTGAGATCAGTGACGACCGTCTCTTCACCGCGACCGGAAGACTTCCAGTACCCATCCGAGTCACCACGCAGCAGCGCAGTCACACGGTTGCTGCTCTGCTCTGCGTCACCTGTGCCCTTGGGATTACGAGAGGTAGGAACGGTGTAGGGATCCTTGAACCAAGAGAGGAACCTACGCTCGCTAACCTCAGTTCCGAATCTGTCACGACCAGGATCGTAGGAGAAGGTGTCGTCGTCTATATCCTTGGGCCCGATCTCTGCGATGTCGGACACACGGATACGGACACGCTTTCCAGTGGGGGTGAATACAGTGATCCACTTCCCAGGGAAGAGGGAGGAGGAGCGAACCAACTTGAGTTCAGCGTCAGTGAGTTCGCCGCCACGCTTCTGTTTCTTGAGCAGGCGTCGAACCTCGCGGCCTGATTCGCCTACTCCGCGCCGCAAAGCGGCCCGGCTCGGCTCGCCGCCGCCGACGATCAAGCCCTCAACCAAGCGGCCTCCGCGCTCGCCTCCGTAGACGATTCGGACTGTATCGCCGATTCCCACAGGAGGCAGACGCTCGATGCTGATGTCCACAGGAGCGTCACCGCTGGTGATCTTGTTGATCTCCTTCGTGAGTTCTGTCTTCTCCTGTAGGAGAGCGCTCCGCTCACCAGACTCCAGTTTACCCTTCAACTTCTTCTCTACTGCGCTGAGCCTAGAGCGCAACTTGTTCTTGATCTGGCTGGTGTGTTCCCTGGAGCCCGGGGCCGCGTCGATGAGCGAGTTCGCTATCCTACGCAGTTTCCTGAGAGTGTCGAGACGCTGACGGTACTCGGTCGCCTTCTTCTTATCGGGCTTATCAGACTCACGCTCTGCCTTTGCGAGCGCACGCATCTTCTTGATCTCAGTTTCGATGGATGCACGGTACTGGACGGAGAGATCACGCGCCTTCTTCTGTGACGTGGTGAGCGCTTCGTCCGAGTTGTCTATGTCCGTAGCAGGATTGGACTCTGCTGCGGAGCGAGCCTTGAACTCCTTCTCTCTCGCAGCAGCACGGTTGAACGCTTCCTCGAACGTCTTCGCCTCAGCAACATGACGCATGGCCTTGAGTGCAGACTCCATGCGCTGCACCTTGTCGCTGGTGGGTCCATCTGTCTGGATCGCCTTGTTGATCGCGTTCGTGAAGAACCTGATCTGTTCCTTGATGTCAGCGGAGGACATGCCCTCCTTCGCCATCATCGCGCCAGTGATGTCGTACGCACGCTTGATCGGGTCCTCTGTCTTGCTGGCGATCCGAGTCTGACCGTCCTCCTCTACGATGATGTTCTTACGACGGAACGCACCGAGACGTGCGCGAGCCTGGGCGATGTTCGTTACCCTCCCGGTGTCGGGTTCCGGGGGAGCAGAAGGAGTCACACCGGGGGTGACGCTTGACGGGCCACGGAGCAGAAGATTGTCGTCCACGTCTACGACAGAGACATCCTTGGTGGCGGCGGGCTCACGCCACTCGGGACCGGGCTTCTGGATCCCACCTTCCTTGCCGCTGTTCAGCAGCCAGATGGTGCCGTCCTTGTCCTTGAGGAGAACCTGCCAGTTGCGCCCAGACTTCACAGCCTTGTAGACGGTGAAGCCCTCGGGGATGTTTGACACAGAGATGACGCGAGGCTGGCCGGGGATCTTGTGGACCCTGGTAGTCTCGTCGGACCTGTCCTCTGTTCTCTTGCGCAAGTCCTCCAGTTGCTTGAGGAGTTCCGCCTTTGGTGCCCTGTCGATCTTCCCTGCGTCGATCCCCAAGTTTGCTGCGAGCGTCTTGATCTCGTCGCGCATCTCTGCGTTGGTCTGAGGCTTCGGCGGCTTCTTAGAGCCTAGACGGGGCGGCTTGCCTCCCTTGGGTGAAGGGGTCCCAGAAGGAGGGGCCGCACCCGTCCGGGCAAGTTCTTTTGATGTCTGTGCGTGTTTGTCAGCAAGACGGCTCTTCGTGACACCGGCCTCGTCAGCCGCCTTGCGGTCAGCCAAGCCGAGATCGAAGAAAACCTTGTCGCCGTCCTTGTCGGTGACGTATGGACGCCTCTTTAGCAAGTCGAAGAACTTGCGCATTTCCTTGATGGTGCCACCACCGGAGAACTCGTCACCACCTGAGCGGAAGACATCTCTGAGCGGAATGCCAGCCTTCTTGGCTGCGCTTGTAAGACGCTTTCCGATGAGGGTAAGCACCTCGTCACCAGCATCCTGACCCTTCGCCTTGTTGTACGGGCCGAACTCCCTCACATCGACACGTAGCACAGAACGGCTATCGTCGTCCTCTATCCTCTTCTTTGCTTCTTCCCATGCTCTCTGGTTTGGGAGTTTGGTGAGCGGGTCTGTGAACGCCTTCTCCTGAGCATCCTTGAGTTTGCCTTCGAGTTCAGCGACCCTGCGCTTGAGTGCCTTCTTCTTCCCCTTGCCCTTCTTCTTCTTGCTTCCGAAGCGTACAGAGGGCTTTACACTGGCACCAAGATCGGCTGCGAATGCTATGTCAACATCTGAAAGGTTGAACTTGAAGCCCTCGGCCTCAAGTTTCCTCCATAGGCGCTGTGCAGCCTTGCGATCAAACTGATCCGCCTTGCGCGGATCCCTGCTGGCGTCACCGCGAATGCCGAATGCAACAACCTCGCCAGTGGCGGGATCAACAGCAGCCCAAGCCTGATAGTCACCAGTCAAACCCTTTAGGTTGTCGGCTTCTCTAACGGTGGAGACCCACGTCTGAACGTCGCGTTCCTTCCCATCCCTGTCGAGGATGACATCAGGATCATCAATACGTTCGATGCCGAAGTCGAACTCACCATTCTCCCAGGCCCGTATCTGTAGCATCTCTCTGAGGAATCTGGCTTCTCCCTCAGCACCTTCTTTTTCGCGCACCCCTTCGCGTATCGAGTCGAAGGTTACGATCTCCCCACCGGCCTCCTCGATGACGCGACGAGCAAAGTCCTCGGGCGACTCGCCATCCTTCTGCTTGATGTCCAGTTTGCCGGTCTTGCCCTTCTTCCTACGCTTCCTCTCCTTCTTCTTCTTCTTCTTGCTTCCGAATCGTGCCTTCCCTCCACCCTTCGGCTTCTTCGGCTTCGGTGCCTTCTTCACACCACCGGCAGCCTCACCACCTTCACCCGGCTTCGGGAACTTCGGATGGTCTGCGGTGTACTGCACACCCTCGACACCACGCGACTTCTGGAGTTCCTGCATAATGCGGTTGGCTTCTACGAACCTACCAGCATCGTCGCCTGCCTCAGCCTCCAACATGTTGGAGCGCATGAACTCCTTGAGCGCACGGAAGTCTTCCTTGGATCCCTCTCCCGGCTTGCCCTGTCGCATGGCGAACAGGATCTCGTCCGCACCGGGAGTAGGCGCGCGACCGAACATCGGATCGGGTTCACGGTACTCAGTGGACTCGATGGTATCGCCACGCTCTGTTATCTCACGACGCTCGAAGTCACGGATCTGGTCGCGTGCGTCCTTGGTGAGAGGGGGCGGCTTACCTACGGGGTAATCCCCAGGGCCTTCGCCGATACCGGAGAACAACTCACCGCGAGCCTTGCCCGTCTTCACGTCGTCGGGCGTGACACGGTAGAAGGTTCCGTCCTGTGTCTGGACGGTGAGACCGTTTGGATCTGCTCCGACGACAGTGGCGGGACGGTAGACGCCCTCCTTGTCGTACTTCCCAACCTGAATGCGTAGGCGCTGACCACCAGCAACCTGCACAATCTGGTCGGGGAATGCGATGTCGCCTTCGACGGGAGCGTCAATCGGCTCGGGCTTCTCGCCAACAGAGAGGGGGCGACGGATGCTTGTGCCCGGCTCGATACCCTGCTGCTGCTCCGCGTCGATCTTCTCTGCTTCGCGTGTGGCTTCGGCCTGCACGCCACGCTTCATCTGCTCGTTCTGTTCCTCGATCTTCGCGGCACGCTCTGCGAGCGCACGCTTCTGACCGAGATCCTGCGTAGCGTCGATCTGCTTGTAGAGGTCTTCGAGATCCATCGTGTTCGTACGGATCTTGTCCTCTAGAGTCGGATTCTCCTTTTGCCGTAGCGCGTCCTGCGCTCTCTGCGCAAGACCTTCAAGAACTCTCTCGACAATCGGCTGTCCGTCGAGTGGAGCCATGCCCATTCGAGCCGCCGCCTCAGCCGTCGCCGTGAGGCCGAACAACTCTGCTGCAAGCGCACTACGCTCCTCCTCGGGAGTGTTCTCCATGAGATCGCGCAGACCCTTGCGGATCGCGTTCTTCTGCTGCGTGGTGTAGCCACCACCCTCACGCTGCGGATCGCTGCGCTGGCCCGTCGTTCCCTTGCGCTGGAGGATCGCGTTGACGAGTCCGTCCAACTCTTCGTTGGACATGGCCTCGCCCTGCGCTGCAATCTCACGCTTGACGTTGCGGTGCAGTCGTGTTGCCTCTTCCGGCGTGAGTCGAGCGGCCTTCTGGACGCGACCGCGAATCGTCTCTACGGTCACCTTCGGTCCCTTGCCTACGACCTTGACGCCAGCCTTCTGCTGTCCAATCAGGTCGATGGCGTGGTTCACCTCCTGCTGCACGCGCTGCTCGAACTCGGTGGGATTCTCAACGCGGGCCATACCCTCACGGACAGTGAGGTTGTCCATGAGATCCTTGCCGAGTGTGTTCTCCAACGCACGGCGAGTGACAAACATGGCGACCTTGTTGCGGGCCGTCACGTCTGTCTTCTCTTGCAGTGCGCGAATCTCTTGTGCTGTGGGGATGAGGAGGTTGTCGCTAGACGCTTCGTGTGCGTCGGCGATTGCCTGCAATCCCTTGAGTCTGTCGGGACTCAACTGAGCGAGTTGCTTCTCACGCTGTCCGGTCGAGAGTCCGATCTGTCCCTTGCCTGTGGCGAACTGCCCGCCCTTGAGGACTGCGCCATTGATCAGGTGGAACCACAACCCCTCCTGCAACCGACCGTCCGGGTCGTTGCCAGACAGAACGTCTACGAGATCCCGTACCACTTGGAAGGACTCGCCACCGTGTACGCTGGGCACAAGAGGTAGCGCACCGAACTCTACGGCACCGCCAGCAGCGTTCGCCATGAGGCCGCGAACCTTGCCTGCGATGTCGGGGATCTCAGAGATGGCACCGCGAAGGGCTTCGCTGTTCGGACCCTTCGTAAGAAACCTGCTGACTCCGTGTCCCAACTTCTGTAGCCACGGCATCGCCGCGCCAGTGAGTGACGACTGAGCCATACCGATAGCGATGCCCGGCTCACCGAGTTCTTCGCTACCGTTCCACACGCCATACATGTTGGCGAGACCATTCTGAATGTCGTGGTTCGGATCGGCGAGGACGGCCTGCACGCCTTGGTTGATGCCACGCAGGAAGTCGAGCCCACCTTGCGTGAATGCGAAGTTACCTGCGCTGCTGCCCATACGGGCTACCACTCCAGCCCCGGGCCCAACACCACCGAGCGAAGACATGACAGCACGATTGAACGCGTAACGCTTGGTTCCCTCGACCAGTCCTGTCTTCCCGGCTTCTAGCGCAGCGCGTGCAGCGGTCGCGCTCTTACCAGCCATACCGGCAGGAACGATGAATCCCATCATGCCGCCGAACCCTCTGGCCCAACGCACAGCAGACGGACCGCGATCCGTAAGGTCGGCCATCATTGCCCGGCCCTGCGAGTAGCGCTCCGCGTACCCCTCATCAAAGAACTCGCCGGTACCCATGATGGCAGATTCCATCGTGCCACCGGATGCGACGTTGCCGAACTCCATGAGCCCTTCGGCTACACCGAGTGCGGTCTGACCTACTGCGCCCAAACCTTCGGAGCGTTCCTGTTGCTCCTGTTCGTAGGCGAATCCCTGAATACGACCACTCTTGCGCGCGAACTCTCTGTTGAGTTCAGCAAGCATCCTGGGGTCATACCCCTGGGCCTGTGTCGGATCTTCCTTTGCATACTGACTCGCTTGGCCCTGTGCCCACTGGCCGAAACCCCATTGCCTAGGAGTCCAGTTCTCAGGCAACCCACCCTGCGAGAGCCAAGCCTTACGCTGCTCGTCGTCTAGTGCGTCGAACCGTCCTTGAAGCGCCGCCTGATCTTCCTTCCACCAGTCCCGCGAACGACGCTCGAACTCCCACGTATCTTCTGCCGTGGTCCGCAGGTTTGAAATGACTGCGGGATCATAGTCGTTCTGCGAAGTCTGAGCATCGAACTCCAACTCGCGTGCGAGTCGGGTTTCTGTACTCTCGGCAGAGTAGGGGTTCTCAGGGGAATACTTCGTCGGCATGCCTACCTACCACCTCCCGGGGGAACGGCCTGACGACGACGCCTCTCGATTGCATCTCCCTGATCACCTAGCGAACCATCACCCTGGAGGTCTTCGGGCTGCGGTCCGGGATTCTGCGCGGGTCCTCCGACGCCAGAGCGTTCGCCCTCTCTGATCTCTTGGTTGTACTGCTGGATCATCTCCGCAGCACTCTTCTGGTACGCCTTCACGAACGCCTGATGAAGATCACCGTCCTCGAAGATCCCGGCGATACTCGCAGCAATGACATCCATCGCCTTCCGGTTTTCGAGATTGAAGTCTCCGGTGAACTGATCCTTCAGCGTGTCCATCATCTTGAGCGCGAGCCTGATGCTGGCCTCGGTCGTCCTGAGACCTTGCGCCTCGACGGCGAGAGCATGGTTGGCCCATCCGAGAAGAGCCTTCTGCTCCTCGGAGTAGGAGGGAGGGTACTTCCCCTCGTTGCGCAGAACGATCTGCTCAGCACGCGCTTCGGCGAGTTTCGCCTGTGCGTTGCTGGACGCTCCACGCGCTGCGCGCTGTCCCTGCAACGAACCGGGAGCAAGGTTCTCGGGATCCACCGAAGGGAGTTCACCTTCCGGTGCGATGCCGCCCGTCTCGCGCAACTCCATCACGTCGGTGCGCCTCGCGTACTCGTCTGCACGCTGGGCAGCAGTGGCAGCAGACACTACAGCAACATCTTCGGTGGCGATGTTGTGGCGACCCGTCTCCTCTTCACGGACACCCGCCGCACGCTGGGCTTCTTGGAATACGTCGGTCTTGTGCGTGAACTGCCTGTCCCTCTCCAACCTGCTCTCTTCGCGCAGGCCGGAAGCGGTCTCCTGTTCCAGATCGAAACGCCTCTGCGCTTCGTTGAAAGCACGGTCGGCCTGTTCGCGTGCAACCTCGCTCTTCGCATTGTCGCGTTGGTTGGCGAGGTTGAGCATCTGTGTGCGAAGCCTATGAGACCGGTTGGACTCTTGCACACCGATGCTCATCTGCGCACGACGAAACTGATCGTCGGACACGCGGTCGCTTCTGCGGTCGCGCCGCTCTCTCTCACGTCCGACCAGAGACAGGATCTCGGGACTGAACGGAGAGCCTAGTTCAAATCCTTTTCCCATGATTACCCCTGTGCGCTACCAGTGAGGTTGCGGTTGTCGGTGATGGTGGGCCACGGTTGGTTCTGACCCTTACCCTGCGCTCCGAGGAGTGCTGCTGAGAGATAGGCGTCACCCTTGATGGCGGTCTCGCCGAGGACGCCCGTCGCTGCGGTGTTCGCAAGGCGCTCGCGTGTGCCGAGATCCTGGGAGATCGCGTTGCCGCCAACTTGCAGCGCACTGCGCAGATCCACCTGATTCTGCATGGCCTGCTGGATGCGAGCCTGCGACTCCATGTTCTGCGCCTGCGCGCCAGCCTGCGTACGAATCTGTTGATCCTGCGCTTGCGCAAGACCACTGTCGGGACGGATGCCAGCCGACGCCCTTGACTGCTGGCCTTCCATCATCGCACGCGCTGCGCGGTCGTTGATCCCCTTTGTGTTCTGTCCCATGATGCGGTTGAGTGTCGCATCATCCAGGGAGTAGGGATTCGCCTGTAGGTCTCCAATGAGACCGCGCTGTCCCTCGGACACGCCTCCTTGCGACTCTCTGAAAACTCCACCTAGAGTGTCGAGTGCGGCTTGCTGGTTCGCTACCTGCCCACCAGCCATGGCTGCGATTACATCGTATAGGTTGGAGTTTTCATCGAGTCCCGCGAAGGGATTGCCAGCAGAAGGAAGACCACCACCGGGCTGGAAGTATTCGGAGCCGGGGCGACCCTGGGGATTGATGGCGGGGATACCGAGAGGATCGTTCGGGTCGATGAACCCACCATCACCACCAGGGAATGCACCAGCACCAGCAGCGGGATTCGGGACGTTGATGTTCGGGCCGGTGTCGATGAACGGATTCGCCGCTGCGCCGCGCGCAAGCGAGCCCGAGCCGCCGCCGCCGGGCGCGGGCGCGCGACCGCCGCCGCCGGAAGTTCCGCCGCCGCCGCCGCCGGATTGACGCGCTCTCGCCGCGCCAACTGAGTTCGGATTGAAACGAGAATCCACAGCCTGTCCCGGCGCGGGCTGTACCCCTGCACGCTGTGCGCTCGACTCCTCGCGCTCACCGAACTGTCCCTGCGGTCGGAGATCAACATAGACGTTGCCGTTGGCGTCCATGCCCACGATGCCTTCTGAGTCACTGCCCTGGAGTTGATCCTCGAAGAACTTGAGGGTTTCCTCGTCTGTGCCCAGATCACCCTTCTTGACGGACAGGGAATGGATTCCGTTGGCACCGAAGAGGTTGAACCCACCGGCCCCATCGGGCAACATGCTTCCACCTGCGGAGAGGATGGAGGCGATCCTGTCTTTGCTGCTTGTAGCCATGTCTTCCTCCAGGGCAGATTATAGCGCTTCCGCTGTGTCTGCCCAGTCTAATCCTGCTCCACCTACGAACCAAAGCAGCGTAGAGATAAAGTACCTAGCATTTGCTGTAGTTGGGGTTGTGTTCTGCGGAATGCCGACCACATAGTAGTACACGCGAGTCGCATCCACCTGAACAGGGATTTCCGTCGTATGCGTAGCAACGAGAGCGCCGTCAATGTAGAACTTTACTGTGGGTGTGGCACCATCGTCGTACTTCTTGAACTCAAAGGTATGCCATGCTGTGTTGTCGAACGCGACACCAGAGTCCGTCTTTGCATACGTATCTGCTGCTGTTCCAGCGCTTGAGATGCACTGCCAGTTCGTATCAGTACCATCTCTATAGTGGAAACCAATCGCTCGCTTGGTCGATGGAGATGACCAGGGCCATGCATTCGCTGCGTTATTTGGCACAGTCTGACTGAACCCCATCCAGAACGTGAGGTTTGCGTAGTAGTAATGGTGCATGGCTACACCGAAGTAGTGGCGAATCGTCCCCCAGGGCGGCTCGAAGTTGTTTCCACCGTACGAGTAATAACCGAACGCGGCATTTGCTGTTACTACTTGATCCGCGACATAGTTCCCCATCTGCGTGTCATCGAAGTTGGCGTCCAGGTATCCACCGCCGTCAGTGGCTTGTAGGATAATAGGTGCCCGTTGCCCCCTTTGATACCACCACGTACCGCCGTAGAAATGCACATCAGCGCACGGCCACATCTTCCCAGCATTGAACGGCCACGCACCGCTTGAGCCACCACCAGCAGCAGCCCACTTCCACCCAGGAGTAGATGCTGCATCTGCTGTGACTACATGACCATCTGTTCCAACGCCGACACGGATTGTCGCAGCCCCAGAACGACCAACAAGATCACCCTTTGTTGTCAACGGATCCGTATAGCCACCGCCACCAGCACCCAGCGGGCCGGTGACAGCACCGGCATCGTCAATGATATAGGCTCCACCGGACTTGAAATAGAGTTTCCATTTGCCGGTGGAGGGTGTGGATGGGTCACCGCCCTGCTCATCCCACTCACGTAGACCACTTGCGAGCAAGTAGAGGGTATGATCGTCGTCACCAAGACCAGTCAAGAGGCCGTGATCTGTGAGCAGTGCTATCCACTCGTACAGAGCATTCCCGTGGTCGTAGACGAGAGCCTTCCCGTCGTCACCGGCAACGGGCGCGTCCAGGGGAATGCCATGCAGGCCAACTACTGTCGGAGCGGGAACCGTTCCGGTAGCGTCGGCTGAATATGTCGTTCCTCCCTTGACGAGATCGCCTGTCTGTATCGCCCTCTCAAGTGAATCCTTGAGCGAAGCGAAGTTCTGTTCGATTACCCGCGTTGCGCGACGGGGCTCCTTCTCGATCTCAGGGACCGGGACGATTTGTATTCGCGTAGCCACTATGCGAATCGACCAGACGTGAGGTCATCGAACTGCGTCTGGATTTGGTTGATGTGTTTGTCGTTTGCCGACTTCATATCCTGCTCAGCGGGTTCCTCGTACGCACGGATCCCGCCGATGAAGTATCCGTCACCGTCAGCAAGTGCAGCGTTCGGAATCGTGTTGGTTGTAAACGTACCAGCGGCGTTCGCCTGGATGGTGTAGTAGTAGAGAACGCCACTAGAGCGGTCACGAAGAACGACGCCCATTCCTCTGAGAGCATCAGCCGTCCAGCCCGGAGTTCCGTGGACCGTGACAACACTCCCAGAAATCGAAGAGATACCTGTGAGCGGGACAGCCAGATCGTCGCCCTCGTCCTCAGTAGTGAACGACTCGTCACCCTCTGCGCCATCTCCCTCGTACGATTCGAGTTCCTTGAAGACGCCGAGGTGATCTACGCCGCCGAAACGTACGCCATTCAGATCGTCATCCCACTGTGTGACAAAGGAGAGTTCTAGTTCGTGGATCGAGAACCTGGGCTCCTCTCCTGGGTGCAGGACGATCACGGTATTGAAGCGGGAGTTGTCGTCCTGAATGTCTGCGAACGGAGCGACCCACCAGAGTTGGTTCCTGAAATGGTTCACCGCTCCGCACACACTCTTGGCTGCTGTCGAGTTGAGAAGTAGGAACAGGTTGTCGATGTCACCGCTCTGCTTCTGGATCCTGTCGCCGACGAGTTTGTAGATCCCACGAACATCCATCCAGTAGATGTCGTCGTCCCAATCAATGACGGAGTGGGGACCGGGGGTTCCAACGTGGCGCGTCAGTACGGTTCTGCGAATCGAGTAGTTCCCATTGTCGTCACGGATGAAGTCTGACTCGACAATCTCGACTGTCTTGCGCGTGTAGATGACTACGCGGTAGCCCTGGGAGATCACTGCCGTGATGGGGTACTCTGACGTGATGAAAGAAGTGGAGAGCCAGCGAAGCGGCTCATCAGCCTCACTCCACCACAGTTGATTGTTGTACCAGTAGAACATGCGCTGCGCATGCGTGACACAGCCGATGAAATCCTGCGGAGCCGTGGCGGTGAAGTAGTCACCATTCACGTTCCCGATCTCTGTCGTACCTTGCGCTCCAGAGCCGTCGTCTGTGTAGGTAGTCGCGTTGTTCTGCGTGTCGAACAAATAGAGATCCGGCGCGGCTACTCCTGCGGCAGATCGGTAAATCTTCTGCTGACTGAATCTGCTGTCAGTTGGTGCGTTGTCGAGGGAGGAGAGTAGAGCCCCCTCTGTCGCAAGAGTGACCGGCGTGAAGACGTACGGTGCCGTCTCATCGCCCGTCGTCGGATCGTAGAAGGTGTAGGCATACGTGTAGACCCCAATCAGCGTGCCGACTGTGGGTGCGGCTGATCCAGTGGAAGGCGCATCCTCGCCGAACGACTCCAGCGCAGAGGTGCCGCGCCACGTCGAACGCTTCTCTGTGTTGCAGAGTATCAGTCTGTTGTCGAGGTATGCGCCAACGACAGACTGTGCTGTCCCCCACCCGGTATCTAGTTGAATGGCGGTCGCGCCACCCTCGTAGTACAGTCTGTCCCCAGCCTTGTACAGCCAGAACAGTTCGTCGTCGGTGTTCCTGAACGAGAACATCGCGTTCTGTCCAGTGTCACTAAGGCTGCTGATGTCACGACGCACCTTGAATCCACGACGACGCCTAACGCCGGGACCAGAGAACTCCACGTTACGTACGTCAGCAGCAGCCTCGGGAGGAAGTATTCCGGGCTGTCGAATGAGAGCATTCGTCGGCCCCATGACGAACATGTTGTGGCGCTTGCTGGAGAACGGACCAATGGAATCGAAGTCGATGTCTGTGCGACGACGGCTCCACGGACGACCAGGGCGAAAACCCTCGTAACGCAAACGCAAACGCTTAGCCTTGATGTTGGCCGTATGTCGCGGGTTCATCCCACCAACCGGAAGCGGTCGGGTCGCCGGAAGCGTGCTGTTCTCATGCGCCATCGCAACGCGCACATCATGGTCCGCGACCCTGTAGTTGGGCTCGGTCCACGGAACAGAAATCCCGTCGATGTAAACGGATTGGATCTCGTCGTCCGTGAGAATCCCCTCATAGATGAACGACCAGTCAATCCACGCAGGAGCAGAGCCAATATTCGAGGTAACGATGTCATGCGGTCCACCAACCGCATACGAGAGATAGGTGCTGTATAGCGAATGGTAGTCTTCCCACCTGAGATCGGACTCTACCCACGTCCACCTGTACTCTTCGTCATCGGTCTCGTTGTAGCAGGTAACATACGTCTCAACGCTGCTGCTTCCGACCTCTACGATTCGTGCAAATACCGTGTAGGTTTTGCCATCCTCTAAGTACGAATCGGCAGGTGAGGGTGTGTCAGGACTGTCTCCGTCGAGCGTGCAACCTGTCGCACCATCGAAAATGAGACCGCTGTTTGTGGTTGTCTTCTTAGGAGCCCAAACACGAATGTAACCAAGACCTGCCGTACCTCCGGGTTCTGTAGAGATACAAAGTCCGGTAACCGCCTGACCGCCCGCGTCTCCGCTGATACACCATCCCATCGCAGGAGCAAAAGTCGCACCCGCACGAATAGTCACAACAGTAAACCGCATAGCCCACGTCATACCGAGTCCGCTGCCCTCGGCAAAGAGCGTTGCCCAAGCAGGGTAGTATGGGAAGTTTGCAGGCGTATCGCCTACATTTCCGTAGTTTTCTGCGCGAATACTCTTAGTAGAAGATGTAATGTCGAGAGGATCGAAGTTGACTTCCTTGCCGCCCTTGCCGTTGCTCTGCACAGACAGAAGATGTGTTCCGTCACTACGCCACGGCGTCAGATCCAAGAGCGATCCCACTGCTCCTGCGTTCCTGCGAATACCACCCGCCGAAGATTCCTCCATGGCATGGTAAATCTTGAGGTTCGGATCGTTGGGATTGATCGCCATTACGTGGGATCGTCTCTGCTCTCACTCGGGAGCGTCGGGTACTCAGGAGTTGCCGCAGCCGGGTATTCCAGTGTCCCTTCGATCATATCGTGGATGTCGTCCTCGATGACCATCCGCTCCTCACGCGCAATGCCTACCGTCGTCTGATCACTCGCATCCGCACCCCAGATTTCCTGGGAGCGACGGAGTAGCCACTCTTGCAGTGGCTCGCTGAGCGGGAGTTCCTTCGCGCCGTCGTCGGAGTCTGCGCGCGGCAAAGCCCACGACTTGATGTTGTAGCCCACAACCAGACTCTCCGTTGCCTGCGGAGAGATCGGGTTGGGAATGAGTTCGATGACGTGCCTGTAGTCAGTGAGAGGTGAGACACCCTCATCGCTCATGCCACGCATGAAGTAGTACAGACACGTTCCGGTAATCTTGAAGCCACCATCGTTCTCGTCCGACTTCACCAAGTCCTGACGCTTGAGTCGCGTCAGCGGACGAAGTTGGCGTCCTTCGTACGATGCCCAGACGACGCTACGACACGACGCAGGCAACGCATACATCGTGTCGCCACTTGTCCATGTGGCCGTATGCTCCTGAATCGTGAACACACCGGGGAAACGCGCTGTGAGCATTGACATTGCCCGACGCACACGATTGTATGCATCGAGTTGTTCGCTACTCGTAGCAAGCACTCTCCCGGTGTCTGCGTCGAGGGTCATGCCGCGAGCGCCGAGCAGACGCTCCGCAATCTCGTCAACAGTGAATCCTGTGTACGAAGGTTGGTCGGCAAGGAGTGTGGGATCAGCCACTAGTATCCTCGATTCTCGTAGAAGCCCTGAACCAAGAAGTAGTGGTTGATGAGGTGATCCATGTCATCGCTGAGCAGAACCACCAACTTCTGCCCATCTTCCAAGATGATCGGCCTACCGCTCTTGGAGAATGTCCAGCGCACCACTACGAGTTCGTCTGTCGGAGTGTTGCCCCACGATTTGGAATCTACGTCGTAGCAGAGCGAACCCCACAAAGCGTTCGTCTTGATCGGAACGCCATCCGTGAGATCCATGATGACAGCGCCGGTAGACGACAGCACCTTGACCGTGATGCCAACAGTGAGCGCAGCGCCAGCGCCATACAGTTCAGGCTTCACGCCAGAACCGTCTTCGATGCTGATGATCATCCGTGCGATGGAGAGGCGGTCACCGCCTTGCGCCTGAATGTAGAACTCTTCAGGTGTGGCGGTGTATGTGCCACCGACAGCATTCTTGGTGCCGGTCCCGTCGCCATCCGTGTCAAGGTAGCGAGATAGAAGTTGATTGTCGGTCATGCGGTCTCCTCACCCAGCCCCCCGGGAGTGGGGACTCCCGAGGGGCACAGTAACTAGAGCGGGGAGACTCTAGGCGTCCGCGTTGACCTTGGTGATCGAGCCGCCACGCAGCACATTCACCTGCCAGTCAATCTGGATGGTCGTCGGTGTGAGCGACGTGGTGAGCGTGATGCTCACGTCGAGGATGTTGGCTGCACCTTCGGCTGCCGCACCCGCGAGGGTGAGCGTACCGCTGGAGGCCGCCACGACATCTGCGATTCCTTCGGTCACGACAGCCGTGACCGTGCCGCCCTTGTTGACGGCGCAGACATGAAACAGAAGCGAGATGGCTTGGTGGTCCGTACCATCGTCCACGAAGCCCGTGCAACGAACCTCGACAACCACACCGGCCTCGTCGGGCACCGGGATGGTGAAGAGATCGAAA
>PJEL010002214.1_pt1 | contig 18230 bp, 7 predicted proteins | sample 1853271 | NCBI WGS metagenome assembly PJEL01 (sample SAMN08108733, study PRJNA415343) | Invertebrate metagenome, whole genome shotgun sequencing project. | host: Globobulimina | place: Sweden: Gullmar Fjord | collected 2015-08
TGGCGGCGGCGGCGGCGGGTCCTGTGGAGGCGCGGGCAGCACCGCGGGCAGCGGTGGCGCTGGCATCTCCATCACCGCGGCCAACGCCATCACGGTCTGGGGCGAGATCAACGCCGATGGCGAGGCCGGGTGGCCGGATTCTGACGCCTATGCCGGTGGCGGTGGCGGTGGCAGTGGCGGCACGGTGCTTTTGGATGCGCCGGATATCCGCGGCAACGGGATGCTCTCCGCTCGCGGCGGCGATGGCGAGCCTCACAACGGCTCGCTCTCGTGCGGCGGCGGCGGCGGCGGCGGCGGACGCGTAAAAGTGTTCTCCGCTGGCAATGTGTTCCTCGGAGCGGATGCTGCGGGCGGGCGTGCCGGTGCCTGCGGGAGCGGCAACGGGGGACAGAGCTACGACGGCGCCGGCGGCACCGTCAACTTCAACGATGATCCAGATGGCGACGGCCTGGGCAACGAGATCGACCCCTGTCCCGAGGACTCCAACAACGACACCGACGGCGACGGCTATTGCATCAGCGAGGGCGACTGCGACGACAACGACCGCGATCGCAATCCCGGCGAGGTCGATGTCTGTGATGGTGTGGACAACGACTGCGACGACGTCGGCATCCCGTTCCTGATCGGCCAGTTCAATGTCGGCGACGGACCTCCCTGGAGTCCCAGTCCGCCCGTGTACAACTGCCTCGAAGCCTGTGCGATGCTCTTCGGCGGCCTCGACACCGACTACCAGTGCAGCACCGATGGCGCCTCGGTCAACAACATGGCCTTCGCCGACGGTTATGGCGACACCCAGTACTGCGTTCCTCCCGGTGTGGCCGAAGACTTCAGCGAAGATCAGGGCGGCGGCTACAACTGTCCGGGCTGTTCGTACTCGGCCTACGTGCTGGACCACAACTGCGCATCCACCAACTTCTGTTTCTCCGTTGGAGAAGGCGGAACGGACGAAGACGGGGTCGATACGGATGGCGACGGGGTCTGTGACGCTCTGGACTTCTGTCCGAACGACGCGCCCCCCGACGATGACGATGGCGATGGTATCTGCGACAGCGACGACGCCTGCCCCAACGACGCCAACAACGACATCGATGGCGACGGCGTGTGCGGTGATGTCGACCCCTGTCCCATCGACAACCCCGACGACACCGATGGCGACGGCGTCTGCGACTCCAACGATCCCTGTCCCAACGACTTCTTCGATGACAGCGATGGCGATGGCGTCTGTGACAGCCTCGACCCCTGTCCCGCCGACAATCCCGATGACACGGACGGCGACGGCGTGTGCGACTCCAATGATCCCTGTCCCATCGACAATCCCGATGACACGGACGGCGACGGCGTCTGCGACTCCAATGATCCGTGTCCCCTCGACTTCAACGACGACAGCGATGGCGATGGCGTCTGTGACGGTGTCGACCCCTGTCCCAACGACAATCCAGACGACACCGACGGTGACGGCGTCTGCGACTCCAATGATCCGTGTCCCCTCGACTTCAACGACGACAGCGATGGCGATGGCGTCTGTGACGGTGTCGACCCCTGTCCCGCCGACAACCCCGACGACACCGATGGCGACGGCGTCTGCGATAGCAACGATCCCTGTCCCCTCGACATCAACGACGACAGCGATGGCGATGGTGTTTGTGACGGCGTCGACCCCTGTCCCGCTGACAACCCCGACGACACCGACGGCGACGGCGTCTGCGACTCCAACGATCCGTGTCCCCTCGACATCAACGACGACAGCGATGGCGACGGCGTCTGCGACTCCGATGATCCGTGTCCCGCCGACATCAACGACGACAGCGATGGCGACGGCGTCTGTGACGGCGTCGACCCCTGTCCCGCCGACAATCCCGATGACACCGACGGTGACGGCGTCTGCGACTCCAACGATGTCTGTCCTCTCGACTTCAACGACGACAGCGATGGCGACGGCGTCTGCGACAGCGACGACACCTGTGTGGGCTACGACGACAACCTCGATGGCGACGGCGATGGGGTAGCCGATGACTGCGACATCTGTCCCCTCGATGTCAACGATGACAGCGACGGCGACGGCTACTGCGATGGCGTCGACATCTGCCCCGGCGGCGACGACGACATCGACACCGACGGCGACAGCATTCCCGATCACTGCGACATCTGTCCTGTCGGTCAGGATAGCGACGGCGACGGCGTCTGCGACGTCGACGACATCTGCGACTTCGATCCCGACGACGACATTGACGGCGACGGCGTCTGCGGCGATGTCGATCCCTGTCCCATCGACAATCCCGACGACAGCGACGGCGATGGTGTCTGCGACAGCGCCGACATCTGCGCGGGCGATGACACAGTCGATACCGATTCCGACGGCGTTCCAGACGACTGTGACATCTGTCCCTTCGACGCCGCCGACGACAGCGATTCCGACGGCGTCTGCGACAGCGAAGACCAGTGCCCCAACTTCAACGACGCCTTCGACATCGACAACGACGGCGTGCCCGACGCCTGCGATGTCTGTCCTCTCGACCCCGCCAACGACACCGACGGCGACGGCGTCTGTGATGGCGTAGACATCTGCGCCGGTGGCGACGACGCGATCGATACCGATGGGGATGCCGTACCCGACTTCTGCGATGTCTGTCCCCTCGACAACCCCGACGACACCGATGGTGACGGCGTGTGTGACAGCGTCGATGTCTGTGCCGGCGACGACGCTGTCGACACTGACGGCGATGCAGTCCCCGACGACTGCGACGTTTGCCCCAATGATGCGGCCGATGACAGCGACAACGACGGCTCCTGCGATGGCGACGATATCTGCATGGGCTACGACGACTATGTCGACACCGACGGCGATGCAGTCCCCGATGGTTGTGACGTCTGCCCCCTCGACGCCCCCGACGACACCGACGGCGACACCGTCTGCGACAGCGATGACATCTGTGATGGCTTCGACGATCTGTCCGATGTCGACGGTGACTCGGTGCCCGACGGCTGCGACGAGTGCCCCAATGATGCAGCCGACGACAGCGACGGCGATGGCATCTGCGACAGCGACGACATCTGTGATGGTGGCGACGACGCGGTCGACGGCGACAGTGATGGCGTGCCCGACTTCTGCGATCCCTGTCCCCTCGACAACCCCGACGACACCGATGGCGATGGCATCTGTGACAGCGATGAGGACACCGGCCCGACAACGGGCGACACCGACAGCGACACCGACACCACCGACACCTCCGACGACGACAAGTCCGAGGGGTGCAGCTGCTCCGCCAACCCCACTCACTCGACCCTGTGGTGGATGCCGGTAGTGCTTCTCGGTCTGACTCTGTCTCGCCGCCGCCGCTGATCGGCATTCTGATCGACCGACGTACCGTCTAAACGCTGTTTAGACGGTACTTGCCCGCGACTGTTGGCTCAATCTGCCCCGATCAGAAAGCCCAAGGTGAAGGTGGTGGTCGGGGAATCCAGCAGGTCCGTGTCCAGGTTCACATCTGCCGCTGTCGAGGAAATCGACACCGGGTATCCAACCGCCAGCTCCGGCATGATGCGCACGCGGTCGTGGACGGTGGTCGCGAAGCCAATAGACGTGCCGACTGTCACGATGTTGTGCACGCCGGTGGACCTGCTGCGCAGGGCATCGCCAAAAGCAATGCTGTTCCCGATGTACGGCCCGAGCACGAACTGGTGCCTCCTGGAGCCCAGGCCCAGCAGGACAGGCGCCTTGACCTGCACAAACCCGACGTCACCGGTCCAGAACACTGTGGTCGAAGGCACAATGGAGACAACGGGGCCTTTTGCATCGGGACTGGTGAACATGTACTTCGCGTGGATGTCGTACAGGCCGGTGCCCATCCTGCCGCCGAGGTCCAGCCTGTCGGTCAGTCCGTATCGGACCGACACGTTTAGCACTGGCAGTGCGGGCAAGCTGAGTGCCCCTTCGCCGCCGATGTCGCCGGTGAAAAGCCCGGGTTCTACACCGACCTCCGCGGAGCGTTTGCCGAGCGTATGCGCGTTCTGTACGGTACTGGTCATGCAGCCCGCGACCAGCGTGGCGGTCAGGACGAGAGAATTGGACTTGAACAAGGGTCCTCCACATTGTCTTTGGCAAGGGCTCGACTGCACCTCTCATGCCAGCCAAACCCCGCCATCGTCCTGGCGGCCCTGTAAACGAAGAGCGTCACCTGTCCAGCACCGTGGACCTAGCGGAGGTAGTCCTGGGGCCTGACGGACCCCATCAGGGCTCTGCCCAGCCGCTTCTCTGCGTCGAGGTTCAATCTGTCCTGGCTGGAGCCCACCACGTAGGCCTCGGTCTCCGCGATCGTGGACTGCGACGCCATCGCTTCCCTTCGGCCCGCTGCGTAGACCTGGACCGTCGCGTCGATGATCGTCGCGTAGCCGGACTTGAGATCCTCGCCTCTGGTTTCCTCGAGGTCGATGAGGAATAGTCCGGTGCCCGATTCGACGGGGAAGGCGTCGAGGGGGTGGATCTGCTCGGGACTGCGCGTCCCATCTATGGTCTCGATGGGGATGTCTTTGTGGAAGCCGAGCGCGATCAGCCCGTGCACGAAGTCCAGCTTCAGCTGCTCGGAGACATTGTCGGCGAGGCTCAGCGGCTCCTCGCGCCAGGTCTTTTGCACTCGGATGACGATGCGCGCGCGCAAGAACGTCAGCTCCTCGATCCTTGCCTTGGCATCTGGGCTATAGCGTGTCGTCGGATGGTCGGAGAGATATCGCCGATACCCGGGGATCAGGTCCTCCTCGGCGACCCCGGACCAGATCATGTCGTCCCGGAGTTTGCTGGCTTCCGCGATGTGGGCACCCTCGGGATTGTGGTTGATGTAGGCGGCATAGGAGGCAGGCGTCCTCGCTTTGTTGGCCTCGGCCCAGTCGAGCTCCTCGATGGCTTTCGCCGCCTCCTTCGTGTGGCGCCCTTTGGAATGGGTTCGGAGGTAGGACTCGAATTGCCCGCGGCCACGGGCCTCGCGGAACGTAGCATTATCGAGCTTTACGGCCGCTTCTTCGGCGTGCTTGCCGTCGGGGTGGGCGTACAGATAGGCCTGGTAGCTCGAGGCCCGGCCGTCGGTCTCGGCCCTCTTCCAGCGCGCCCTCTCGGCCCGCCGATGGGCATCTTCGGCGTGGCGACTCGACGGATTAGCCGCCAGGTAGTTCGCATAGGACTCGACGGAATTGACGCGCTTCGCGGTCCCCCACGGACCACAACCCGACGACAGCACAAGGAGAGCTACAACGAAGCGCATGCCAGTAGAGACTACCGCGGATCATCGGAAGGGGAGACGGAGACTGCGGCGGTGACCGCGGTCAGCTAGCTCTTTGCGCCCGGGCTCGACTCGGGCTGGCCTCAGATACGACCGCACTCCGCTCGACAAAATGCCCTCGATTCAGCGGCGCAGCGTCCGATGGCTTGGGAGATGTCCAACCCCTGGCTCATCCCGATTCACGCCGTCCCCCAACCGGATCCGTCGCGGTGGTGGAGTCACTCCCGGCCACTCACTTCCCTCGCCCTGGGTAGAACCTTCGTTTTCGCAGGAGACGGTGCCGGCGGGATCACGTCGTGGCGCAAGTCGGATGGACAGCCGACCGGGGCGTGGTCGGCGCACACCGCGAGGATCTCCGTGCTCGGAGTCGCCGACGAGTGGCTCTTCTCGGGCTCGGACGACGGATCCGCGGCGATCTGGGACCGCGAGAGCCGGCTGCTGCTGGCCTTCCATCGCGATCAGCCCTCGGGGGTCCGCGACCTGCTCTGGGATGGCGAGCGGCTCCTCACCCTCGGCCGAGACGGCCGCGTCGTCGTGCGGGCGTTGACGGGAGAGCCAGAGACCCTCGACTTGCCGGCGGTATCGGCCTTCGCAGCCCACGGGACCCGCCTCCTGGTCGCAACCGAGGGACAACTCCTCCTCCTCGGAGCCGATCGGACCGTCGCGCTCCCATGCGCCGAAAGCATCGGTGTCGTTGCCGTGGACGAGCATGCCGTCTACGGAGCGGGCGCCGCCGCGCTGTACCGCTGGTGCGAGAAGGGCGAGTGCACGTCCGTTCCGATCCCCGACATCGCCGATATCTCCCTCCATGGAGAGGAGATCATCGTCGCCACCGGCCATCACGTTCGCGTTCTCACGGCATCCTCCCTTGAACATCGGCGCTCCTACTACGGGCACGATCGCCCCGTCGTCTCGGTGGCGGTAGACGCCAGTGGCATCTGGTCCGCCTCGGCAGATCGACGCGTCCGTCACTGGGCACTTGCCGAGAGCCAGAGCCGGGAGCCGATGCGCCACCGGGGCCCCATTCGAGCGGTGTGCGCCCGCGGGGACACCATCTACTCGGGCGGTCGCGATAGCTCGCTGTACACCTGGTCTCTCCGCCGCGGCGCTCGCGTCGATGTGGCACAGATTGCCGACGCCTCCCTGGAGGCCCTGTGCCTGTCCGGCGACACACTCGTCGCGGGTTTCAGCGACGGCACACTGGCCATTCGGGACACCAGAGCGCCCACCCGAGGCGCCACCCTTCGGTGCCCCTCGCCCGTCACCGCGGTCTGTTTCCTCGCGGAGGTCGTGGTGGTCGGCAGCGCAGACGGCTTCGTGCGAACCTTCGCAACCGACGGGAGAAGCCTCGTCGGCTGGCATGCACACGAAAAGCGCGTGCGACACCTGGACGCCCGAGACGGGGTCCTCGCCGTTGCGAGCTACGACCACACGGTGAGCCTGTGGAGAGACGACTGCTGCGTTGGTCGGATCGCCGACCACAGGGCTGCGGTCACCCGGGTCGCCCTCGGCGGGAATGGCGTGCTGGCCACCGGATCGATGGACGAGACCGTCCGGATCTACCGTGCCGACGGCGAGCTCGCGCTGTCCCTGGCTGACCATGTCGGAGGGGTGACGGCCTTGATCTGGGCTCCCAACGGTCTGATCACGGCGGAGAAAGGCGGCCGCATCCGCGAGTGGTCGTCCGACGGAGAGGTGCGACACGCGCATCGCGTACCGGGATCAGTGACTTGCCTGGCTCGGTCCGGCGAGCACCTCGTAGCCGGAGACGATGCGGGCAACCTCTGGATTCTGGCCGAGAACTCCCCGTCGCACGCTAGCTCGGTGGGCCCGGGAAGCCCGAGCCACGCCTGAGTGGCCACCTCGTGTGGCGCCAAAAACCGCTAGCGGAAGCTGAAGAGCTCTACGTCGAAGACCAACATTCCGTGGGGCCTGCCGCCCTGCGGCGTGTCTCCATAGGCGAGGCGACCAGGAATCCAGAACCGGGTTTTCTCGCCGGTGACCATGAGCTGTAGCCCCTCGGTCCAGCCGGGAATGACGCGGTTGAGCGGGAAGCTGATGGTCTCGTCGCGGACGACGGAGCTGTCGAACATCTCGCCGGTCTTGGCGGTCCAACCAGTGTAGTGCACGGTCACCGTGCTCGATGGGGTCGGGTGGTCGGCGCCGTCGCCTGCGGTCAGCACGCGATATGCCAATCCAGAAGCGGTGATTGTGGCACCGGTTGGGATCTCGGCGACATCTTCGGGAACGGGCGGAGGTTTCGGGGCGGCGTTGAAGGACAGGAGCTCGACGTCGAAGACGAGCATGCCGAAGGGACGGTTGCCCTGTGGTTTGTTGCCGTAGGCGAGCTCGCCGGGGATCCAGAAGCGTGCTTTCTGGCCGACACCGATGAGCTGCACGCCCTCGGTCCAGCCGGGGATGACCTGGTTCAGGCCGAAGGTCGCCGGCTGCCCACGCTGGACCGAGCTGTCGAACATCTCGCCGGTCTTGGCCGTCCAACCTGTGTAGTGGACCGTGACCTTGTCTGCCGGACCCGGCTTGTCGCCAGCGTCTCCACCCAGGATTCGGTAGGCCAGGCCCGAGGCTGTGCGGGTCGCATCGGCGGGGGGGATGGCGACATCGGCGGGAGCGGGAATCATCGGGTCTCCAGGGATTGGGACCGCCCTATAACGGGATTATCAAACGATGCAGCGCCTGGTCACGGGCCGGACGAGCAGGGCAGCACCGCGTAGGTGACTCGCTCGCCACCGAGGCCACGGGTCTTGATCGACTCTGGATTGGGGGCAAGCCAGGTGTCGACCTCGCCCACGGCGTGCCAACGACCCTCGAGCTTGCGAACGCCGCCGTTTGGGCAGGGGCCTCCGTAGCAGGCGTGCTCCAAGTATCCGCAGTTGCCGGTGCCGATGACCCAGGCATAGTTCGGGGAGGTAGATCCAACCGCGCCTCGCACCCGGTCGACCTCCTGGCCGTCGGCGTCGCGCACGACGAGATCGTGAGTTCCCCTCGAGAGTCGGACCTGGGCCATGGGCGGCAGCACATCGCTGTGCGTCGCGATCTGGGCGACCTCGACGCCGTCTGCGAACAGCACGAGGTCGGCTTGGTCGGGGCTGACCACCGTGACGAGTGGATTGCGCCGCTGGTAGGCATCGACTGCGGCGATCCCAGCCCCGAGCACCGCAAGTGCCGCCACCGCCCGCCACAGGGAGCGAGGATTGCGCTTGGAACGCTCCATTTCCGTTTCGAAGGCCTCGGAAGACGGCGCCGGTCCGGTGGGGATGGCAGGGGCGGATTGCGTCGCGGTGATCTCCGGAACCAGCGACCGCGACAGTTCCCGCAGATCGATCTCCAGCTCCCAGCCCGCACTAGCACCTCCATCCCGCGGATCGGCGCCCTGTACGAACTGCAGGAAGCCGGGCTGGGGAAGCAGGGCGAGCACCATGCGATGAGACAGTTCGTAGGCCCAGCGGCTGTGGCGCCGAGAGAAGGCCTGCCCGTCGAACAGGTCTCGGGTTCCCGTGTGCCAGAAAGCCGCGAAAGCGTTCTGATCGTGCGGACTCAGGGCGCGAGGCATCTGCCCGAGGAGCTCGCCCTCGAAGAACACGGCCAGACCTTCGTTCAGCCACAGGGGCAGACGACGCTCTCGGAGCAGGAAGTGAGTCATCTCATGGGCGAGCACCCGCTCATCGCCCCCGATCTCGACGTTCGCGACCACGATGTGCGGCGTCTCCCCGCCGATCTGGACCCCGGCGCTCCGATTGTGATTGCCCTCCGGGTAATAGTGGCTGATGTGCTCGTAGTACTCGCCCTCGGGCAGACTGAGCACCACCAGCGGCATTTGGGCGAGATTGTCTACGAGGGGCCCGAGCCGCCTCTGGAGCTCGGCTCGATATCGGAGGCTAGAGCCGTGGAGTAGCCGAGCGTACTGCGGGTCTGGCCCGTAGGCGTGAACCCCATCAGAGCAGACCCAGCTCCCCTGGTCGTATCGTTCTCGCAACGACACGATCCAGGCCATCAACAAGGGTGGTGCAGTCTGGTCGCTCATCTCGCGTCAGGGACTTTAGCAAGCCCGGCGACGGCGAAGCATCGCGACCGCCAACAGCGCCCACAGACCGAGCCCCGACGAATGCGCGGGCGAGGTCGCACAGCCACATCCTTCGCTCGTCTTGTCGCCATCGGTGTCGCCATCGGTGTCTTCGCCGGCGTCCTCACACGCGTCCGGGGTTCCGTCGCCGTCGCTGTCGCGCAGATCGTCTCCATCCGGACAGACGTCGAAGTTGTCGCAGACGCCGTCGCCGTCCGAATCGTCCGGATCGTCGAGCGGACAGGGGTCCAGATCGTCGCAGACGCCGTCGCCGTCCGTGTCGCCGAGGAAGTCCTCGCCGTAGCAGGGATCGAGATCGTCGCAGGTGCCGTCGCCATCCGCATCCCCGGTGCTGTCGTCGCCGTCGCACAGGTCGTCGCTGTCGCACACGCCGTCCCCATCGGTGTCGTCGGGACTGTCGAGGGGGCACGGGTCCAGATCGTCGCAGACTCCATCGAGGTCCGAGTCACCCGTGCTGTCGTCGCCGAGGCACTGATCGAGGTCATCGCACAGCCCATCTCCGTCGCTGTCGCCAGACGCGTCGTCGCCAGAGCAGAGGTCGTCGCTGTCGCAGACGCCGTCGCCATCTGTGTCACCGGGGCTGTCCAGCGGGCACGGATCGAGGTCGTCACAGGTGCCATCGAGGTCGGAGTCACCCGTGGCGTCGTCGCCAGAGCAGAGGTCGACGCTGTCACAGACGCCGTCGCCATCGGTGTCGTCGGGACTGTCGAGGGGGCACGGGTCGAGGTCGCCACAGACGCCGTCGCCGTCCACATCGCCGGTCGCATCGTCGCCAGCGCAGAGATCAACGGCGTCACAGACGCCATCGCCGTCGGTGTCGTCGGGGTTGTCCAGCGGACATGGGTCGAGGTCGTCACAGGTTCCGTCGCCGTCGCTGTCACCGGTGAGATCATCGCCGACACAGAGATCCAGCGAGTCGCAGATGCCGTCGCCATCCGAGTCGTCGAGGGGGTCGTTGGGGCAGACGTCGACGTCGTCACAGATGCCGTCGCCGTCGCTGTCGCCGCTGGCGTCCCCGCCAAAGCAGAAATCGACGCCATCGCAGCTGCCATCGCCGTCGGAGTCGTCCAGCGCATCGAGCGGACACGGGTCGAGATCGGCACAGACGCCGTCGCCATCGACATCGCCGGTGGCATCGTCCCCCGAGCAGAGATCGACGTCGTCACAGCTTCCATCGCCATCGGAGTCGTCGTCGAAGTCGAGGGGACAGGGGTCGAGATCGCCGCAGACGCCATCGCCATCGACGTCACCGGTGGCGTCGTCCCCAGAGCAGATGTCGTCCGAGTCACAGACGCCGTCGCCGTCCGTGTCGCCCGGATTGTCCAGGGGGCAGGGGTCGAGGTCGCTGCACACGCCATCGCCGTCGGGATCTCCCGTGCCGTCATCGCCAGTGCAGGCGTCGACGCCATCGCAGACCCCGTCCCCGTCGGTGTCGTCGGGGTCGTCGAGGGGACAGGGGTCGAGGTCGTCGCAGGTTCCGTCGCCGTCGGTGTCGCCGGTGGCGTCGTCGCCGACGCAGATGTCCACGCTCTCGCACACTCCGTCGCCGTCGGTGTCGTCGGGGTCGTCGTTGGGGCAGGGGTCGAGATCACTGCACACCCCATCGCCGTCGGTGTCGCCGCTCAGGTCGTCGCCAACGCAGAGGTCGACGCTGTCACACACCCCGTCGCCGTCGGTGTCGTCGGGGTCGTCCAGGGGACAGGGATCGGTGTCGTCGCAGACGCCGTCGCCGTCGGTGTCTCCGCTGGCGTCGTCTCCAGTACAGAGATCGACGCTATCGCAGACGCCGTCTGCATCGGAGTCGTCGGGGTCGTCCAGGGGACAGGGATCGGTGTCGTCGCAGACGCCGTCGCCGTCGGTGTCTCCGCTGGCGTCTCCGCCGAAGCAGGCATCGTCACTGTCGCAGCTGCCGTCTCCATCGGAGTCGTCAAGGAAATCGTCGGGACACGGGTCACTGTCATCGCAGGCCCCGTCGCCGTCGGTGTCCCCGCTGGCGTCGTCGCCGAAGCAGAGATCGATGTCGTCGCACAGGCCGTCCGCGTCGCTGTCTCCAGTCGCGTCGTCCCCGGTGCAGACGTCGACGCCGTCGCAGACGCCATCTCCATCGGAGTCATTGGTGGCGTCGAGCGGACATGGATCGCTGCCGTCGCAGATCCCATCTCCATCAGTGTCGCCGGTAGCGTCGTCGCCGAAGCAGAGGTCGATGTTGTCGCAGGTCCCGTCCCCATCGGCGTCGTCGGGATTGCTGAAGGGACAGGGGTCGCCGTCGTTGCAGACCCCGTCGCCGTCCAGGTCGCCGGATGCGTCGTCGCCGAAACAGAGGTCGTCGCTGTCGCAGCTGCCGTCGCCATCGCTGTCGCCGAGGGCGTCCAGCGGGCAGCTGTCCAGGTTGTCGCAGACCCCGTCGCCGTCGGTGTCGCCGCTCAGGTCGTCGCCGCTGCAGATGTCGTCGGCGTCGCAGATGCCATCCAGATCGGTGTCGTTGGGGTTGTCGATGGGACACGGGTCGGCGTCGTCGCAGACCCCATCGCCATCGGTGTCGCCGGTTCCGTTGTCTCCGAAGCAGAAGTCGACGCCGTCGCAGATCCCGTCCAGATCCGCGTCATTGAGGGGATCGCTCGGACAGAGGTCGTCCGAGTCGCAGATGCCGTCGGAGTCCGAGTCGCCGGTTCCGTTGTCCCCAAAGCAGAAGTCGACGCCCTCACAGATCCCGTCGCCGTCGGTGTCGTCGGGATCGTCGAGGGGACAGAGGTCGCAGAAGTCCGGGACACCGTCGCCGTCGCCGTCGAGCGAGTCGTCGCCCCCGGGACAGATGTCGACGTCATCGCAGAATCCGTCGCCATCGGAGTCGTCGCCAGGGGCGAACGGGCAGATGTCGATGTTGTCGCAGATCCCATCTCCGTCGGTGTCGAGGTCCATACCCAGGCAGGGGTCGATCACATCGGGCACGCCATCCCCGTCGTCGTCCACCGAAGAGTGAAACTGGCGGAAGAGCTCATCGCCGTCCAGGATGACCAGATCGCTGATCCAGACGGCGCCGACCGTTCCCAGCGCGTCACAGGCAATCGCCGCTTTGGTAGTGCCCCTCGAGATGGTCGTCGAGAGCTTCACCCGATCCCCCAGCAACGCGCCGAGGGGGCTCACCCGCTGCCCATAGGTCTCAAGGGTGGAGGAGTGAGGTAGATCACCGGAGACCCACGCCACGAAGTACTCCTGTTGGGCGCCGCACCATGTGACTCTGGGCCCAGAGACGTAGGTGGCGGTGTCGAAGTCCACCCCCACCTGGCTGATGCGGAGCTCGCCACCAACGAGCGCTCCGCTGGGGGACACCAGCTGACCGAACACCTCGGTCTCTCCATCCGCAGTGATGGGATCGGTGCTGCCGGACCACACGACGAGGAAGATATTGTTCACGTCGTCAAAGGCCACAGCCGGACTGCGGCCATAGTAGGTCATCGCACTGATCTGGAACGGCGCGCCGAAGACCGTGCCGTCTGCGTTGATCGACTGGCCCCAGATATTGTAGAGGTTGGCGGCGGGCCGCTCACTCCACACCACGAGATGTCGGTTGTTCTGGGGCGACCAGGACGCTGCGAGATCATCCACCGGACCGTAGGGCTGTGAAAAGGTGACTTGCTGGTCGTCCGGGCCCTGCTCGGTCAGAGACGCGTCCAGTCGCTGGCTGAATGCCTGCCAGTCCCCGTCGATGGTCCCGTCGCTCTTGTAGCTGACGAGGTAGTCGTTGTCGGTCTCGTTCCAGACGACGTCCGGCCCGAAGACCGAAGCCCCGACGCCGTTCGAGTCCGTGACTTGCACGGGTCCTTCGACCACGGCTCCGGTGAGTTCGTCGAGGGTCACCGCCCAGATCTCGGTGTAGGAGGACTCCATGAAACCGCGGAAGACGACGACAAAGACCTCATCCGTGGCGTTGTAGGCCACACTTGCATGATACGTATTCCGGATACTCAGATCGGCGTTGAGGCCAATGTCGCCGATCCAGAAGTCGTTGGCGCCGACCTCGTCGCCGAGCCCATTCAGGAACTGCCCGTACACCTGGTTGTCGTTGTCGTCGGCGCTGATCAAATCGTCGGCCCCGTTCCAGACGACCAGGAACTTTCCCGAAGAGCCTCCAGCCGCGATGACAGGCGCTGAGTTGACTTCCCAGTCAGGGTCGTCGGGCGGCCCCATATCGCTGATAGCGAGGTCATCGACGGGTATCAAAGGACTGAACGTGGGTGCGCGGCTGAACACATATGCAGAGCCGTAGTCGCTCACGCTGTAGGGGGCGCCGATCAGTATGTCGGTGAGTCCGTCACCGTTGACGTCCCCTGCACCGGCCACAGAGAAGCCGAATTGGGCGTCGCTGTAGCCGTCTGCAGCGAGAAGCTTCTCCTCGGTCGCCGGGTTGATGCCAACGGCGCTCCCGGAGTACACATAGGCGGCCCCGACATCGTAGAAGAACCCAAGGTGTTGCTCGGGCGAGGCGCCGACGACATCGTCGTACCCATCGCCATTGGCATCGCCGATCCCGGCCACAGAGAACCCGAAGTAGTCGGAGGCGTCGTTGTCCGAGGCGCGGAGCCTCAGCTCGGTGGCCACGTCGACTCCGCCACCGCTACCGGAGAAGATGTAGACCGCGCCATACTCGAGGCCGAACCGCATCCGGGGAGCTCCGATGATGACATCGAAGAACCCGTCGTCGTTCACGTCTCCGGCGCTGGCGACAGAGAATCCAAACCGGTCGCCAAGCGATTGGGATGCTGGCGCGATCTTGGTCTCGCTCGCCATGTCGATGCCGCCAGCGCTGCCCAGGAAGACGTAGGCCGCCCCCGGCTCTCCGGAATAGACATCTGGAGCCCCGACGATCAGGTCGCCGTAGCCGTCGTTGTCGACATCGCCCGCCGCGGCAACCGAGTAGCCAAACCAGTTGTCGGTCGATACATCCGAGGCGATCACCTTGAACTCGGTCGCGATGTCGACGCCGCTGGCGCTCCCGAAGTAGACGTACGCCGAGCCCGATCCCAACCCGTTGTCGGTGGATCGGTGGGCGCCGACGATGACGTCGTCGTAGCCGTCGTCGTTGAGGTCGCCAGCCGATGAGACCGCGCTGGCGTACCAGTCGTAGCCGAGCTCATCCGAGGCGGTGAGCTTGACCTCACTCGCGGGGTCGATTCCGCCGGGGCCGCCGAGATAGACGTAGGCCTTTCCCGGTGGGGGGTTGTTGATCTGCATGATGGCGCCAACGATGACGTCGTCGAATCCATCGCCGTTGACATCACCGGCACCCGACACACTGCGCCCAAAGTAGTCATCGACGGCGGCATCCGAGGGCTGGAGCTCCAGCTCGCTCCCTCGATCCAGGCCCGCTGGCCCTCCAAGGTAGACATAGGCCGAGCCGGAGCGATTGCCGTTGTCGTCACTCTGTGGGGCCCCGATGATGACGTCGTCGTAGCCATCGTTGTCGACGTCGCCGGCCCCCGACACCGTGTACCCGAAATAGTCGTCAGCGGCGCCATCCGAGGCCACCAGCTTGTCGTCCTGGCTCAGCGTCGGGTCGATCGTCAGCGGGTAGACTGCCGTGGCGTCGCGGATCACCAGCGACAGGCCCCCCTGGGTCGCCTCCATCCAGGCATCGATTGGATCGCCAGCCGCGTCCCAGACTTTCAGGCCTGCATAGCTCCAGCTACCGCCCGCGCTTCCCAGGATGTGGGCGCCGAGGCCACCGGGATCGACATCCCAGCGAATCGCCTCCGCCAGCGTCAGGTTCAAGACCAACCAGCCGGCGCCATCGGGTCTTTCCGAGGCCTGCCAGACTTGCTCCAGGCCCCCGGGGACCGCCTGCCACAGCTCGGTCAGGCCGGCGCGATGGAGCCCCACCGGCTGTCGACAGGTCCCCTGTGCTCGGAGCTGCGGAAAGTCGGAACAATCAAGCGATGACGGATGCACTGTCTCGGCGATCTTCTCCGAGCCGAGCCGGCCCCACGACGCCAGCGCGATGCCCAGCTCGTCGTCGCCATTGCTGGCATGTAGGCCGTCGGAATCCAGGTGCCCAAGGACGCTGCTCGAGGTCAGGCTGAAGACATCTCCGTCGATCAATGACGAGGGCTGGCACGCGCCGAGGAGCAGGGCGCACATCGGGAAAACTCTGTTCATTGGAAGAACCCTCGATCGCGGGTACGGGCCGCACCGTTCTCAGCAGGAAGGCCCATCTTACGCCATGTTCGTGCATTGTCAAGATGCCAAATCGTGGATCGCCCATCGGTAGTCGCCACAGCCTGGAGCGTGGTCGCAGCTGTACGTCCTCGACTGAAATGAGCGACAAAACTGCCGCGATCGGTGACCCGTAGACGGACGAACCTCGACTCTCAGCTCGGTACGGAGGGTGCGTTGAAGGGGAGTGTGCGCAGGACGCGCACTTCTATTCAGGAGACACCATGCACCCGATGTATCGACGCATTCTCACCGTTCTCACCCTCACCGTTCCGCTGACGGCTCTCGGAGGCGAGGTCTTCACTCCGGAGGGCACCGGAATGATGGACTGCCGCTACACCGCCACTCACAAGAGCCCGACAGACGAGGCCTTTGGCAACCACGTGACGGGCACCGGCCTGTGGGACGACGGCCAGGCGATCACGGTGTTCGTCGACGACGCCTTCGCCGCGAAGATGGCCAGCTGCTCCGACGGCTCCGATCCCGCCTTTGGGGTGACCCAGGAGGAGCTCGAGTCCGTGGCGCGCGACGGGCTGGAGGTGTGGAACCGCCAGTCGAAGTCCCGCGCGCTGCTGTGGGGCGGAGACGCGACCTTGACCCTGACTGCGCCGAGCGGCTCCAGCACCAAGGGGCTGTCGGTGAACGCAGACGCCACGTTGTGCGCCGATATCCAGTCGCGATCGAGCGGACCGGCGGTCTTCATCTACCCCTCCACCAATGTCGCCGCGAAGGGGGGCGCACAGGGGTTCAAGGACTGCCAGGGCGTGACGGCGATCCGCATCGGGCTGATGGAGGCGACCAGCACGGTGACCGACAACCCGTACGACCTCTGCACCGTCGCAGATCGGGCAGACTCCGGCAATGACCCGAAGGACTGGATGGTGGACAACAGCCTCTACGGCGATGCGACCGGAGCCGGGTACGAGTGGGGCATGCAGTCGGTGTTCGCCCACGAGCTCGGCCACCGACTCGGTCTGGCCCACCGCCACGCCAACCCAGCCACCGACACCCAGGACACGATCTCCCTCATGTCGTATGGCAAGCCCGGAGACGAGGGCGCCCAGGGGGTCTACCTCTTCGACTGGGACCGCGACTGTGTCGACGACACGTCCGGGACCGCCATCAACGAGCGCACGGTCGAGATGCGCCACGCGGTGTTCTCCTCGGCCGGCCTCGTCGCCCAGGTCAAGAGCCCGTCGACGCCGAGGGTGAAGGCAGGTCGGCAGGGCGGTCGGGTGTTCGATGTCGACGGTGGCGTCCGCTACGCCCTGCACCGAGGCGACGAGATCCGGCTGTCTGGCAAGGTGAAGTCCGGCACCAATTTCCTCAACAGCGCGTGGACCACCGACGTCGCCCTCGACTCGGTCCCTGATTTTTTCGAGCCCTATGTGGCACCGGTAGTGTACGCCGCGGAGGAGTTTTTCGCGGAAGGCGAGACCGCCCGCATGAACTACCTCGACATCCCCAGCTGCAGCGATCTCGTCGGTCCCTGTGACCCGAGCCTCGGCGACCTGCAGCCACTCTCGGCCTTTCCCAGCGCTGCACGGGTGGCCATCGACACCAGCGAGGGCTGGTTCGCTGCGGGCACCGGCTACGAAGACGTGGCCGTCGAGTTCTCGAGCGGCGCCCCCGTGACCTCCGACATCCCCCTGCAGACCACCTTCGACCCCCGCAGTGGCCGCACGATCGTGCTTCGGGTGCGGACCGACCGCACCGAGTCCACCACTATCGACGCCGCGCTGGGCAACAAGATGGAGCTGTACGTACTCGACGACTCCGAGGGCCTGCACCTGGTCGGCTCGCTCTCGACAGACGAGGGAAATCCGGTCAACGACTTGACCACTATCCTGCTTTCCGAGCCGAATATCCCGGCCGTGAGCAGCCGCCCCTGGACCTACGACATGCGCACCAACGTCCAGCCCGGCCTCGCCTGCACCGACGACTCGGAGTGGACCTTCAACTGCATGATCGCCTGGAAGGACACCGGCAGTCCCTACGGCAACATCCTGGTCGCCGACTTCCGCATCGACCCCGCAACGATGGGAGCCATCGTCAACGGCGTCTATCCGCTGAACACCTCGGACACCTGCAGCAACTGCACGCCTGAGGAGAACTGGTTCGCGATGTCGGCCCACACCAACAGCGACGTGGCCGCCGGCTTCCTGAACAGCCGGTTCTTCGTGGCGTGGAAAGACGAGAACATGGACATCCGGTATGTGCGGTCGTCCCAGTTCGGCACCTTCCAGTTCCCGACGACGGACCCGACACAGTCACTCGGTGTGTACTCGGACGTGGTCGGCGGCCCAAGCTTCGCGTTCGACCCGGTGAATGACGGCAAGGGCGCGGTCTTGAGCTGGACGGTGGACGGGTCGATCTACTGAGCCGGCACAGGCGAGCTTCCCTCTCCTGCCGCCGCGCCACGCCGAGGCCTTGGTAGTCCGATGACCCACATCGTCGGAGTCGAAGCGTGACGGCGGCTACTTCTGGGGAGGGGATCGAGGAGTGGACGGGGTGGCTCGAAGGGCGTCGGGAGGCGGTGGGCGAAGGGCTAGGACGAGATGGGGCGACTGATCGACTTGATCGACTTGATCGACTTGATCGACTTGATCGACTTGATCGACTTGATCGACCTGATCGACCTGATCGAC
>PJEL010002215.1_pt1 | contig 18224 bp, 11 predicted proteins | sample 1853271 | NCBI WGS metagenome assembly PJEL01 (sample SAMN08108733, study PRJNA415343) | Invertebrate metagenome, whole genome shotgun sequencing project. | host: Globobulimina | place: Sweden: Gullmar Fjord | collected 2015-08
CGAGCATAATTTCCGCCCGGCTCGGTGATTGTTGAACCCGTATCACTGTCGGTGATTGTTGCGGTACACAGAGCAACATTAATACTCGGTTGTGCGAAAGTCTGATTACGGAAAGCGAAGTCCAGCAGGATGTTCGCCAGGTAATCGGATGCTCCACCCGTATTGATGCTGATAACTGTTTCCAGGTCCGGTACGAACGGCACATTGCCGACTGCCGTGATGATGGAGTTATCAAACTCACCATATCCGATCATGTTACCAGAACCACTTGATGCGGTACAGATACCGAAATGTGTGATCGTTCCCCAAGGTGCTGTGATGACCTGCGGAAAAGTTACCTGACCATTCTGTATGATCTGACGTGTAGCAGCAGCAGAAAAAGCAATCGCGGTACGAGCATAACCGTTACCGGATACCTCATTTGATACGTCACCAGTTTCTCCCGGATCGACAGTATGAAGGCTCATGTACAAAGTTGTGCCAGGCGTGTAGGCACTCACTTCCAAAATATGATCCAATAGTGCATCTTCTAATAAATTTGTTATACTACCCATGGTTTCTCTCTCCTTTAAAGGTTTTTTAATACGCGACTATTGTCGCTGTTCGTTTTGGAGTAACTGATCTAAACGATGTTCTTGTCATTAGATCTTGTATACTCAGATTCCAAATATTTTTGCTTTCAATGTTTATAATTATATTTACCGTTGAGCTGAAGCTTCTTTCGGTATAAATTGAATTTTCTTCTATTTCTATCGAAATTTCTGGATCAACGCTAAAATTTCGCTCATCAAAGGTACCCGATTCTATATCATATTCAATATTTGGATAACTTTTAAATAAGTTACTCTTGAACATATTTACTGATGGCACATCAACAATTAAATCTGCGCTACTATTAAACTGTATATCGTTTGAGATGCCTGATTCAGTTTCAAAAACAATGTCGTCTGCCTGGGATGTAAATTCCCTCTCGTTTCTAACATCTGAGGTTATAACGGTTGTTATTGTATCGGCGGTCGATGTGAATTCCCGCTCGACAAAAATATCTGTAACTATGCCAAAACCGATATCGGCGGTCGATGTGAATTCCCGCTCTGTATCTATATCGGCCGTCATGTTCCATACGACGTCGCCCTGAGAGCCAAATTCTCGCTCGATATTGCTTGATATGATGGGTATATCCCATACAATACCGACAGTCGAAGAAAACCGTTTATCTGTTTTAATATCCGAATCCGTGATAAATGCTATAACATCGGCAGTCGATGCAAACTCGCGTTCTGTAAAAATATCCGAATCCGTGATAAATGCTATAACATCGGCAGTTGATGCAAACTCTCGTGTCGTGTAAATATCCGCGCTCGTTACTGTTTCAATATCGGCCTGTGATACAAATAAATAATCGACCGAAATGGCCGGATCATTTATATCCCATACAGTATCTGGACTTGAAGCGAGTTCACGATAACCATTTATTGTTGTGGTTATATCCCACTCGATATCTGCCGTTGATACAAAAAGAAATGGGTTGATAATATTTGATGTCGCGTCCCAGGAAATTGTTGCGTCGACACCGAAACCTATTTCTTTTCTAATAAGTGATCTGCTGGAATATGACACCCCAGGATTACAAGAAAACATAAATCCGTCTTCAATATCAGAAATTGTATCAAAAACAACATCGGCCTGTGTGACAAATTCCCGATATCTTGCAAGACTTGGATCATTTATATTCCAACTAATAGATGGTTGAATTTTAAAAGTGGTCTGAGTTGAGATATCAGATGATGTACTAAATTCAATATCCGATCCAACCGAAAAACTTAACTCTTGCCGAATATCCGAAGTGGCATCAAATACGATATCGGCCTGTGATGTGAATTCATAGATGGCTCGGTCGATATCCGATGTCGCATCCCATACTATGTCGGCAGTTGAAGAAAGCTCACGTTCCACATTACCAGATGATGTCGTGTCAAAAGACGTGTATGTGAAAGCACTAAAGGTGTTTTCATTTGAAATATCTGAAGTCACATCCCATATTATATCGGTTGTTGATGTAAATTGCCGCACGGCAAAAATTGAAATATCCGAAGCCGATTCAATTGATATGTCGGCTTGTGACGTGAATTTTTTATCGATTTGGATATCTGAGGACGAGGCCCATACGGTGTCTGATGTTGATCCAAACTCCCGCTCAGCAAAAATTGAAATATCTGAAGCCGTTTCAATTGATATGTCGGCCTGTGACCTAAATGTTGGTTCATCGGAAATATCCGATGTTATATCAGACACAATATTTGCAGTCGATGAAAACTCTCTTAGATCTTGGGCATCGACATCAGATATCATTATATGCACTATTTCAGGATGACATTCAAAAACCACCCCGTTTGTAATATCTGAAGTCGCATCAAATACAATATCAGCAATCGAATCAAATTGACGTTCAACATAAATTGAATCTGAAGCCGATTCAAATGCTATATCGGCCGTTGATGTAAACTCACGTTCAGTAAAAATATCTGAAGACTCATCAAATACGACATCGGCAGTTGATGTAAAAAACACCCCGTTTGTAATATCCGAAACCGCATCAAATACAACGTCGCTCTGCACTGCGAAATTATCCGTAAAATCAATATCCGAAGTGGCATCCCATACAACATCGGTAGTTGATGCAAACTTACGTTCAGTAAAAATATCTGAAGACTCATCAAATACGACATCGGCCTGTGACACAAAAGGGTTAGTATTTATAATATCCGAAGTCGCGTCAAATACGACGTCGGCCTGTGATGTGAACTGCCGATCTGTTTCAATATCTGAAGCGGTATCGAACACCATATTACTGGTTGATGCAAATTCACGTATTGCATAAATATCAACGTTTGTATAAATAAAAATACCGATATCCGGATACGTGCGAAAATCCATATAATTATAAACTTCAAAATCTGATGTCGCATCCCACGTGATTGTGGGCGTCGATGAAAAATGATTTTGTAAATCTATATCCGAAGTGGCATCAAATACGAGATTGGCCTGTGTAGAAAAATCACGTATATTGTCAATATCTGAAGTGGCATCAAATACGAGATCGGCCTGTGTTGTTAATAAAGCTGATGCCCGAATGATAGGATTAGATGTTGCACATACTATACCGGAGGTCGATGCAAATTCACGCCCCGTAAAAATATCTGAGGTCGCGTCAAAAGTTGTATCGGAGGTTGATGTAAATTCACGTTCCGTAAAAATATCTGAGATCGCATCCCATACGACATTGGACGTTGATGTGAATATTCTTTCCGCATCGGCATCTGAAGTTGCATCCCATACGATATCGGCTTGGGTCTCAAAAGTATTGGTGTTTATAATATCTGAAGTCGCATCCCATACTATGTCGGCAGTCGATGAAAGCTCACGCTCAGCATTTCCAGATGAAGTCGCGCCGAAAACTGTGTCAGAAGTTGTTATGAATGAAATTAATTTTTCTTCAACACCAACAGTATAAAACGTTGAGGGTGAATTCTGGTTGTTATATTCAGTCAGAATCCAACTGGTATCCCTGGCCACCTGTGAAACACGGGCTTCATCGATATCACCAGTAAGAGGAGCAGCGGAAGATGCTATACTTGAACCAGTGGACGTATCCATCACACCAGACGGCGTTGAACTATCAAGCTCAACACCATTTAGATAAACTCTCGATGTGGTGCCGTCCCATGATCCAGTTACATAATACCATACCCCAGCTGATATGACTCCATCATCACTTTTAACCAGTTCATAAGCACCATCTAATTTAACGGCAAAAGTAAGAGCACCGTCACCATCGTGTCTAATAAACATGGAGCTACCAACTGAAACATATCTCTCATTCGCTGTACCTATTGTACCATCATGTCTAATCCATGCAGAAACTGTTCCATTTGCAGCGCCACCAAGCACGTCTCCTATACCAATATTATTACCAGTTCCATCAAAATACTGAGCCTTATCAATCTTTCCATCGACTTGTGAAATCAGGGCAGGATCAACTGTTCCGTCTTTAGCGTTTATTGTACTGTCTTTTACATCGTCAGCATCAAGGGTATATGAATCTTGTAAATGGTATACACCACTATAATTAGAATCCCATACTCCTGTTGGTACTTGGGTAGCTGAGGCTGTATTACCATAATATACAAAAATAGGAGTATCTATATGGTAATTAAGATCTGGTATCCTCACCCATGCAACCAGTTCTCCGGTTGTTGGATCATATTTTTCTATTTCGTGGTCGAGTTGTGTCTGTCCATCATCTGAGGTAAACAGAATGTCGCCACCATCAGCCCTGCCGACATGCCCACTGTTTATGGTGTCTTTAAAATCAACATCTGTGAAATTGACAAGAATCGGAAAGTCGGTATGATTTGATGTACCGCTAACTTCAGATTCCTCAATCGTTATTTGTTTTCGATATATCCAATTATTGTCAAACCAATCGGCATTTATTTGTTGATCACCAACACTATAAAATGATGTGGGATCATTTTGATTGGTATATTCTGTTGCTATCCATGTGGCATTTCGGGCAGTTTGTGACAAATGTAATTCATCTACGTCTTGATCGGTATCATCTGTATCAAGACCGAGTTTTAAATTATAGCCTGGATCAAGTGTCTGTGATAATGATAAGCTATCCACCTCGACACCATTCACATATAAGATCTGATTAGTGCCGTCCCATGTTCCAGCTAAATGTACAAATTCATTATCTAATAAGCCACCACCTCGAACTTCTCTCAATCCACTCTCAGCAGTATCTATCCAAAATTCAACATCGCCACCATCGTTGAAAAGATAAAATACGCCATCAATCCCTGCGATATATTCATCAACGTTTCCAAGTGTGCTGCCTACTTGGACCCATAAGGAAATAGTACCAGAATTAGAAAGGATTGAATTGAAGCCGTTCCAATGGTTTATTTCTTCCCCCGCATCAAGGTCTTGTCCGTAACCTATTTTTCCATCGATACGAGAAGGAACGCCACCACTGGCAGTTCCATAATTAAGATTGCCAGTACTGTCATCATATTCATTCGCCGCGCCTGTCGCGAGTTCATTTAAATGCCATACCGTGTCAAAATTATCATCCCATACACCGGCTGCATTTGAAAGGTCCGTTGAGTTTTCATTACCATAATAAATATAAATATAGGTTTCTGATGAAAAGTGCAGACTGGTTTTTGCCCAGGCGACCAATTCTCCTGTTGTCGGATCATATTTTTCTATCTGGAAATCTAATAATATAGTGCCACCAGAGTCAGTGAATAAAATATCTTGCCCATTTGATAGCTCTACATAACCGCCGTTTGTTGTGTCTCGCAAATCTGCATCAGTATGATTAATTAATACCGGGAAGTCGGTTAAATTTGATGAACCTGATGTAGAATCAAGAGTAATTCTTTTTCTATACTTATAATATTGAGTAAACCACGGGCCTTCTTGTGTATAGATTCTGATGTCGGAAACGACTGGACCCACACTATCGGCCTGTACTGTGAACTCGCGCTCTGTATTTATATCCGAACTAATATCCGATGTGATATCGGCTTGTGATTCAAAAGGATTGAGATTTATAATATCCGAACTGGTATTTGATGTGACGTCGGCCTGTGATTCAAAAGGATTGAGATTTATAATATCCGAACTGGTATTTGATGTGACGTCGGCCTGTGATGTGAATGCCATAAAAGGATCGTCGAAACCGGTTTCACGTGCAATCCATCCAGTATCGCCTGTATTTTCACTATATATATCAAAACCAGTTGTCGTGATACTGGTTGCACCAGTGCCTTTTGCTGGTACTGCAAAATAAGAAGTGACGAATACATCGGGGGCAGTATTAAACGTACCGTTAAACGTTACTGCCTCTTGAGCCTTTGCAATAACGTGCGGGTGGACACCGCTATCATATTGTTTAGCCATTGATTTTTATCCAATACATTGATTACAAATCCCAGATCGAACACCCTCAGTAAATTGATATGAGCAAGTGCTTATACGTTCGAGATTATTTTCAGTAAAAGGGTATAAATTACACAAATTAGGTTTTTCTGAATAAATGGTGCAGTCCTTACCTGTGAGATCTAAATTAATGCAGGGAAACCCTTCTTCTGGATTTGTCATATCAAAACCCCATATAGGATCATCTGCTATTCCCAGTTCCGTATTACCATCCCTTGTGCATCCAAAAATTTTGAGCGCCTCACCATGGACAATATGGTAGGTTGCAATATTTTCAAGTGAAGTATGAAATAAGAGTCGACAACATTTACTTGTCATTGTCGGGTTATCTGTTACAAAATTGACAACATCAACATTCGGGTAAATCATCTCCAATAATTCTATTTTTGATTGGCTCTGCGCCTCAGCTACCGTTGAACCACCAGATATTAATTCGGCGGATCTTGTATTATATATGGAATATATTTCTTCATTGTTGTAATATGCCCTCCCCACTATTGGGCTAATTGATAAATCCATAAATTCATGTGAGGATTTAATACACCCACAAGGCCAGTTTTGCTTTTCATCAGCAGATACATCATCGTAATATCTTATATAATCAGTCATTTTTACTCCCAAAATCCATTAGTATAAATTGCCATCCAAGCGACGATGTCTTCAGTGACGCCCTTTGCCTCACTTGCCACATCACATCCAGTTGTCGTAATATTCGCAGCAGATGTTTTACCACCTTTCCAAAGGGGATCATCGCCATGGTATCCGGTAACAACAATCGGTGCATTGCTAAAAGTGCCGTTGAACGTCACTGCTTCGAACGTTTTTTCTACCGCAATTGTATGTAGGCCGCTATCCATTTCAGGCGTCAATGTGCTCCCGCTATCATAGCCGGGTTCTTTTGCGACATATCGGACATCTGCGTCTTCAGCGCCAATATCGCAACCAGTCGTTGTGATAGCCGTTTCGCTATCGACCATGGATTTTCTTTTGTCTAACTTATTGAAAACCACAGTCTCGATTGGTGCGCTATTAAACGTCTCGTTGAATGTTACGGAATTAAATCCAAGTGCTGGATTGGTTACAGTCCATGAACCGCTGTCTGTCTGTTTTCTTGCCATTTTGTTTCCCTGGTTCAATCACTGAAAATCATAATGAAAATAAAGGTATTAAGAAAGGTTATTTGTAGAAATGCAGTCCTCACCTTCGGCTAAAACAACTGCACGCGCTGCAAGAAAGACATCCCATATTTCACAAGCGTCGGCACCTGCGATAAGTTTTTCAGTTTTGGCTTTCTCTTCACCAAGATCAAAAATACGTTTTACTGTTTGTGCATCGACATCTGCTTTTGATTCTACTGTGACACCGTTATAAATAATGGCTTGCTCCACCCATTCACCATCAATATATTTCGGCTTGACCATATCGACTGGACCCTCGATTATAAAATCATCAAGTACGATACCAATTTTCGTAATTTTCATCACGTCGCCGGTATCTGCATCATATACTATAGTTCCACGATGGTCTTGTTCCATATGCCATGAATCTTTTTTAGGGTCATATATTGTAGCCTTATCGACAACATCAACCAGAGGCGGTTCTGTATGAGTTGCGTTCGACGGACAAAGGTATACGTCTTTTCCCTGTACTTTACTCTCGAGTGGATCGATTCTTGCATCAGTTGCACAAATATACTCAAAAGTTATTGGATCATAATTGTAATTTAACATTTTTGTTTTCTCCTTAAAAATTTAAAAATTTAATTAATATTTGATAACCCACATCGCATTTATATTTTTCATTCTGGTTTCATTGCCATCTCCAGAAGATCCAATTGGTGGACTTGATTGACCTATGTTTGCATCGCCTCCGGTTCCAACCCCGGCCAAATTTGGTTTAAAGTTATCCTCGTCCCCCGGATTATAAAATCCCGCCAATGAGTTGCTTGCATTTAAATTTTCTGTCCGTGGTGAACTGTTTATCAAATAATGTTTATGTTGTGCATATTCAGAATCATCTTCCTGAGTAGATCCAACAACGTCCCCCGTCGGCCCACCGCTCTCATCTGGTGTTCTTGATCCATCGTCCGGATCTCTTGAAGCACCATGGTCGGCATGCCTTATCACACGCCCTCGCATATCGGGCAGATTGAACTCACCCACTGTCGGCGTCGGATTATAATAGGTGCCAATTGACAGATAATTTCCAGTATAAAGTTCGGCATATGTCGTCTGTGAAATCGATGAACCATCACATTCCAGTGTTCCAGTCGGAGGTGTGTCCTGGTTTAAAACAGGGAAAACCATACCAACGGGAAGATTTGTCATATCTATCTGTCCAGGAGTTAAGTCATAAGGCCCACCAACTATGGCAGCCTCTATCACATCTGTATCTAAAACGGCCGCGCCGAATTGAAATTGTGTTGATCCCACTTCAATATATTGTGTGATACCAGTTGCGATTGATTCCATTTCTTCAACTTTTTGACCGTTCAAAAAAATCCATATGGTATGGCCGCCAGCAACAAAAGACTGATCCATGGTAAAAAGTATATTTCCCACACCATCTGAACCCACGAATTTCTGGTAATAATGTATCGCGTTAACAAGTTCAGATGCATCCGCATTCGTGTCTGATCTTGTTAAATAATTTTTTCCTGTTGCTGTCTGTCTTGTTAAACTCATTTAATTGCTCCCTTAGTACTTAATAACCCACATGACATTTATATTTTTCGGTCTGGTTTCGTCTCCACCGGATGTAGCCGTAGCTGCGAATGTACCATAATTACCGGCGAAACTGCCGACTCCAGATCCAGTTTCCGACATAAAATTTGCATAACCACTGGCAGGGTCATGGTCGTGGCTTTCAAAATCATCATCCTGAATCGATCCAACAACATCACCAGTCGGTCCACCGACTTCATCGGGTGTTCGTGCTGTGTCATTGGGATCTCTTGATGCGCCGTGATCGGTGTGTCTTAGAAACCGACCCCTAAAATCCGGTAAAACAAATTCACCACCTGTTGGTGTCGGATCATAATATGTACCGATAGAAAGAGGATTGCCACTATAAAGATCTGCATATGTGGTTTGTGATACGGATGACCCATCACATTCAAGCGTCCCATCTGGAGGCGTGTCTTGGCTAACGACAGGGAAAACCATCCCGACTGGTATTTGTTCAATGCTAAATCGTGCCATTATTATTCCTTTAAAAGTTTAATCTTAGTTTCATCAGTTCTTAACGTGTTACTTATGACGCGCTTGACTTCATTTTCTTCTTTTAATCCCATATCGAAAAGCATTTTCATGGCGAGAACGTTTTTCATATCACCGGTTTCTTTCTGAGACTGAAAAATCTTACCGGACATCACCTCGATATTATCTGTCATAATATTTATTGCGCACGCTTCAAAAGCTTCAGATTTTGTTCTGGATTCATCGGTATACCTGAGACCTCTACGGTGCAACATACATTCTTCACTGCATTTTTTAAAATTACGAAATGGACATTTTTTCATTTCATTCTCCCTTTAATGTGCAAAATATTACCTATTATGATCGTTATTGCCTTTAATGTGCAATATTATAAACGTTCTTGTCTCGTGAAATTTCTACCAGTCGGTCGATATGTATCTGCTGTCGCATCAGATGATGTAGAACCATGATTATGTGACCCATTTCCACCAGTCGGCGTCGATGATTTGCTCGTCCCAGGTCCGGCTGCACTATCACCAGATCCGGCTTCACAGTTATCATTAGAAATTCCATGTGTATGTGATGGCATTTCAGACTCTAACAATGTATGATCGCCACCAATATGTGCATGGTCTGGTTGTGTCCAAGTACCACCAGCTTTATATGTTCCAGCGGTCTCCCCGCCAGCAACGGAACCAGATGTATAATATATAACGCCGTCGTCGGCATCCGTCAATAAAGTGTATGTAAAAACTGCGACATCACTTTCAAAAAGAATTATTTGCCCGGTCGGTACCGAGGTCAGACCCGCCACTCTTGTTAAATTCTTTTCATAAAGTAGCGTATATCCGCTAATATCGCCTGTACCGTTTCCGGTTATTCTAATCCTTAAATCAGAACCAGTATTTGAAAAAATATGGACAACGTTGTTGTCAGATACTGTCTCCCAATTTGATCCACCATCTGCCGTAACCTCAATGGTTATAGAACCATCATAATCAACTGAAACAAACACCTCATCAATTACAACCGATGCAAGCGGATCTTTCAAATCTACGGATGTCATTATCTCACCCGCCGTAAAATCTAATTTACTATTTCCATAATCATAATCCATAGTGGTACTATCAATAAAGTCGGCATTTGTTAAATCATCATATGTGGCATAATTGAAATACGATCCGTCGAGTAACATCCGGTAACTATCTTGCTCATCATTGTAGTCAGAACCGCCTGAACCGCCACCAACGCCCGAATTTAGGCTCATTAAATCAGAGGCGAGGTACTTACCAACTGCAGCCGATGATGCCGTTGTTGTTAGCTGTCCCGCCGTCAGATTTGATAAATATAGGAGGTCACCGGGTGAAGGTGAGCCCGTTATAACGGGGTTTCCCAATAACCCACCTGATATCACTTTTCCATTCGTGACATCGGCCACGCCGACAAAAACTTCGGCATCAGTTCCGTCAGCAATCGCCAATTCATACTGGGAATTCCCATCGTTATAATATACAACATCGCCGTCTGAAACCGTACCTTCGAACTCTGCAGAAACATCTATATTCTGACCAGTAAATTCAAATGTCTGATTGGCCATATCGAGATAAATGCCGTTTTCTTCAAGAACCTCATATGTTTTTCTGCTTCTATTTGTGAGCTGTTGGGATGATAGATTTGAAATGCCAGTCGTACCACCCAAAACCTGGTCGGTCGTTTCTAACTCGTATATATCCTCTTCCCATATTGGATATTCATTAATTATAGCCATGATACTCCTATATCAATTCCAAAGTATAAATTGTTGAATCCGTTAAAATTTCGATGGTCGGTGTTACCGTGAATTCGACTTCCTTACATTCAAATACATAAATTGTCCAATACCCTTCAATTATAATAGATGAATCTTTAGGTATGGCAGGGGTTCGAACTTTCCTGGAAAAAAGCTGTTCGTCTTCAGAAAATAAACCAAATTCAGCAATGGTCAGACCGTTTGCTTCACCGGTATCAAAGCTAATGGCATATTGGAGGACATTGTCTGCTAAATACGTGTAGCTATCGACACTTTTTATGTATTTATTTGTTAGATCGGTATCACCTGAATCTGGATTTGTTGCGCCTTCACCTGCCGCAATTTTAGAAACTTTATTATTTCCAGGCTCACCAGCCAGAAGATAGGCCATCAACTGTTTACCGGAGAGGGTGATTAAATTATGATCATCAAACCAATCTATCAAGGTTTTATGGCCATCGATCATTTTAAAAACGTTTATTTTTAATCGACCGCCCAACTTTCCCATATCTGAAGTCTTTATCATTATTTACCTTTTAAAATCCTAATTCGTTATATCTATTTACTTATTTTTAATATGTCCAAACCTGAAGATAACGCCATCGACAAACATAAATGAAATTACCATCACCAGAAATGCCCCGCATATAACTCTGATCGGGTGATGTGTCTTCAAAAGTTAGATTTCCTGCACCGTCAACCGTGTACGCTTTTAAGCCTGTACCATTGGATGATACATAAATAAATTCACCATCTCCCCAAACATCTTTATATTGGGAATCGCTTGGGTCTTCACGTCTGCCGATATAAGTTATAATCCCTAAACTGTCGACTGAATAAACTAAAAGGCCGATATTAGTATCTGTAACATAAATGAAAGTCCCGTCTCCCCAAACATTATTATAAGCATTTCCAATATCATGTCTATCTAAAAGAGTTAAAACTCCCCCGGCACTGGAGTAAGTCATAAATCCACCAGAACCACCTGCCACATATATGAAATTGTCGTCAGACCATACCCCTTGACAGAAAAATCCTTGATAATCCTCATCAATAGGAGTTATAATGCCCTGTGCATCTATAGAATGTGATCTAACTCCAGAGGCAGACGCCGTATAAACAAGTCCGTCTGAAGCAGCATTGACGCCTGTATACCAACCACTGCCTCCATTATTGTTATCTCTATAAGTAATGTTACCACCGCTGATAGAATAAGATGATAAACCAAATCCATTAGAGCATGTAAATAACTGATTGCCACGACCGTGTATATCTTGATAACCGGGTTGTGTGGAGTCACCATCTATATATGTCAGATTTCCACTACCGTCAACGGAGTAAGATATAACTCCATTCGCATGCGCCGTGATATAAACAATACCATTACCATCTGACCATACATCATTAACGGCATTGTCGCCATTCAATATCGAATCCACCATAACAAATTCATGCGATATATCGATATCAGAAACTATTTCAAATGAAGTTGATCCAGATATTTCAAATTTATTATCGTTGATTATGTCAGAAACCGTTTCAAAAACAGTGTCCACTTCAAGCCCAAAATTGGTTTCTGTATGGGTCATAATGGCCATTCTTGTTTCTGTCGATCCAGATGTAAAAGTATAATCGACAGTCAAACTAAGGCCGACCATTTTTCGGATAAAGCCGTTATAATTTGTCATTAAATCGCCATCGTCCGTGACCGTTATACCAAAACATTCTTCACCGAAAGTTCCTAAATGATCGAGGGTATCTAAAAGGATTCCGGTCATATCATCGTATACCCATATTTTTTCATCATCAGAAATCAAAAGTGCTGCCGTAACATTATCCCAGGATGCTTGTGTCATCGTACCGGTTATTTCTGCAGGTTTATCCAATACATCAATTATTGTGTCTTCTTCAATATCATATAAAACAATATCCGCTCCACTGGTTCCTTCTGGCCAGACAACTGTTCCCGAGTTCACTGTGAAGTTGTCAAAATCAACAGTGGATGTCGGAGAGTCAGCCCATGAATGGTTGGCTATCGAAATAACTACGTCATTTGATGTTACAGATATGGCAGTCTGCTCCGCAGCCCAAGCACCAGCAGCTGTCCATCGATACCCCTGTATAGTACTGCCCGTTCGTACCAGTCGTAGCTTGCGTGGATCAGATATGTTTATGGTTTCTGTCGTACCAAGGCTGTACACAGCAGATCCCCCAGCCTGGTAGCCACGTTTCCATCCATTAGACTTAGGTTGGTACCCTATGCGGAACCACCGGGTAGCATCGCTTGGATCGGCAGCAAGAATATAATTCTCAGTTGATTCGGAACCGGGATCTACCATCATCTCCCAATCAACTTGAATATCAAAATCACCAGAGATGTGGAATACGGAGGATATTGCCTGATACCCAGTAACATTTACAGTAGCAAGTCGCAGCCTATTACTGTTTATTCTGCAAAGCCGGGTTGAACCATTGTCAGTGCCTGGATTCCATAGGGTAGAATTAGGTGGATCACCGTCATCCCCAGTAAAGTCATCATCCACATCTTCTGAGTATTTTTCATTCAGGATAACCAATAAATTATCATCAGGAAGTGCAGGTTGTGCCCTAATAAGAACCCGCGCAAGTCCATTTACCCATCGATCGGTAAAGGTATATGTGGCTTGCAAAACTCCAAGTGCGTCATATTTATTAACTATTCCCGCCGTCGGATTTGCAATATATACGTTATTATATGGATCTGCATCAATATCTCCAGCATTGGTTGTAAGATTAAAATTGCTTGTTATTGCGTCTTCAACTCCTGATTGATTTAGATATCTTTTTATAACACCCAAAGTTTCTAATTCGATATCCGAATCCATGTCGAATATGTTGTCTGGCTGGGTTAAAAAATATCTATCAATTGATAATGACCAGCTTTGAACATTGGGAGTAGCACTCCCTGTAAAAAGGTACGTTCCATTGTGAAAAGGAGCTTGACTATTGCTACCAGCGCTATCTTCTAATGTAAGGATTCCACTTCCATCAACGCTATAAACATTAGTTCCCTGAGTCTGAGAAGAAACAAAAATAAACCCACCATGACATACAGATCGCCGACTGTTAGACGAGTTAGAAGTCTCTCTATCCAAATATGTTAAATTCCCTGCTGTACTGGAAAAACTATAAAGGCCATATACTCCGTTCCCCGCATTATAGCACGACATATAAATGAAATTTCCATCACCAGATACGCCTGAATAATTAGTACTACCACCCAAACTATAACTATCTATCAAAGCTGGCGTCGACCCAGTTGTATAAGAAAGGATCGAACCATTAAGATTTGAGATATAAAGATACGTTCCATCACCCCAAACATTTATATAATCGCCACCCGCATCATGAGCCGATTCAAAACTTAATGAGCCGCCCGATATAGAATAAGTTCTTAGTCCTCCCGACGATGATGCTGCATATACATATGATCCATCTGTCCATAAATCATAAACAGAACCCGATGAACCTATTCGATCGACTTCTGTGAGAACACCGGAAGTACTGACAGTATAGGTTATAATATAAGAGTCAAATCTTGTCCCCGCATATAAATAAGTCCCGTCACCAGTAATACAATAACAATAAGTCTGCCCTGTGTTTAACCAATTTAAATACGTTATAAAACCACTGGAATCGACAGAAAAAGTTGCGATGCCCCCTCCGGAAGTAGCATAGATTAAAGGAACCCCACTCGAAGAGTCACCCCACACATCCAAGATGAATGCACCCGAAATATTAACACTTGTATCAATATTATTTAAAGATGTCATGTTTACCTTTTGTTAATTTTAAAATCTATACCAAACTAAATCCGTTAAACTAAATGTTCCTGTTCCTGTTCCTGAATTTAAAAGAGTAATTCTATTTATAGTATCGCCGCCTGAAGTCAAATCCATACTATAAGGAACACCATCACTTATAACTACACCGCTGACAGTTACATCACTTCCATTATCAAATAAAACTGCAACATCAAAAGTATCTGAACCGCCAATATTACCAAGTGTAATATCAACACTAATTGGGTCATACCCTGATTCCCAACCACCTAATGGTTCTAAACCAAGAGCTTGAGTGCCGAATTGATTAGTAGAATCCCATTCTGAACCATCCCATGTTGCCCAACTCCCGAACAATGGACTCCAATATGTATTATCAAAGAAGTTATCTATACCTGTATCTGGCGACGTTAACATCCATAGGATCACACCGTCATTTGCATCACCATCGGATGTCGCATCAAACACCATATCCGTCGTTGAAGTAAATAATCTATCTACCGCTGTTATTTCTATGTCAGATGTTGCTTCAAAACCCATACTTGGAAATGAATAAAAATTTAAATCAGTGACACCCTCGTCTGAACAATAAAGCTCACTGATTGTATATCCACCATCATAATAAAGTCCGACATCCACACCCTCAACTATTTTTACCGCATCATAATCATATTTTCCATTATAAAAAGTTCCGTAAGTTATATCGAGCTCCAAACAATCATTGGCATCTATATAATCAGTTTCATCAACTTCATATAAAAATAGTTGTAAAAAACCGGCTGGATGAACTTCCTTTATCAGCTCTTTTAAATTTGTTAATTCTGTCTCATCTATTTTAAAAATATATGTAAATGGTCGTGTCGGCTCATTGCCCAATAACCACCACTCAGGTTTTTCTTGTAATTCGATTACTAAGTCATTGACATTGATGTCCCCGGAATCACTTGGAATTGAAAAATCCGTAAGTGAATTAAAGAAAAAGCCATAAGATGTTTTTGTTGATTTTAAATTATGAATGAGCTTTGATAACGCAATAAACAGTCGTTTATTGTCATCGTTAAGCCCGAATTTATTTAAATCGATGACATCTTTGAAATAAATATTAAGAAAATCATCCAGCAAATCCGAAAACATCACGTTCACATTAACGTTATCGGTGATGTTCAACGTGTCATACATTGAATTTTCATCCAAAAATTTCAGATAGGTCAAAATTAATTCTGTCCATTTTGGATGTTGGTTCCGAATAAACGGTAACACAAAAGAATCAATTAGGTATTGAATCTTTTTATATTCATTTGTTAAGACTGCCATTTTTTATTCGGTCTCCTCATAAACCTCAGCCACTAAAATTATCGGGTCAAACATCATAAACGTTTCCCGATTTAATTGAACCGTTCTATCACTGGCATATTCAAATTCAAGATCGTATGTGCTGTCGTCAGGCAAACCGAATGATACATTATCATCCTGATTTATAATCATGAATCCGCCCGTTAAACCGGAAAGAGGCTCAGTAGTATATGAGGTCGACGTGTAACTGATCGTTCCGACCTGGGAGCCGTTCCACATCAAAAGTCCCGCACCGTCATCGGTCAATGCAAATCCGTTGACCATTCCATATACGGTACCCGGCACGACCTCGTTCCAAAGTCTGACCGCCACATACCCGCTATCTTTGACGGTAACATAATTTGTATATGTAATACTGGTTTCAACCACCTCATCTATTGTATCAACAAATTTGATTAAATTTGATAAATGAAATGCTTTGTTAAATCCTTCCAGATTATCATCAAGGTATTCATCAATTTGCGTCGCGATATCTTCTGTATCAAGGTTCAGAACTGACTCATATTTTATATTAACAGTCGGCAAGAAATGAACTATCTGTGGCTGTAAAAATCTATAAAATATCGCTATGATTTTTGTCACGTCCATAAATGTTATTAAATCGTCTTGCTCCGTATCATCCAGATAAGAAAAATCATCATTTAGAGCCGTGATATAAACATGACCGACGTCGACATTTGGATATTCTTTATTCGGAAACCACTCAACAATCCGTTTATAATAGTAAGGATATTCGGTCATGGATACCTCTTCGACATATTCAAGTTCACCGCCCCATAGATAAGCGTCAAAAAAGGCGTCATAACCGGAGTATCTTTTAACCAAAATATTGTGGTCATCCTGCGTTACTGCCCGGTTTTGTGTCGTATAATATAAAGGTGCATTTGTTCTGATTGCGTCTGTGCTTTCTTCATCCGTTCCGTTTGCCATGACCGATGTTCTTGCGATCGTAAGTTCGTCATAGTTTGTAACGGATGTATCAATTGATATCGCAGCCGCATCACCGTTCACTGTTGCGCCCTGCGTTTTTAAATAAATTACCCTGACCTGTTCATTGACAGCAGGTATCGCAAACCGCTGGCCGTCATCAAATTTGATCGTTAATTCATCAAAATGCTGAATATAATATCCATCATCATTTAATTCAAAGGTTTCTGTATTGACATTAATCCAGGGTGTTGTGGACGCTATAAAACCACCAATTCCATCTGCTGCATCGACATAAACATTTAACTGCGTATTATCAACATCGTCCCGGTATGCAAGGGTATATTCTTGAAAAGTACTGCCATCAGAAACCCACGTTTCAGTCGTTACCTCGCCCTCATACAATCGAATAGCCTGTGTGTCATTGCTATTTAATACGATATCTTCAATATTAGTTATTTCCAGACTTCCCATGGCGAAGGTCGAGTATTTCGGTATGGTGATGCTCAGATTTTGCGTCAGTCGGCATTCATCGAAATATACGGATTCACCTATGGCATCGTCCCCTGCGCCCAGTGTGAAGTATGTCGTAGCCGTTGTGGCGATAAAATTAAATACGAGCTGAAGCCAATCGCCCGATGAATCCAGACTATTATCCAAATAATCACCGGTAACATCCGTATTCCAACCAACCATCATCCGTGCCGATTGAGAACTACTCGATTTATAATAAACCGAAAAACTATACTTTTTACCGATTGTGGTATCGAAACTCTGTGAAATTAATTTGGCACCAGATGTGTCCTGTTCGATTTGTAAAACGGTATCCCGATCTGAATCAGTATCACTGTCGTCTACAATCGTGAAAACGCCATCCGTGACGCCAGTTGCCAAATCCCAGTCTTCGGGAGGAGTGGCGTCCTCAGCACCGGTCCAGTCTTCACCATTTACAATATCATCATTCCGCTGAAGATCTGCCCAAACATAAGCCGCGCTTTTTCGTTTCGGAATATAATTTAAAGTATTAGCAATTTTAAAAATATTGGTGTCTATTTGTGCAGTATCCATGAACAACTCATTTGTTGCCATGTTTAAATACATGTTTTGATACTGGATGCCGAAAGT
>PJEL010002216.1_pt1 | contig 18223 bp, 15 predicted proteins | sample 1853271 | NCBI WGS metagenome assembly PJEL01 (sample SAMN08108733, study PRJNA415343) | Invertebrate metagenome, whole genome shotgun sequencing project. | host: Globobulimina | place: Sweden: Gullmar Fjord | collected 2015-08
AAATAATCATCACTGAGAATATTATCAATCAGATTGGCATGCACCTCGACACCTGGAAAAGCGGTTCCGACGGGAGTGGTTCGTAGATCATATATACCTGTTTCGGTGGCTCCCAGAATCACAATTTTGTTTTTGAGTTTCTCCTTATCGATATTATGATTGATCACGTCATAGACAGAATAGTGAGGAAACGTATTGGCCGGCCCTCGGTAATTGATCATAACTGTACCGTCACTGGCGGTCTGTACCCATTTTTTCCCCAGAAAAAAACCTTCTATACCCCCTTCTCGGACTACCATTCGTATAGGTTCATTCCCATAGTATCTCCTGATCATCTGCAAATCCAATGATGGAAAATACATGTCCCTGTACTTAATGACCATGGGGATTCTGCGAATGGTGCCATCTTCGAGATCGGGTGCAACATTGAAATAACCATTAAGTGCTGATCTGGAATTTAACTGATGAATATTTGCTTCTGCAGCTTGACCTTCAATGAGGAGAAGATCTTCCAGATGTTCTGCACCTTGTATTATCGTAATTTCTGAATTTTCAATCCGCGATGCTGCCTCATCAAGTTGTTCCACTGTTAAGTGCTTGATTTGCTCAAGGCTGACAGTAAGAAAAAAGAAATAACCCAAAACCACATTGTCCCATTTACTCAGTTCAGCACCAAATTTTGCATCATTATTGACTTCCGATGAAATTTTCGCCCGAATTCGTCTTAAACCGCTAATGATGTCGGGATCATTCTTATATTCACCTGTTGCAAGTTTATAAAACTGGTCAAGGGCATACTGGGAAGAGATATCATTGGCGTCCGGTTCAGAAAAAAGCACATCATATCCGAGGACTTTAATCTCATAATAAGTCTCCAGTTCCCGTAGCAACTTAGCCATCACATTCCGTTTCCAAGGCCATTGCCCAAAATTATCTATCGCTTTGGTGTCGATAGCCACAATGGCGACTTCGTCATTTTGCAGGGTATTGCCACGGCTTCGCATTGCAAAATCGATCACCTGTTTGTCCAGCATGTCCAGGAAGCTTCCGGAGCCATACCCCAGGAAATTATGACCGTAGACAATCACAAAAATCAGCGTAATTGTTATGGAAATTTTAAACCCCGATAGCTTAAACAACTTTTTTAACATTTGATCCCTTTGCTAATGATTAAATTTTCACGAGCCTTTTTTCTAAATGTGATCTATCGCAGTGCTGGAATAGACGGAATCAATCAAGCTCCGCCGCATTGTCTCAACAGGTGCTTTTTGACCCGTCCAGATTTCAAATGCTTCAACACCCTGATACAAAAGCATATCAATTCCATTCATGTAGGGGACTGATCTTTCAGCGGCTTTTTTTAGAAGGGGTGTCATAGGAGGATTATAAATAATATCAACAACCTGTCTGCAGTGATTAAATACCGAGTCCGGTAGAGGACAACCGTTATCATGCATCCCAACAGAAGTTGTGTTGATAACGATATCCATTTGAAGATCAGCTGGTAAGATAGTATTGATACACAGGTTCGGGACAGTAGTTCGCAGAAGTTCGGCTAGATTATCAGCTTTTTTTTGGGTTCTGTTGACGATCGCCAACTCGGACACACCGGCCAAGGCCAGAGACACAGCTATGGCTCTGGCAGCACCACCAGCTCCCGCCAGTAGAACCTTTTTACCTTTGATACTGACATCAGCTGCTGTTAACGAACGAACAAAGCCATCTCCGTCGGTGCTGTATCCCTTCCAGCCCTCTGTTGTTAGGATGACCGTGTTGACCGATTGCAGCATTGTTGCTTCATCAGAAAGTAGGTCTAAATAAGGAACGATTTTCTCTTTGAAGGGGAGAGTGATATTAAAACCTTGAACACCAGAGATCGCAAAGGCGTTCAACAACTGGGGCAGCTGAAATTCCTGAATGAGGAAGGGGAGATAAACTGCATTGATGCTACATTCCTGAAATGCCAGGGTCTGCATCTTAGGTGAAAACGAGTGTCTTATCGGATTGCCAATTACCCCATAAAGCGCGGTCTCCCCATTAATAGAAATACCTGACAGTTTGTTTACTCGCTCATCGCTATTCATTCTCACCAAAACGTTGGTTAATTAATGTCACCAGCGCCGACAAGGCTGTTTGCTCATATGCTTCGTTTTCGCCTGAAATCCTAATATCGACATAAGTTTCATGAATTGCCGCCAGCATTAGTACATCCATGATCGATTTTGCATCGGCATCCTGGTCATTACAACTAATTGTAATCTCGCCCTCATACTCCGATGCTGTTTGCACCAGCTTTGTTGCGGCCCTCACATGAAGACCCAACTTATTTATAATCTGAACTCTTTGTTCAAGCATTGGTCGCAGCCTAATATCCGTATTTACAACCCCAGTGCTTTTTTAAGATCATCCACACGGTCTGTCCTTTCCCAAGTAAAATCAGACAATTCACGCCCGAAATGGCCATAAGCAGCTGTTTGTTGAAAAATCGGTCGTTTCAAATCAAGGGTTTCGATGATCCAGGCAGGCGTGAGAGGAAAAAGCTCGCGCACAACTTTTTCAAGCACGGTTTCTTCCACTTTGCAAGTACCGAACGTATTGATGTTGATTGAGACAGGTTCTGGGAAACCAATGGCATAGGCAATCTGAACTTCACACTCTTCTGCAATTTCTGCTTTAACGATGTTCTTGGCAACATAACGCGCAGCATAAGCAGCAGATCTATCTACTTTAGAAGGGTCTTTACCGGAAAAAGCACCACCACCATGACGTCCCATACCACCATACGTATCAACAATAATCTTCCGGCCAGTCAAGCCACAATCCCCCATGGGACCGCCGATTACAAATCGACCAGTCGGGTTAATTAACCAACGGGTGTTTTCATCAATCATTTCTGCAGGAATAACTACTTTTCCAACTTTTTCGATCAGATCACTTTCTATCTGGCTATGGCTGACACCTTCATCATGTTGGCTGCTCAGCACAACTGCTGTTACTTTTACGGGCTTACCATCCTTATACAAGACAGACACCTGGCTTTTACCATCCGGTCGTAAGTACGCCAGTTCACCACTTTTTCTTTTTTCCGCCAGTGTTTCCGTTAATTTGTGGGCAAAAGAGATCGGCATGGGCATGAGTTCTGGAGTTTCATTTGTCGCATATCCAAACATCAGCCCTTGATCACCCGCACCTTGCTCTTTGAATTTCCCCTCACCAGTATTCACTCCCTGTGCTATATCAGGAGATTGTTTGTCGAGAGCCACCATGACAGAACAGGTTTGGCAGTCGAAACCTTTTTTCGAATCATCATACCCAATACCCAGTATAGTGTCCCTGACAACTTTTTGAAAATCAACATTGGAATTTGAAGTAATTTCACCAGCTATCACGACCAGCCCAGTAGTTATCATAGTCTCGCAGGCAACACGGCTTGCGGGATCCTCTTTCAACATGCTATCCAAAATGGCATCGGATATTTGATCCGCCATCTTGTCTGGATGTCCTTCAGTGACTGATTCCGATGTAAATATGAACTCTTTAGACATAATTCTCCTTAATTTCATAACGTAAAAAGCGTACTCAATCAGCCAAAAGATGCCAATGTGGATCAGAAATGAATATCATAAGGCATAGGTGGCGGCGATGGTCTTTATTACATATCTTGATTTAACTCTTCCTGTCACTATGTTGTAATTGTGGAACAATTCTATCCATGACCAGAAACAAACATCCCTATCAAAGTAGGCTGAACCAGACCATTAAAAAAAAAGTTTTATGAACCCTAAATTCGAATTTACGTCTTCAATGAGCTCCATGTCAAGAATGTTCCATAGATAAAACGGACGCATTCTTTATATTCAGTATGCTTTTTGGAAATTTTTGGTACCAATTTTAAAATAAAAACGTTATGCTTGTGTAATAAGAGGGGAACCGCAGTTTTTTTCGACCTAACCAATTGTTAACATTGAAGTATTTTCCGGTTTCAGTTTAAGTAAATCGTTGACGTAAATTGAAATAACTTGGAAAACATCAGTTTTTAAAAGTAAGAGACTTTTCAACGGTTTATTAAGACGAAGTCCGGAATATCAAATTTGTATGAAATCTTAGTTTCACCTTCTAGCTATTAATGTATCGAATACACCTTAATCCTAGTTCTTAGCACACTTATTGCTTTAATTTTGCGGAAATATTCACCGGTAGAATAAACCATTTGACTAATTTAAACAGTCACAAGCGTACAAGGGTCAAATTCAAGGTCGTTATTAATGCTAAAATCATTTAAGAAAAATCGGGAACAAAAAGTCATTCAGAAGGCTGAAGAGCTCTTAACCAAGGGTATGTCGCAATTAAACGGCAAGCTGTATAAGCAGGCTATGATCGAATTTCAAAATGCTTATCAGTTAGATCCCAATACAGCTTTGCAAAGGTTGGATAAGGAGTTTAAGCATTATCTGGAAATCCGAGATCATGAAGCAGCATTATCCATTGGGTTGATATTAATCAAAATTAAAAAAGACGATTACGAACTGGTTAACCTTGTTGGTAATTGTGCCCGCAAGCAAAAAAATTACAAACAGGCCAACAATCTCTATCGTCATTCTTTAAAGGTCAATCGGAATTATTCACTTGCCTTTTACAATCTGGCCGCCAGCATGGGAAAGGTTGAAAAATATGATGGCGATATTAAGAAGTCATTTAAGGTATTTGCTGGTTTAAAAGATTATGTTCTTCCAGAATATACAGAAGATCCTGATTTTGGCGACAGAATTGAAAAAACGTTAAAAGACACAACAAACAATAACTTTGAATTACAGGTCCACGATCTTGAAAAACAGATTCAGGAAAAAGAGGCAAGCGGTGAATATCAAGAATCCAAAGTCTTAGGTATCGAGCTGGAGAAACTTAGACGAACAGAGAATCAAATCACGGATAAGGATTATGAAAGTATTTATACAGAATTGCTCGGGTCTAAAACACCTGATGAAATGACAGAAGATGATCAGCAAGACCAGTTAAGAAATATGTACAATTTCGGCATATACCTGCTCAACCTTAAAAAAACTGATATGGCACTGAAGGTATTTCATGAGGTTAGAGAATCAGGCAAGGACTTCAAATACCTCGATATGCTGATCGCCATCACAATGGCTACTGCTGGACATACGAAGGATGGGATTAAATTTTTTGTTGATGAGTTGGGCGAAGAACAGTACAACCGATTTTTTAATATCAACCTTGGCTTCATGTACAAGAACATAGGGAATCGATTGCTGGCGACAAAATACCTGGCAATCGGAGCTGAACTTCTCGAAAAATCGGATGGCCTATACAATTTGTCTGATTTATTAGAAATTGCAGATCAAAGTGCAACAGACGGAAGTTATAAGAAAGCGCTCAAACTGTATAATGTTGCTGTTTCTGAAATCCAAAATGCAGATATCTGGTCGAAAATTGGTGAAGTTTATGTCAATCTCAAAAAGTATGATGAAGCTACTAAAGCATATAGGGAGATTCTCGTATTAGACCCCGATTCGCAATTTGCTCACCAGCGGTTGAAGGAATTGCATGACATCTTTTGTGCACGTGCAGAAAGCTTCTTTCATCAATCCAAATTTCAAGCGTCAGCGTCGATGTACGAAAAAGCGCTTCGAATCCTTCGTCCTGCAGAAACGATTAAACAGACCGCTTCTGTATACAAGGTCATGAACAACATGGCCAAAGTTGACGCTCTGAATAAAGAGTATGAAGATATTCTTAAAAAAGAGCGTGAAATCGAAACTGAAAAGGAGCGTAAGGAGCACATAAAACTAGGCAGGCTTCACATCAAGCGTAAAAACTATAAACAGGGGATTGAAATCCTGGAAATGGCGTTTCGCATGAAACTGGACAAGGATGTCTTTGTCCTACTCGCCTCTGTTTATAAATCCTTGAAGCGAAAAATCGAGATGCAGGATTTACTCACCCGCTGGAACAAAATGGTCGAGTATGAAGAAAAAATGAAAAAATTTGAAAAAGACGAACAACGCGCACAAATGGCAGACAGTTAAAATGAAAGTTAAATATGTATCCTTCGTCGGCCGTTCTAACTCTGGAAAAACCACACTTATCACTCGCCTGATTCCAGTTCTTTGTGGTCGGAATCTCAAAATCGGCACCATCAAACATACCCACCATAAAGCTGAATTTGACAAAGTTGGGAAAGATTCATGGCGGCACCGCCAAGCCGGAAGTGAACAAGTGGTGTTGCATTCTCAAGATCAACTTGTTCTCTACACAAACCAACCCCCAGCACAATCTTTATCTGAGACGGTTGATCGCTGGTTCAGTGAATTTGATCTCGTTATTTCGGAAGGATTTAAAAACGAACCTGGTTTGAAAATTGAAGTGTATAGAGAAGCCACTGGCAAAACCCCTCTATACAGTGATCCCCAATACGAAATTCAAGCAATTGTCAGTGATACTGACCCTGGAGTATCAATCACTGTATTTGATTTTGAAAAGCTTGAAGCGCTTTGTGACTGGATTCTACAAAAATTAGAAATCAACCCAGATTCACACTGACGTTAAAGCTGCCTCTCAGCCATTCCTCACCCTACAAATCCATTCACTTCAAAAACACTCAACGGATAAAATTAAGTCGTCCGTCTTCAATTTGTCTCTTCTATTCCAATATAATTGGTTACTGCTTTTCCACTCATAATCAACCAAATTATCGAAATATCCAGATTATTCGATTATATTCGACCATTTTCAACCAAAATAAACTCTTCATTCCTTCATGGGTCGATGCTATAGATCTGTAATTATGTGGTATTAATGTATTGGCAGGTATTATGCAGTTAAACAAAAGCAGAGCAGTATCAAAAACAGAGGAGTAAAAATATCTGAATGTTATTTCCGAGATGGTTGTTTCTGAAATGGGATCAGGTCTTTGTCCTTTACGGCCATCCGTTTTTGAAGAAGTTTTATTTAAACAGTATTTTTGTCAATGGAATAGCCTAATCTACCAATAAACTTCAAAAAACACTCAAATGAAGAAAAATACCATCAATACCACCTCAATAATGATAACTGTTGTTTTGTTGCTTCTATTAATGAACACCGTTAATGGGCAGCCAACAAAAAAATCAGAGGTTTTTAAAGAAATTGATCAAAATATCGTCTATCAATCTCCAACAGCACAAAATCAGGACCATAATAATCTTTTACCATCAATGTTGCTGGGTTTTGAAGATGATGAAAGTAGTTGTGAATATCTTCAGGAATTTCCAAATGTTTGCGTTGTTCTGGCCTGATCTGCTCAGAGAGATCGATACATTTTTCCGCAACATTTTTTTTCTTAAGACTGCTTCCACACGGACATAGCTGATTACATCCGACTCTTTTCCCATGCATCTTTTCATTTTGCGCAAGTTAGAGCTATTTACAGTTTTTTAGTCTTTCGTTCATTGTGAGTATCCAGTCAATTCCACATAGCCTTTTCCTGAAATTCCATTTCCGCTGACTTGTACGGCCCCTTCCCAATATGAGAAGCTGTGATAATGTTCCTGGTTTTTCATAAGTGGTTCCACATAAAATTCCAATTTTTGAGCCGGCAGCCTCACATTCCAAGCTGAAGGATATTTTTTATTTGTGACAGGACTCCGCCAGTAGTCAATTACTGCAATCTTTACATCGCTTTTTCTGAGATGAGAACGATGGCCAACTTTATCAATGTAAGAGCCGGAAGAAAATTCACTGAGACCGCCATCCTTTAGTCTGATTTGGTAAAACATAATTTCTCGCCAATCATCCAGCTGAATTGAAAACCAATCCCATCCAGTTTGATTTCGGCTTAAAGCACTGGTACTCCATTCCCGATCCAGCCAGCTGTAGCCTGACACTGAAAAGGTTTCATCGGCAATGCTGATGAAACCTTTAGTCCAGATACGAGAATTGGAATAATAAAAGGAAGCATCTCCTTTTTCAGGACCTTTTTGACTCAAGCCGTCGTGCCCATTAAAAATCATCGGCTTCAAGCGCGTCAGTGTTAAATGAATCTCATTTTTCTGGTGACGTGCCTTCAACACCCAGTCACCTCCCTTAACTTCGGTGACTTCCCAATCCTCAAGCCAAACTTTGAATGGAACCGCTCTTGCTCCTGACAACTCCAGGCTACTACGAGAAAATCGTTCATATGTATAAAATTTGCCTTTTTTAATGTCAGAAATTGCCAAATGGGCCATATATAATTGATTTGTCCGCCATTTGGATTTGCTTGCTTTAGATTTTCCAAGAGCGCGTCGAAAAAATGTTAGTTGATAACCAAATACTCGTCCATCTGCAGAGTTCAAATTCCCGGTAAAGTACCACCACTCTGTTTGGAAACTATTATGAGGCCCAAAATCGGTTGGAAATTCAAAAGTTCTGGGTTCTACAGCTTTATCAAACTGAACAGATGTGAGATTCTCTGAAAGCACTTGCGAAACATCTGCAAATACCAATTTTTGTTTTGGGTTACTCATCAAAAAATAAAAGCTGGCTCCAATAAGAATCCCAAATATTAATATTATGACAACGCTTTTTCTCATTTCGCTTATTCAGTACGAAGCGCTTCAGCAATTTGTTTTTTGCCTATGACGTATGAAGGGTAAATAACTGCAAGTAAAGATGCAATAATAGCAATACCGATCGCCTGCAGATAGTGGTGGGGACCAACAACGAATTCAAGCGTCCAGCCAAAAGATCGCCGGTTAATAACAAATACAAGAATCCAGGCTAAAACTGTACCGAGTGGTAATGCCATTAGGCCGGAGATACCGCCGATGATACCTGCTTCTGTCAAAAGCATGCGCCAAAGTTGGGAGATAGTCATACCGTTTGCTCTGAGAACACCCATTTCCCGGGTTCTTTCAAGCATCATGGACATGATTGAGTTAAACACACCAATGAACGCCACCAACGCCGCCAGGATCTTGAGAGCCACCGTAATTGTAAAAGTCCTGTCAAATACATCTACTGCATTTTTACGAATATTGGCATTTGACGTTATGACGAAATGATACTTTTTTGCCAATTGCTGATTTATGCGGTCGATTAATGTTTCAACTGCAATGCCTGGATCAGATGATAACGCAATACCTGTAATTCGATTATCCTCCCAGTATTTCTGATAAATCTGAGTTTTAATAAGAATCACACCCTGTCGTGATGAAAAATCGCGAAAAATGCCGGCGACCGGGAAAGATTGATCCCCTTGATTTGTTTTTAGACTTACTCTCCCTCCCACGTCCAACCTGAACCCATTTTGCCATGCAAACGTTTCTGAAATGAAAACCGATCCATTTACAAACTGATGATATATCACTTTTTCTGTTCCAGCCTTCCAAATCCATTTTCTCTCGGCAATCTCCTTATCCATGGCGAAAAGAACCGCACCGGTATATCTTCCAGCATTGAGCTTGACCGCTCTGATTATGAACAGTTCTCTGACACCTTCTATTTTTTCCAGGACTGCAGGGAGTTCCACATTCAGGCTAGGCGTATCAGGGTTCGTGCCGACAAGATAAACATCCGCTTTAATGGTAGTTTCCAGCCATTGAACTACTGTAAATCGAAAACTTTCCACCATGATACCAACCCCAACAATAACAGAAACGGAAATCATCAATGCGGCAATGGATACAGTTGTTCTGCTAAGAGAACGGGATGTGTTACGAAACGCCAATCTGACGGTCAATTTATTTTTTACAAACGGTGTCCAAAGGCAAAACCGGATCAGTTGTTGTGAAAAAATCGGCACCAGCAACGCACTGCCAAAGACGAAGAATAGAAGCCCGGAATAACTGAATTCGAGTCGCTGGGTTTGTATGCTCAATATAGCCACACCTGACAACAGCAAACATAATCCTCCCCATGATAATCTTGGTATCAATCTTGATGTAAATTTTTCAAGAGTAGACCGCCTTACTGCTTCAACTGGAGTCACTTGTACAGCTTCGATGGCCGGAAAAATCGCAGATATAAAAGAAGCCAAGAGGCCCAATCCAAACGCTTTAATCAAATTAAACGGTGTGACAGTGAATACGGTGGTAGCTAAAACAAAATAGAGATCTGATACTGTTTGACTGACCAGCCGAACGGTACCTATTCCCAGCAGCATGCCCAAACCCAGTCCCAGAACACTGCCAATAATCCCCAGAATGATTGTCTCCCCCATGATCATGAAAAAGATCTCACCCCGGGTAACACCTAAAGCCCTCAAAATTCCTAGCAGTTTACGCCTTTGAACAACAGAAAATGTAATCGTATTGTATATCAGAAACATTCCTACCAATAGAGCTAACAAACTCATAGCCATCAAATTTAGCTCAAATGAGCTGGACATCTGCCGTATTGTTGCACTTCTTTTCGCTGCGGGAACTATCACTGCATGAGGTGGGAGGATTTTCTCAATCGACCGCAAAGTAGTGTCATCGTCATCATCTATCATTAGATCAATACGGCTGATCTGATCACCCACCATCAGAAATTCCTGTGCCGTGGCAATGTCCGCTATGATGAGCCCAGAAAGAGTGTTTTGTGAGCTCCGATCACTGCTCTGCAGTATTCCGTAGATCACAGCCGAAATTTCCCGGCCTCTTTGAAGCAAAGTCAGACTATCACCAACTTCTAAATCTGCTTTCCTCGCCAACTGCTCAGAGATCAATACACGCCCTGGTTCCGCCAGCAAACCTGTAAAGCTGCTAATCGATTGAGGATTGCCCTTTGAGTTGAGGATATTTCGGTAATACATCTCTGAAAAAGGGTCTATTCCCAACAATTTTAACGTTCGCATATCTAGCTCTTTGACTTGCACGAAGCCTTCTACAATCGGTGCATTGTTCCGGTATCCAGTTTTTACCCTGAGATCTTTAAAAACAGTTTGGCTAAATCCGGTTTGAGTTCCAACAATTTGGTGGGTTGTTTTGCCTGTCAGGCTTTCTGTAGAAAGCTTAAAAGACTGGCTAATTGTTGAATTTGCGATATCAATGGCTAAAACCATTGCGACACCCATTGCTATGCCAATGATAATAAGCAATGATTGCAATGGATGCGCCCAGTGATAACCTAAACCGGTTTTGAGTATTATTCTGCGGGCCATATTTAAGAGTCGGAGTCCTGCATACCTTCAGATGAGGCAGAAATCAATAACCCATTTTCAATGCGAAAGATATTGTCTGCCCTTGCAAGCGCTTCTTTACTGTGGGTTGCCATAACAAGCGTTTTCTTTTTCTCTTGGATCAAACGGATCAACATTTCCAATACATTTAACCCGGTGTATTGATCCAAATTACCGGTAGGTTCATCCGCCAATATGATTTGAGGATTATTCACAAGCGCCCGAGCTATTGCCACTCTCTGTTGCTCTCCCCCGGATAAAAATTCCGGCATGGCATCAATTCGATCTTCCAGACCGACACGCTCAAGAATACGTAAAGCATTTTTTTTAGAAATTCGACGATCTTCTCCGTCTAGCTCACTGATTAATATTGTATTTTCCAGAACAGTTAATGTTGGGATTAGATTAAAAAACTGAAAAATAAATCCAATGTTTCGTCTTCGAAACATTGTTCTGTCATAATCAGATAAATTGGAAAGATTTCTGTTCTCAATAAGCACTTCTCCAGAATCCGGGATATCAATGCCGCTAATGATATTTAGCAACGTGCTTTTGCCAGACCCACTCTTGCCCAGCACAACCGAAAACTTTCCCTTATGAAAATGAGCGTTTAAACCTGATAGGATGGTTTGATTTTTCCCACCTTCAACATACCTCTTACTCACATTTTGCAACCGAATAGCCATTACATCTCTGAATTGATTTTTATTAAGTTTTTGTCGCTTGTCATTTTACACTCAAATCGTAGCATTGAGTTGTTATAACCTTTGTAAATAATTTTTCCTTTGCCTGTATGCAATATTTTCTGATACTTGTAACAAAAATAGTCTTATTTAAGGGAAATTTTTCAGTAACGGATAAGAAAACGAAAATCTAAACACCCGTTTGCTAGGGGATGACGATTTAATCATCAATTAATTCAATCAGGGAAATCGTGGCGAAACTCAAAAAAAAGCAAAGAGTTGAGAAGTATTTAAATCAACTGATGAAAGGACGGTTTTTTACTGTTGATGACCTGTTATCACTAACGATTAGAGATTTGCAGGAAAACACCCCACTGCTTGATATCAGCCGACCAACAATCGCAGGTGTACTGAAAACCTATAAGGAAAAGTACAAAACAAAAAAAACCAAACCAGTACCCAGCATTAAGAAACAGATACCAGTTAAAACAAATTCTGACCTTAACAATTTATTACCAGAAGAAATTGTTAAGGTTCGAAAAATGATTGACTCTTTTGATACACAAATGGAGGAAGTCCTGACGACCTTTGAGGAGTTGAAGTCAGCACTTGCGGATATCGGCATGGATTATCGTAAACTCCTGGCACAGTACCGGGCAAAATCCTGATTTATTAGCCTGTCATCTTAAAATATTGCTCATAATTACGATTTTCACCATTGGGACTTAAATCAATCAAGGAAGATAATCCTCTCTAAGAGGTGAAAAAACCTCAATAGCGATCGAATCTTCAATCAGACTAGCGCCATGTGGCACACCGCCCGGAATGCACCAGCCGTCACCTGGCTTGACTTCATATACCTGATCTCCAATCGTCAGTTCTATTCTTCCCGATACCAGATAGCCGATCTGTTCATGGGGATGATCATGAAGAGGCAACTGTTTGTCTTTCTCCATCTTGAATTCCACCATCGATACTTTTTCACCATATGTTAACGTCTTCAGCTGGATGCCATCTACCGGACTCTGATAATTGTCACCATTTTTATTGTAAAACATTTTATCTCCTAATTGAAATCCACCAAACAAAATTATTGCATCTCCCTTGATGCATTATTTTATGTCTAGAGAGTTTTTTCCGATTGCCTCTGCTTATCTTTAGAAACAGTAGCGAAAGCTATAATTTATGACATCACTTCTTAAAACTATAGTCCAGTATCCGACAGCTTTTCAAACAATTCCTTTTGCTGCGTCGTTAAATTCTCTGGCAGGATGGCAGAAAGTCGAACTAACAAATTACCACTGTCGTTTTTGCCTTTGGGTATTCCCTTACCTTTTACTCTCAGTAGAGAATTATTTTTACTACCAGAGGGGACTTTTAATTCAATTTTCTTCTGATCCAAAGTCGTAATACTTATTGTTGTTCCTAAAACCAATTCTGTGAGTTTGATCTCTTTTTCCATGATTAAATCATCCCCATCCCTTTTGAAGATCAAATGTGGTGTGACGGTAATATTGCAGTAAAGGTCACCTCGCTGACCTGTATGTCGATCCACGGGACCCTTTCCTTTAACTTTAAGCTTTTTGCCTGCTTCGATTCCGGGTGGAATTTGGAGGATAATTTTGTCCACACCAGATCCAGAATTGAATGCTACTGTTTTCTTCCCACCGAACACAGTTTCTTCCAGGGACAAGGTCAATTCCATCTCTGCTTTCTGCGGCTCCTGGGGTCTTCCACTATTGCCGAAACCGCTATTTCCAGCAAACGGTCCAGATCCAGAATTAAATGAGAATCCCTGGGACCTACCAGGCTTCCCACCGCCTCCACCAAAAAACGAAGAAAATATATTATTTCCGAAGCCAAATTCTTCAAATATATTCCCCATGTCGAACCCTTTAAAAATATCTTCCTGGGAATATCGATTGGAAAAACCTTCTGAACCAAACTGGTCGTACTGTCTTCTTTTTTCATCTTCGCTCAGCACGGCATAGGCTTCACTAATTTTTTTAAATTTCTCTTCCGACGCTTTATCGCCTTTGTTTTTATCAGGATGAAACTTCAAAGCAAGTTTTTTATAAGCCTTTTTAATTTCGATTTTGCTGGCATTTTTTTCAACACCCAAAGTTTTATAATAATCTTCTGCCATAATTTCAAAGTAAAAAGATATTTTTTGTACAAACTAAGATGTAGTGCTGAATAGGCGCAGGCTACCCATCATCTCGCAGAAAAAAGTTCCCTGATTCGTTAATGATTAACTCATGTCATACAGCTCATTTTAACATGACATCATTAAGTAAATCTAGTGGTTAGTGAACTGGATACTTATTTTCCGCTTATTCAGGCTTTCCTATGTCGAAATACCAATCGGTTATATTTATGGACTCTAAACAAGTCCTGCTTCTTTGGCAGCCCTTTCAATCTGTTCTAACCGTTCTGGCAATGATCCGGTTATACCAATCGATAATCGAACCAGTCCAGGAGACAGCCCCATTGTTTTTTGATCTTCAATCGCTATTTCAGAAGCAGTTGAAGCCCCTGAACAGGACATTAGTGTATCAAAATATCCTAGTGACACTGCAATCAGCCCGAAACGTTCTTTATTCTGGAGCAGTGACATAAACGTCTCTGCTCTCTCTTGAGTTATGCAATCGATGGCTATTATACCGCCAAAACCATACCCCTCATTAATTAATGATTTCATTAGTTCATGTTGTGGATGAGAGCTAAGACCAGGGTAGATGATTTTGGCCTTAATCTGGAACAGGAGATCAGCAACTGCTTTGGCTCGAACACTGTGCTCTTTCATACGGAGCGACAGGTGAGGCAATCGTTGTTGAATGTCGAATGCCGTCCTGGCGTCCATCGTGGGTCCAAGAAGCATAATCCTCCCTGTGTGCAAGTTTGTCAGTTGGTGAACAAATTCTTTGCTACTACAAATTACTCCAGCGATAACATCACTGGCACCATTCACGAATTTGGTTAGTGAACTGATGATGATATCGGCTCCAAGAAAAGAAGGGGTGAGGATCATTGGTGTGAATGTGTTATCAACAACTAAAAGCTTTTCATGATCATGGGCTAATTTAGCAAGTGTCGGGATATCTGATACTTGCAATGTCGGATTACCAACAGACTCGGTGAAGATAACTTTTGTAGCTGATGTGATAGCGGCCTGAACCGCTACGTGATCAGAAATATCCACAAAAGTGGTCTTTATTCCCATTTCAGGGAGTAGATGCTCAAACAGAGCATGTGTTCCCCCGTAGATCGAACTGCTGGCTACAACATGATCTCCAGCCCGGCACAATTGCAAAATGGTACATGCGATAGCAGACATTCCACTGGAAGTACAGATGGCAGCTTCCGTATTTTCCATGGCAGCCAGTTCCCGTGCCAAGGTATCGACAGTGGGATTAAAATGTCGGCTGTATAAGAAATATCCTCCTTTTTCTGGTCCCCTTACTCCTTTAAAGATATCTGGCATGATTCCCGGATCCAAGACCGTAAAAGTTGAAGACCGAGAGATTGAAGGTGAGACACCACCATGTTCGCCAAATTCACGTCGAATACGCCATAAGGCTTGTTCTGGATTAAACTGAGTCATTACTCCCCCTTTAAAAACAGTGTTATTACCTTAAAAAGCAAAAAACAAACTGAATTAAAGTCGTATTAACGATCTCTTGCGTTTATTTTATAACATTAACTATCTGCCAATCAAGGAAAACCTTTGATTACATGAGATTTCATCTCAAACAAAAATAGGTACCTGGGTAATTCGCTATTGAATACCCAATTTGCTTCTGGAGGAAGATATTTACTTCTGATAACCCTTCGGTTTTCTCAATTCATTCATCTACTTTTTCTACCCGTTTGCATAAAGGAAACTTCTGTCATCCATAATATATTGTTATTATGCTAGAAAGAGACGTTTTAAATAGCTTTTATAGAGCGTTTGCTCGATTTAAATTGACTGGTTGTGTGCCTCTCTGATAAAAATAGAGCAATTGCTCTATTAATGTGAAAAGGATCTCGGAGGAATATTCTTGAAATGGACGATTTCGAAAAACCAAATGAGTTAAGGAGATGAATGAGTTTAGTTCAGATCGATGAATCAAAATGTAAAAAAGATGGAATTTGTGTTAAGGAATGTCCGGCGGCAATCCTGCAGCAAAAGGACAAAGAAGAGACTCCTGAAATGGTTGCAGGAGGAGAGCAGGTTTGCCTGTCATGTGGACATTGTGTTTCTGTATGCCCTCATGGTGCTTTAAATCATACGATAACCCCTCAAAAAGCATGTCCTCCAATTAAGACCGATCTGGTTATTAATCAGAAGCAAGCTGTTCAATTCTTACGATCTCGAAGATCCATTCGAAATTTTAAGAAGAAACAGGTAGAAAAGGAAGAAATTCAATTTCTAATCGACCAAGCGCGATATGCACCAACAGGAAGCAACTCCCAGACCATCGAATGGACAGTTCACACCAATAAAAGTGACATACAGGAGATAGCAGATTTGTCAATTGAGTGGATGCGGGAATTCGTAAACTCTGCTGATAAAGACGGCGGTGTTGTATCTTATTTTCCCATGATAATAGCAGCCTATGATTCCGGTATTGATACTATCACACGAGACGCACCGTGTATTGTCACCGCCTCGGCGCCCAAAACAAATTTTAGTGGGATGGTGGATCTCACTCTTGCCATGTCTTACCTAGAGCTTATTGCAGTTCCGAAGGGCCTGGGGACCTGCTGGGCGGGACTTATAAAACGTGCTCTGCACTCCTCCGAAACCCTCAGAAAAAAGATCGGATTACCCGAGTCCCACACTCATTTCTATCCTATGATGATTGGTTATCCAAGATTCCGCTTTCACCGGCTACCAGAGAGAAAACAAGCAAAAATTCACTGGAAATAGCTAAAGATCAGCTTACACAACATTCTTAAAGGAGAAAAAATATGAGTTTAATGGTTTACAAAGAGTTGTTGGAAGTAATGCAAAAACGAGGTGGGGGATATGCAGGTCTTGATGTTCCCGAGTTTTTTGAGATGGTTGAAGAGATGTTCACACCAGATCAGGCCGAAGTTAACAACGCAATGCCCAGAGGCCCCTTTACAGCTGAGACCATGGCAGAAACCCTGGAAAAAGGTCAAGAGACTGTGGAAGAAATTCTGGAATCAATGGCGAATCAAGGTCTCTGTTTGGCATTTAAGTCAGATGGCGTCCAATATTACTCTAGCGCCCGTTTCATGCCCGGTATATTGGAATTTCAGTTTATGCCCGGAAAATCTACTGATCGTGACAGGAAAATTGCAAAACTCATCCATGCTTACGAATTGGTTTTTGATACCAATGTCCCGGTACAGGAAAACAGTTTCCCTACGACAAGGGTTATCACCGTCGACAAAACAGTGGAAACGGGAAACAAAATTCATACGTATGACCAGGTCCAGACTTATATAGATAACAATGATATCATCGCTGTATCTGAGTGCTATTGCCGTCATGCAGCTCAATTAAGAGGTGAGGAGTCCCACGATCTGCCCAATGACGTCTGCATGCAACTCGGAATGGGTGCACAATTTGCGATAGAAAGGCTAGGTGCCAGACAACTAAGTAAAAAAGAAGCCAGAGAGGTTCTGGAAAAATCTGAAGAAGCAGGATTAATCCATATGAGCCAGAATACTGCCGAAGAGATAGGTTTTATCTGTAATTGTGACCGTTGGGATTGTGTTTCCGTGACGGGAACTCTCAAATATGAAAAACCCGGGCTCCATTTCAATTCCGGTTTTGATCCCCTAATCAGCGCTGAAGAATGCACCGCATGCGAAACCTGCATCGATCGCTGCCCTCCGGAAGCAATGGTTTTAGGCGACAACGATGTGCCGGTTATTAATTTTGATCGATGTTTCGGTTGTGCTGTCTGTGCTACAGGTTGTCCATCAGAAGCCATCACTATGGTTAACAAACCGGAGTTCAAGGCGCCACCTCTGAATGCAAAAGCGATGAAGGATGCTATAAAGGCCTCAATGCCAAATAATTAGTGAAAACTGCTTTTCAATAAAACAGAGCAGAGCATCATCCCTCTATTGGTTCACAATAGACGGTCTCGAAGCATCAGTATACGAGCCCAAAAACGTGTCATCTCTCACCTGATTCGCTGTATAAAAAAGATATCACAGAGAGTGTCACGTTTCTGGATGTGCTTGCGACAAAAGGGTATATCGGGTGGGATACAAACAAAAAAGGCTCGAACCATTTCTGATTCAAGCCTTAGTCGTTACTGGTTGCGGGAGGAGGATTTGAACCTCCGACCTTCGGGTTATGAGCCCGACGAGCTACCGAACTGCTCCACCCCGCGGCATTCGTTTTGGGTTTTTAACTGTGTAAGAACTAAGCATA
>PJEL010002217.1_pt1 | contig 18218 bp, 12 predicted proteins | sample 1853271 | NCBI WGS metagenome assembly PJEL01 (sample SAMN08108733, study PRJNA415343) | Invertebrate metagenome, whole genome shotgun sequencing project. | host: Globobulimina | place: Sweden: Gullmar Fjord | collected 2015-08
TCCTCGCGAAAGCCGCCGAATTCGACCATCTTGACCAGGTCGCGGTTGGTAGCCGAGATGACGCGGATGTCGGCGCTCCGGCTCACACTCGATCCCAAAACCTCGTACGAGCGGTCCTGGAGCACCCTTAATAGCTTCACCTGTGCGCTGGCATCAACTTCTCCGATCTCGTCCAAAAAGATACTGCCCCCGTCCGCCGCTTCGATTCTTCCAATTCGATCGTGGGCGGCGTCGGTGAAGGCGCCTTTGATATGTCCGAACATCTCGCTTTCGAAAAGAGTCGAAGAGATACCGCCGAGGTTGACCTTGACGAACGGACCACCGTTTCGCTTGCTGTTGCGGTGCAGTGCATCTGCCGCCAGCTCTTTACCAGTGCCGCTCTCTCCGGTGATGAGGACCGACGCATCGGTGGGCGCGATCTTGCTGAGAGTGTCGAGCACCTGAAGAAACTTCGGGTCTCGACCGATGAGATTGCGAAAATCATAACGATTGTCGAGTTCCTCTCGCGTGGTTTGTACCTCGCTGGTTGGTGCCGCGATCGCGCTCAGGCTCAGGGCGGTGTTGACCGCCTGCAAGAGACGGCGATTGTTCCACGGTTTGGTGATGAAATCGCATGCGCCTGCCCGCACACCCTTGACCGCAAGTTCGATCGAACCCCAGGCGGTGATCAGGATGACGGGCAAGTGCGGTCTTAATTGTTTGAGACCGGAGAGCAGTTGCAGTCCTTCTTCGCCACTGGTACCGGCATCGAAGTTCATGTCCTGGAGCACAAGTCCAAAAGACTCCGCCTCCACCATCTCGAGCGCTTGCTCCCTCGAAGATGCCCCTTGGAAATCGAAACCGTGCTGGCTCAGCAGGAGTTCAAGCGACGCGGTCACTGATGGGTCGTCGTCAACAATGAGAATTGAGCGTGACGCCATACTGTATCCTAACTCTTCCGGATGAGATTACTCATAATGCAGTGCTTCTGCGGGATGTACTGTTGTGGCGAGCCAACTTGGATACAAAGCGCACAGCGCGGTCGCGAGGTAGATAACGACCATCGCGATCCCTGTCGAGGCCCAATACACCCTGGACCTTGTGATCAACACATCAAAAAACCCGATGTGCGAGATGACAACCAAACCAAAAACAACCGCTATGGTACAGATCACCAACGTTTCTCCGACGATCTGACGATAAATGCGGATCCGAGTTGCACCATGGGCTCGCCTGAGACCCAGCTCGCGGGTTCGTTGGGTGACGTTCTGCCACAATACGCCGACCAAACCGAGCCCGACCATCAGCAAAAGGAATGCCGCGACGACGCCTCCGAGGAGGATCGGCTGTAGTTTTTCTTTGAAGTATGAATCTCTCATCTGGACGAGGGATTGCACCTCAAAGGACCAATCTTTAGCCACGTCTTCCATCGTATTGACCAGCGTCTGCTCGAGTTCGACTCCTGCGCCGGGTGCCACCTTGATCAAGAGAGTTGTCATCGGCATGAATGGCCTTTTACTCACCGAGCGCTCGAAGGCGAGGTGGTTTTCCGGCGTGAATAGTCCTGACTTCGTGAGCTCACCAAGGTGGCGAAATGCCGTGACGACGCCAACTACCCGGGCTTCTTTTTTTCCATCGGGGGAAACATGGATTGTCTTTCCGCACGCCTTTTGAGATCCAAAACGATGTTGACGCAGTTCTTCGGTGATGATCAGCGGCCGGTAATTGAGGCCATCATCGTCCCTCGAAAACCACCGGCCTTCGGTGAGTTCAAGGTTCATGACCTCGAGAAAACCGTCTCCGACCTCCCACAAACCCGGCTGAACCTCAATGTTATCGACCAAGAAACGGGTGGTCATAAAAGAATCGGTGTATGGGGCGGCTGCTGAGAGAGTTGCGGCGGTGACCCCGTCGATCGCCGACACTTCTCTCAGCAACCGGTTGGCCTGCACCATTTCATTCTCACTCCATAACCCGGACGAACCTCGGGCTATTTCTATCGACCACACGTTGTCGTACGAAAAACCGAGCGGTTGTTGATAGAGGTCAGCAACGCTTAAACAGATACCGGCGAGGGCGAAAAGCGTCAAAAAGCAGAGCGCCACCTCAACGACGGTCAATCCGACTGTGCGTTTTCGGTTCCACACCAACTTGATCAGATGCTTGATCATAACGACCTCCCACTCAAAGAGCGCGCTGGATGGAGCCGAGACATTCTCCACGCTGGATAAACTCCCGAGAGCAACCCGAAGAATACGGCCAGCACGATTGCAACGGCGAATACCCGAAGGCTCAAGGAGAAATCGGCGTATGGAACAAATCCTGATCGGTCAATGATTTCAAGAACGATCGCGGTGGCTCCCAAAGCCAATACTGCTCCGATAAGGGTGAGCACGATGTTTTCGATCAAAAATTGGGCTACGAGGGTTCGTGAGGACGCCCCAAACGCCTTTCGAATGCCAATCTCTGGAGCCCGCTCGATAATTCTGCTGACATTGAGGTTGATGAGATTTACAGCCGGCAGAAGCATGAACAACAGGACAACCAAACCTGCCAGAGCAATCTGCACGGTCATAGTTGAGCTGTCGGATATTGTCGGTCGACCCAAACACCGGGCGGTAACTCGCTCCGCATGGCTCTCAACCGCCATCTCGACAGTTTCGTACAGTTCCGGCAGATCGGCGTGTTCGAGCCGGGATCGAAGCTCGGACTTGATGTCTGCAAAATCGGCGGCATCACGGGCGAGGATCAGACCCCTGAAACCGCCGATAACCTCCGATCTGTAGGTCGTGCTTTTTGATGTGCTTATGGGCACCCAGATGTCTGCGAATGGAAAGTCCCGCAGGCGGGAGACATTTTCGACAATACCAACGACTCGAAAACGTTGTCCATCGGCGCCAATAGTCTTACCAAGGGCCGGGCCGTCTGCAAAAAACCTGGCAGCGGTCGCACGTGTTATGACCGCCACGGGTTTAGCCTGGGCTTCATCTTCGACTGAAATCGGCCGTCCCTCAACAAAGTCGAACCGCATGATCTTGAAAAATTCGCCGTCGACCCGTTTGAGCCAGCTCATGATCTTCGCGCCGGCGTGGTAAGAGACCACCTCACGGGTCGAGCTGAAGATTGTCACCCTTTCGACTTTCGGCAAACTCCGCACATATTTGTCGAGCAATGCATAACCTGGGGAACCATACCGTTGGATATCCGGTCCCACCGCCTTTACCTGATAAGCCGCCAACGTCCTGTCGGCATAGACCTCGGGAGGGTTGTCAGCGAAGCAGTGATCAAAAATGGCAGCTGCGATCAGCAGTACAAGAAGCGTAAAGCCAACCCCGAATAGACTGACCGCCGAGAAAAACTTTCTCCTCAGGAGGATCTTGTAGGCGATGATGAGGTAGTTTCTGAGCATCAGTGTACCTGCCTGCCGTCAAAGAGGTGAATCGTACGGTCGGTCTTTTTTGCGAGTTTGGAATCATGAGTGACCATCACGATGGTGGTCCCCTCGCGCTCGTTAAGTTCCTCGAGAAGGGTCATGATCTCGTTGCCCATATGACTGTCGAGGTTACCGGTCGGTTCGTCAGCGAGCAGGATCTTCGGACCACCAACGATCGCCCTCGCAATCGCTACCCGTTGCTGCTGGCCTCCCGATAACTGGGACGGGAAGTGATCAAACCGCGAGCCGAGGCCGACACGTTCCAACAGGGACAGCGCCCGTCGTCTGCGATCGCGATTCGACATACGCCTGTAAAGCAGCGGAATCTCCACGTTGTCGACGACCTTGAGATCAGAAATCATGTGGAAGGACTGGAAAATGAAACCGATATTCGAGTTTCGAATTTTGGCGATATGTTTGTCGCTATAGCTCTTAATCGTCGATCCGTCGAGCATGACCAAACCCGATGTCGGTTCGTCGAGCAAACCGATCATATTAAGCAGAGTTGATTTGCCGCAGCCGGAGGGCCCCATTACCGAGATAAATTCACCGTCGTTGACCTCGATATTGACGTTCGCGAGCGCTGTTGTTTCCATACGATCCGTGCGGTAGACCTTATCGACATTTTCCAGTTTGATCATCGTATTCTCCTGATTTCCTTCTTTTGATCAGCGAAGTCGTACTTTCGCCAGGTGTTCGATATCTCGGGTGTCGCTGAGCACCACCTCTTCGCCTCGTTCGAGCCCATCCATAACTTCGTACTCGTCGAGACCTGAAACCCCGAGCCGAACCTCTTTCCTCAGTGCGAATTCACCATCAATGACAAAGGCCCATTGGATTCCAGGACCGTTGAATGCCGGGCCTTTGCTCAATTTCAGTACTTCTTCCTTGCGCTTGGTGACAACATATACGTCGACTCGGAGATTGGAGCGGAGCAGTTGGTTCGAACTGTCTTCGAGCGCGACGAGCAGCTTGACGATCCCGTTTTCAATGGTTGGGAATACCGAGGATACGCGTCCGGCAAGAACCTCGCCGCTGATTTCGACCCTGACCGGTTGGTCAGGGAACAGTAACGAAGAGTGCACGTCAGACGCGGTTGCTTCGACCCGGAACGATTCGAGGTCGGCGATCCGGGCAAGAATTTCACCACGAGCGACCACAAGTCCTTCCTGATCGGCTACCCAGGTCAGAACTCCTCGATTCTGTGCCCTTGTCGTTGCCATGATCAGGCGGCTCTCAAGCTCCGCTCTTTCGACGCCGAGTCCTTCGATCTCACGCGTGAGGCTCTCCAACTTCGCGCGGGTCCTCGCTCTGGCATTGTCGGTTTTCATGGCGATTTGTTCGAGTTCGATCTGGGCCTTTCTCAGTTTGATATCAGCTTGCCGATACACCGGTTCAGCAATCAATCCGAGATTGCGTAGTTCCTTTTGTTGCGCGAGCGAATAACCCAACTCCTCAACATCGAGTTGGCATATTTCGCGCCGGCCATCGAGGTCAATCAACGCCTGTTCAAGATCCAATTTGAGCTCGCCAGCACGGCCTTCGGCTTCACCGATTTTTTGATTGAGTTTTTCGAGTTCGACTTCTGCGGCGCCGACATCAAGTTCGAGGATGGCATCGCCGGGTTCGAGCACAGCGCCGGGCTGTTTCAGGACCTTGACGACGCGAGCTTCGAGTGGGCTCGAAAGCACCACCTCGTGGGCTGGAATTACGGTGCCGGAAGCTCCGATGACCGCCTCGATCGGCCCCTGCTCGACCACCGTAGTGCGAATCCTCGATCGTTTCAAGCCCGGGCTGAGAAATCCCGCCAACCACACAAAAACAAATCCGCACAGGGTGAGGACGCCAGCGGTCAGCCCGGCCTTTTTGAGAAACCCACGTCTGCGGGTCCTGGCATCGATGATGCGGTCCATGCTCACCTCCTTCTTGTGCAGATCGCAAGCTCCGTGCCCAGTTGAGGGCAAGAGTACGTGCGAGATGCCTGTGCGACTGCGCACACTCCTGTTCGTTACCGCACAGGTGCCCGCCGATATATGGGCGAACCATGAGCGCAGCTGGAAGGCCGGGCGGAAATGCGGATTCTTAGACCTGGGTTATCGCAACTGAGTTGCAAGATGGTGTGAAGCGGCCGCCTATTTACTTGCGGCTATCAGCGCGGTCACAGCCTTCCTTGCGAATTATCGCCGGAAGTGGCGTGGTCGAGGCGCAAAAACTAGCGCTGAGAAACGCGGTTGCGCCCTTCATTCTTGGCCCGGTACAAAGCTTCGTCAGCCCTCTTCACAAGGGGATCAGGGCCGTCGTTTGTATCGGGGACCTCAGCAGCAACGCCAAGGCTGATTGTGACGACGCTTGATATTTTCGATTCAGCGTGAGGAATCGCTAATGCTTTTACCGCAATACGGAGTTCTTCAGCAACCGCCAATGCACCTTCAAGATCCGTATCCGGAAGAATTACGACGAATTCTTCACCGCCATATCTCGCGACAAAATCGCCTGGACGCGCCAGGTTCTTTTCGAGGGCCTGGGCAACCGCTTTAAGCGTCTTATCTCCTTCAGGATGACCATAACAGTCGTTGAAATCCTTGAAAAAATCGACATCAGCCATCACAAACCCGATAGGCCGCGCATTACGATTGCAGCGGCGCCATTCGGAAATCGCCCTGTCGCGAAAATGACGGTGGTTCGCGATACCCGTCAGGCTGTCCAAGGCAGCAAGTCTTTCGAGTTTTTTATTGGCAGCAGTCAGCTCATTTGTACGCCGTTGAACGATGTCTTCAAGCTCACGTTCACGGTGGGTTGCCCGGTGAAGGCGCCGGCGATGAACAAGAGGGCCAGCGGACAAGAAAATAATCGCAGTAACGCCCAGAAACCATGTGGTTTGCCAAAAATACGGTTTCACTTCGAACGACAACCTACTGTCTGAACGACCCCACCGGCCGTCACCTAGAGCTGCTGCAACCGAAAATTGATAACGGCCGTGGCGAATAGGATTAATATACGCCACGCGCCTCGAACCCGCATTAATCCAGGTGTCGCGCAGGCCTTCGAGTTGATATTGAAATCGCACTTTCGAAGGGGCTCTGAAGCTCGGCGCCGTGTAATGGATTTCAACATCCTGCGTTCCCGCCGGTAGCAGGATAGGGCCATCGAGCTGAATCTCGGCGCCATCAACGATGAAACGCTCCACCTTTGCCTCAGGCGGATCTCGATCAACCCGAAATGCCGTAGCTGGGTTGACGAGGCTCAGACCATGAACTGTCGCGAAGGCGAGACGTCCATCGGCCATTTTGAAACCAGCCGGTTGGGTACCACCGTTGCACTCATTACTTCCCATTCCATCGGTTTCATCAAAACGATCGACGTCCAATCGCGCTTTGCCCTCCATCGCCAAACGAATCGAATCTCGAGATATCCGAGTCAGGCCGAGATTTGAACTCAACCATAAATTGAATTGCTCATCCTCGAGAATCTGAAAAGCAAATTTCTGATTCAGGCCCTGGGCATCAGAAAAGGGAATCCATTGATCATTCTCAAAACGCGCCAAGCCTCGTCCTGTACCAACCCACAAAACACCTTCATGATCCTTAAATAGGGAGTAGATGTAGTGATTTGGCAGACCGTCTGCTACCCCAATTGAAGTAACCACACCGTCCTCTAGTAGATTCAAACCGTTTTCTGTACCAACCCACATTCGAGATCCATCGCCGAGTAAACTGCGAACATATCTATTCGAAAGCCCTTCTGATTTCGAGGAATTCGCCAACTCATTGCCACAAGCACGAAAAACTCCATGGCCGGCCGTACCGATCCATGTACAACGATCTTGGTCTTCAGCAAAAACATTGATCGAAACACGGGGCATCTCGAGATCGGCCGGAACAAGATCTTCGTTTTGGGGAGACGAAACTAATACCCCTCGATTCGTGCCGACCCACAGCCGGTCATCAGAATGCTGAAAAACCGCTCGAGCTTCTTCGTTGAGCAACCACTGATCGACGTTCCCTGGGCTCAGATCACCACCTAAAAAACGATCGAGGCCGGTGTCGGTACCAACCCAGACCGTTGTGTCATTTCCTTGCATCACTGTTCTGACGAACGCACTACCCAACCCATCGGCCGTTGAAATCGACCTCACCCGCGTATCCGTGAGTTGACTCAAACCATTACGGGTGCCAACCCACAAACTGCCTTCTTGATCCTCGTTGAGACTCCAAATGCGGTTGCTGGCGATACCGCTCTCTGTCGTCAACAATGTGAACTGATTACCTGTTTTCCGCCAAAGGCCTTTGGCGCCTGTACCAATCCACAAGGTATCGGTTCGGTCCACCAGCAGCGTCCAAGCGGTCTCACCGATTTCGATTTCAGGAAAACCACCATTCAAAGAAAAGACGCCTTCCCGATAGCTGAGCAGCCCTCCACCTTCGGTGCCAATCCACAAGGTTCCGTCTCGACTTTGCGCAAGGCTACGTACAAATTCGCTCGTCATGCCGTCGTTCACCGTGAAGGTTCGTAATTCACCGTCGTTGAACCTTTGCAATCCCTTCGATGTACCGATCCACAAAACACCTTTGTGATCGATTAAAAGAGCACGAACCACAGCGTCCCGTAGCTTCTCGGTACCGGGCGGCACGCTGAATGTATGCCCGTTCCAGAAAGCGACGCCATTGCCATAGGTGCCGACCCAGATATCGTCCGCAACACCCAAACAGAGGCTTCTGATATAGCCATCGGGAAGGCCATCTTCGATTCCATAACGACGAAAAAGGCCCCGTGAATCGTGGAGCACAAGTCCGGAGCGAGTCCCGATCCAAAGGTCCCCAGAGTTCATAGGAAGCAATGACGTTATAAAATCGTCAACGAGTGCATCGGTATTTTCAGAGTCATACACTGTGAAACTGACACCGTCGAAACGCGCCAGACCCTCTTGAGTGCCGATCCACAAAAAGCCATCATGTGCTGAAGCGATCCCCGTAATCGAAGACAAGGGTAAACCTTCATTCCTGCGAAAAATCTTCGATCCATAGGTGGTGGGATCTACGGTCGGTATCAGAGCAACAAGGTATCCAGTGTTTGTGAGTATCGCGACTAAGAGTAAGAGACCCGAAATGCCACCTGTTTTGCTGGTGTTTCGCTGTTCACTCTCCGCGAGAAAACGATCGCCCTTTTTTGACATCTTTGAATTATACAACCTTGATCAATTCTGGAGCTCAATTCATCAAAGAGGTTGACATCTTCGACCGCTGGACGAATAATGACCGGGTCATGGCAGTTATGAACCCGCTTTCGTTAGTTGATTCCCGCCGCACTCCTTGCGCGGTGAATTCTGCTGCCCTGGTCATTATCGCGGCCCTCAACCTCGCTCTTATTAGCGACATACAAGGGGGTTCCGACTAAACGCGACTGAAAAACGTTTATGAAGCCCCCGAGAAATCGGGGGCTTTTTTTGTTTTCAAACTCTGACAATCTGGAGAATTAACATGGCAAGCACACAACAAAAAGATCGGGTCTTGATTTTTGATACGACACTGCGCGACGGTGAACAGTCACCAGGAGCGAGCCTCAGCAGCAGCGAAAAGCTCGAAATCGCCCGCCAGCTCGCCCGTTTACGAGTCGATATTATCGAAGCCGGTTTCCCGGCAGCGAGCCCCGACGACCTCGAAGCCGTGCGCCGTATCGCAGCTGAGGTGGGTAGCGCTGATGGACCGGTCATCGCCGGCTTGGCGAGAGCTCATACCGGCGACATCGACGCGGCATGGAAAGCCGTGCAGGAAGCCAAAAAACCGCGCATTCACACCTTTATTGCCAGCTCCGACCTGCACTTGAAATATAAGCTGCGAATGAGCCGCGCCGAGGTGCTCGAACAAGCCCGCAAGATGGTGAGCTACGCCAAATCCTTGTGCAACGATGTCGAGTTCAGCCCGGAGGATGGCGGCCGCTCCGATCCAGCCTTCTTGGTCGAATTGCTTTCCGCGGTGGTCGAGGCCGGGGCTACGACCTTGAATATTCCGGACACCGTTGGGTATCTCACTCCCGATGAGTTCGGGAAACTCATCGAACACCTCCGCTGTAATACCCAAGGGGGAAAAGACGTTGTTTGGTCAGTGCACTGTCACGACGACCTCGGCCTCGCAACTGCGAATACCCTCGCCGGGATTCATGCCGGCGCCCGGCAAGCAGAGGTAACGATCAACGGTATTGGTGAACGCGCCGGAAATACGAGCCTCGAAGAGTTGGTCATGGCTCTCCATACAAGAAGACAGTTGCTTGGGTTGAGTACCGGAGTTGATACCACTCAAATCGTACGCACCAGTCACATGGTCAGCAGTTATACCGGGATTTTGGTACCGCCCAACAAGGCGGTCGTAGGATCAAATGCTTTTGCTCATGAGGCCGGCATTCATCAAGATGGCATTCTCAAAGACCAACGAACCTACGAGATCATGACCCCAGAGACGATCGGCCTCGACCGTTCCCGTCTGGTGCTCGGCAAACATAGCGGCCGGCATGCTTTCCGAGTGCGCCTCGACGAACTCGGTTTTTCGTTGAGCGATGACGAGGTCCGAGCCGCCTTTCTACGTTTTAAAGATCTCGCAGACAAGAAGAAAAACATCACCGATGCTGACCTCGAGGCGTTGGTTGCTGATGAGTTCTTCGGTCCGGAGGAACTCTTCAGCCTGCTCGGCCTCCAGGTCACCTGCGGCCACCCTGGCATGCCGACCGCCACAGTGCGTCTTAAAGATTCCGAAGGCAAAGAACATGTTGCAGCGGCGATCGGCACCGGCCCGGTAGACGCAGCGTTTCGATCGATCGATACCATCGTCAATACGAAGGCCCGTTTGGTCGAATACATGGTGCATAGCATCAGTGAAGGAATCGACGCTTTGGGTGAAGTCACCGTTCGCATATCCGAAACCGAAAAGAACTCGCGAACGATCAGCGGTCACGGCGCCGATACCGACATCATTGTCGCCAGTGCCAAAGCGTATGTCGCTGCAATGAACCGCTTACTCATCCGCCACAAGAGAGCTGCAGAATCTGTTGTAGAACCAAACCCATTCGGGCCTGATTCCGATGAATCAGACGATGCCATCAGTGAGCGGGTTCTGTTGCGCCATGGCGGCAACGGTTTTTAGGGGTCGGTGCACTCATGAAACTCCACACCCCAACTCTCAATGACCGAATCTGGGATAACCATGTGGTGGCCACGGAAAATGCAATGGCGTCCGCACCCGATACGCTGTATATCGATCTTCAACTCTTGCACGAGGTCACTTCACCCCAAGCATTCACGATGCTTCGCGAACGTGGCCTCAAGGTACGGCGGCCGAATCAGTGTATAGCGACGATGGATCACTCGACCCCTACTACGCCTATTGCCAACAACGGAAAATATCTTTTTGCCAGTGCCGAAAACCAAGCTCAAGTGCAGCAACTCGAAAACAACTGCGCAGATTTTTCGGTCCCGCTTTTTCCCCTGGGTCATGAACACCAAGGAATCGTGCATGTGATTGCACCCGAACTCGGAATGGTGCATCCAGGAATGACCATCGTCTGCGGAGATAGTCACACCTCAACTCACGGCGCCTTCGGCGCGCTCGCTTTTGGAATCGGCACCGGTCAGGTCGGCCATGTCTTAGCAACCCAGTGTCTGCTCGCTCACCGTCCGCGCAGCTTCAAGGTAGAAGTATCTGGCACTCTCGGCTATGGGGTCTCAGCCAAGGACGTCATTCTTGCTCTGATCGCAAAGATCGGCACCGAAGGTGGTACCGGCCATGTATTCGAATTCACCGGGAAAGCGATACGTAATATGTCGATGGAGCGTTTAACCCTATGCAATATGGCGATCGAAGGCGGCGCGTGTGCCGCCTTGGTTGCGCCAGACGATACGACATTCTCTTACCTTGCGGGACGCCCCTTCGCTCCTCAAGGACAAGCCTGGGAAATAGCGCTGAGCGAATGGCAAAAAATGGTCTCTCACCCTGAGACTGATTTTGATCGATCTATTCAAATGGATGGTACTACTCTCGAGCCAATGGTGACCTTCGGAACCAGTCCAGGCATGGCGATTCCGGTCAGCGGGCTGGTGCCGGATCCATCCTCCTTCGCCGACGCCGCAGCGCAACAATCGTTGAAGAAGGCTCTCGATTATATGCAAGTCAAAGCCGGTCAGCCGATGAAAGGGCACCCGGTAGACGTTGTTTTTGTAGGCAGTTGCACCAATGGCCGTTTGAGCGATTTACAAGACGCGGCAAAGCTTATGCGTGGTAGGAAAGTTCACGATGGGATCAGGATGCTGGTCGTTCCTGGTTCTCACAAGGTGAAAAACGCCGCTGAGGCTGAAGGTTTGCACGAAGTCTTTGAAAACGCCGGCGCCGAGTGGCGTGAACCTGGTTGCTCCATGTGTCTTGCTATGAACGGCGACAAAATCGAGCCCGGCCAACTTGCAGTGAGTACTTCAAATCGCAATTTCGAAGGCCGTCAAGGACCGGGTGGCCGAACCGTTTTAGCCAGTCCTCTCACGGCCGCAGCATGTGCAGTGACCGGCAAAATCACAGATGTACGGGAGATGATCTGAAATGCGTGCTTTTAAAAACCTCAACTGTAGTGCCGCGATCGTATCCAGCGACAACATCGATACCGATCGTATTATCCCGGCTCGTTTTCTCACGACCACCTCAGCGCAAGGTCTCGGCGCTCATCTTTTTGCTGATTGGCCTCCAGGCCAAGAAGCAGTTCAGCACGCCGAAATGCTGGTAGCTGGTCATAATTTTGGCTGCGGTAGTTCCCGCGAACACGCCGTATGGGCGTTGCTCGATGCTGGTATCCGGGTGGTCGTGAGCACCGGCTTTGCTGATATTTTTCATTCCAACGCGCTCAGAAATGGACTGGTGCTCATCGCGCTGGATCCTTCTGCCTTTCACAAACTAGTGAACGAACTCAAAACGAACCCTTCGGCCCCAGTCGCCGTAGATCTTGAGGATCAACGCCTTCGTTGCGGCACTTTTGAGGTCGGTTTTGAGTTTGATGCTTTTGCCCAATACTGCATTACGCGGGGTCTCGACGAAATCTCATACCTACTCGAGCAACTACCCGCAATTGATGCGTATGAAGCAGATCATCTGCCGCGAGTATCTACCCGAGGAGAAGAATCATGAAATCAAAGATCTTGGTATTGCCTGGCGACGGCGTCGGTCCCGAAGTCGTCGCCGAAGCCTGTCTTGTATTACAACGAACAGCGGAACTTTTTGAGTTCGAACTCGAATTCTCCGAAGCTATGATCGGTGGAGTTGCCATCGATGCTGTTGGTGATTCTTTGCCTCCCGAAACCATGAAGTGTTGTGAAGCAGCAGATGCGGTATTGCTCGGCGCTGTCGGTGGGCCAAAATGGTCCGATCCGACGGCGCCGATACGGCCGGAACAGGGCCTCTTAGAACTGCGCCGTCATTTTGATCTTTTCGCCAATCTGCGGCCGGTTCGGGTTTTCCCGGCGATGAAAGGAAGTGCTCCACTGCGCCCGGAACTGCTCGACGGAGTGGATCTTCTTTTCGTTCGTGAGCTGACCAGCGGTATATATTTCGGCGACAGCGAAGAGGAAAATAGTGAAGGCGTTGCGTTTGATACGATGGCCTACAGCACGTCCGAAGTTGAGCGAATCGCCCATGTCGCTTTCAAAGCTGCGTCACATCGCTCAGGCCGTCTAGCTTCAGTCGATAAAGCGAATGTGCTCGCATCGATGCGCTTGTGGCGGCGTACAGTCGACCGGGTCGCTGAACACTACCCCGAAGTTGAACTCGAGCACGTACTGGTTGACGCGTGTGCGATGTATCTCATGCGGCGGCCCGCAGATTTCGACGTCGTGCTCGCCGGAAACTGTTTCGGCGACATTTTGTCGGATGAAGCCGCCACCCTCGCCGGATCCCTCGGTCTCTTACCGTCTGCAAGTCTTGGCACAGGCAGCTTCGGCGTCTACGAACCTATCCACGGTTCGGCGCCGGATATCGCAGGTCAAGGAATCGCGAACCCCACCGGCACCATCCTCAGCGCCGCATTGTTGCTGCGCCACAGCCTTGGCCTCGAAACTGCCGCAACCGCGATCGAAAACGCTGTCGCTGCAACTCTCGACGACGGGCTCAGGACAGCCGACATCTCGAACGGCCAAAATTCCTGTTCGACGAGGGATTTCACGACTAGGGTTCTGCAACACGTGCAGATGGTGGAGGGCAAAACAGCGTAGACCATCAGTTTTTGGTCTCAAAAACGTTTTCTGGTTTATGCTGACATAAGGCTTCGGCGAAAGGACAGCAGACATGAAAACCCTTTTTGACACCACTACCATCAACGGTTTGCAACTCAACAATCGTTTGGTCCGCTCAGCGACGTGGGTCGGCCTCGCTGAATCTGACGGAAGCGTCAACGAGCAATTATTAGAGGTCTATCGCACCTTGGCCGATGGCGGCGTTGGACTGATCATTTCGGGTTATATCTCTGTGCAAACTGACGGTAGGCAGCAAACGAACCAGCTTGCAGCAGATAACGACGCATTGATTCCAGGCCTGACGCAACTGGCTGCCGAGATTCATGAGCGTGGCGGCAAAGTCGTCGGCCAGATCGTACACTGCGGCGGTCAAGCGAGCCGTGACGCCACCGGTGGGCTCGACCCTGTGGCGCCAAGCGCCATCGCGAGTCCCGGATACCCTGAAACACCACGCGAACTCTCGGAAGCGGATATCCAAAACCTGATCGCTAATTTTGCGACGGCCGCCCGCCGTCTCTGTGTAGCAGGATTCGACGGTGTGCAACTCCATGGCGCCCACGGCTATCTGCTGGCCCAGTTCCTCTCTCCTTTACGAAATCAGCGCACCGATCGCTGGGGTGGAAGCCTCACGAATCGCGCACGATTCGCTCGCGAAGTGTACGCCGCAGTGCGCGCCGCGGTCGGCCCTGACTGGCCGGTCATGATCAAACTCAACGCCAATGATTTTCTCAAAGGTTCAACGACCGAAGACGACTCAAGCTTTTTGGCGGCCGCTCTTGCCGAGGCCGGCATAGATGCGATCGAAGTATCCGGCGGCACCGGCGGATCAGGCGCCCTTGGCGCCGCGCGTCGCAAAATCGACAACGAAGAGGACGAAGCCTACTTCTTTCCTCAGGCGCAAGCGATTCGCGCCGTAGCTCCCAATATTCCTTTGATGCTGGTGGGAGGCATACGCTCGCTGCGCAAGATTGACGAAGTGCTCGCTTCAGGCGCCGCAGACTATGTCGCGATGTCGAGACCCCTGATCCGCGAACCGGATCTACTGAAGCGCTGGGCCGCAGGTGATACCAGCCGCGTCAAATGCGCCTCTTGCAGCGGTTGCTTCGCGCCGGCCTCCAAGGGCGAAGGCATCCGCTGCGTCAATCTTTCAACATAGTTAAGAACTCGTCACCCGAGCTAAACTCGACTGAGTCACCGACCACCCGCAGAGCGGGTGGCCTGAGGAAGGCCCCACCAATGGGGCCAATGATTCGTTAAAAATCTCACCTCGGAGTAGGGTGGGCCTTGGCCCACCATCGGGCGTTCAATGGTGGGCCAAGGCCCACCCTACGGCTTCACCGGGCTCTGGGGTTCGTAAGGAAAGCTCCACCACCAAATAGCTCACATCTGGAATGCGGCCACCTACGCCGGGTTCACGCCGGATCGCTCCGAAGCTCTTCGGGTCTCACCGCCAGAGGCGGTGGTTTTAGGACGTAATAAGAATCATCCGCAGATTCATACAAATTTGCGCAGATTCTTTGGTTCCGACAACAATGACTTTGCTTCTTCAATCTGCGCAAATCAGCGCAATCTGCGGATTTTCCCGATTCCGGCTCTTGACATTCCGAAAAACTGGCTATACCGTCGGAGTTCGAGGAATATTGTGAATACTTTTCGTCATCATCACCATCATCTTCATATCCCCAACGGGGCAGGGTGATGGTATAGGCGATCAAAAAACCGAAACCAAAACGCCGGCCTCGCCGGCGTTTTTTTGGTTTTAGGAAGACGTCGGCGGACCGGTCACAGGAAGGAAAATCCAGTGACACCGATCGACAATCCAGAGGTTCTCCGCATCGCAATTCCTAAAGGCCGCATGTACGACGGCGTCTGCTCCCTTCTTGCTGATTCAGGTATCCGCATCAGCCCAACCGCGCGCTCGTACCGGCCTCACATTACTTTTGAGGGCTCCGAGGTCAAAATCCTCAAGGCCCAGAATATCGTTGAGATGTTGCACGCAGGATCTCGTGATCTTGGCTTCGCCGGGGCCGATTGGGTCGCTGAACTTGATGGCGAGTTGGTACAACTGCTCGATACTGGTCTTGATCCGGTACGGGTCGTCGCTGCTGCGCCTGCCGAAATTCTGATCGAAGGCCGGCTGCCGGATTCACCGCTCGTTGTTGCTTCGGAATATGAGCGCCTCACCCGGCGTTGGATCACCGAAAAGAGTATGAACGCGATATTTGTACGCTCATTCGGAGCTACCGAGGTCTTTCCGCCCGAGGATGCCGATCTCATTGTTGATAATACGGCCACCGGATCAACCCTCGAGGCCAACTCTCTCACGATCGTTGACGAGTTGATGACCTCGTCAACACGGCTCTACGCGTGTCCGCGTGCAATCGACGACCCTATCAAACGCCAGCCCATCGAGCAGATTGTCTTGCTGATCGAGTCGGTGCTTGAAGCCCGGCGGCGCGTCATGCTCGAAGTTAATGTGTCAATCGAAAACCTCGAAAGGCTTCTGAAGGTGCTTCCGTGCATGAAGCAACCCACAGTCAGCTCGTTGGCCAACAATTCGGGATTTGCGGTGAAAGCCGCTGTTTTGCGCAATGAACTCCCGGATGTCATTTTGCGAATGCGCGCTACTGGTGGCAGCGACATCGTCGTGACACGCCTCGCTCAGATCGTGGCATGAAAATGAAGAGTCGCGCCTTGTCTGTTCAGCCTATTCCGATACTCGATGAACTGCCCGCGTACACCGTGGGCCGGCCGGAAGGAGATATCGATCTTTTCCTCGATTTTAATGAAAGTTTAAAAGCGCCGGCGGCTCTTGATGATGACCTCAATCGTTATCCGGAACTCCCGTGTTCACTCGAAGCAGACCTGTCCGCCAGGTTTGGCGTTCCGGCCGATTCTATAGTTATCACCTGCGGCGCCGACGACGCTCTTGAGCGGGCTGTGCGTTGTGTTTGTTCACCTGGTCGTACAGCGATTCTAGCGACCCCCACTTACGGCATGGTCCGCCGTTTTGTAAAACTCACGGGCGCCGACCTGAAAGAAGTTTCGTGGTGGGATGGCGATTTCCCAGTCGAAGCAGTGTGCCGGGAAGCTGGCGAAAAAACTGCGTTGGTGGCGGTGGTCAGCCCCTCCAACCCCACCGGCGCCACTGCTTCGCGAAAGGCTCTCAGAGAGCTTCTCGATCGACTACCGCAGACTCTGGTCATTGTCGATCAGGCTTATGTTGAATTCACCGATCCCGAAAACGACCTTTTGCCAGTGGTATTGGAATACCCCAACGCGGTGCTCATCCGCACTTTTTCAAAAGCCTGGGCATGCGCAGGTCTGCGTATTGGCTATGCCATCGGAGATCCGCGGGTCATCGGCTGGATGCGCCGAGTCGGCCTGCCTTTCCCGGCTTCTCGTCCATCGTGCAAAACACTTCGAATGGTGCTCGAGAGCGGTCCCGATCAAACAAGAATTCTGCGAATTCGCGAAGAGAGACAGCGCCTGATCTCTGTACTCGAGCAGCTCGGGGCAGAGACCTGGCCCTCCGAAGGCAGCTTCGTTCTTGCGCGGTTTGAAGAGAGCAACAAAGTGTGGCGGGGACTTGCAGCGCTTGGTATTGCGGTTCGTTTTTTTGCTGGGCGCAACGACCTTCAAAACTGCCTTCGTTTCACTCTTCCCGGCGATTCTTCAGCTTTTGAACGCCTCCAGCGTGGTCTACGCTCGGTGCTTGCGCCTGAGGCTCTACTCTTTGACCTTGACGGTGTATTAGCTGATGTTTCCGGCTCATATCGAACGGCAATCATCAACACCGCCTCCTCATTTGGCGTGGATCTCACTGTCGCTGATATCACCAAAGCAAAAGCCACCGGCAACGCCAACAATGACTGGAAACTGACCCAGACGCTACTCAAATCCCGCGGTGTTGATGCTGATATCGACGAAGTCACCAGGCGCTTTGAGGTCTTGTATCAAGGAAATGACGGACGCCCAGGTTTGCGATCGACGGAAAGTCTATTACTTGATGCGAATCGGCTTCAAGATCTCAGCGCGCGCCTTCCGCTTGCAGTGGTCACCGGCCGCCCGCGCGCCGACGCCGAACGCTTTTTGACCGAGCAAAGAATCGACCGTTTCTTCACCACTGTGGTTGCCATGGAGGATGCACCGGCCAAACCTAACCCAGCGCCCGTGTGCCTGGCGCTCGAACGATTAGGCGTCAACTGCGCATGGATGATCGGTGATACACCCGACGATATGGTATCGGCTCGAGCAGCCGGCGTGCTGGCCATCGGTGTACCAGCCCCGGGCGACGATCCAACATCGGCCCGAAAAGCGCTGACAAAAAACGGCGCGTGGACCGTGCTTGATTCGATCGACCTATTGATCGAGATGACGATGGAGATATTGCCATGAATAGTCGAAGTGCTGAAATTCGCCGCCGTACCAAAGAAACCGAAATCACAGTTGAACTCATCCTCGATGGCGCTCGTAATATCGAGGTCAAAACCGGTCTCGGCTTTCTTGATCACATGATCACGAGCTTCGCTTTTTATGCCAGCTGGGATC
>PJEL010002218.1_pt1 | contig 18210 bp, 33 predicted proteins | sample 1853271 | NCBI WGS metagenome assembly PJEL01 (sample SAMN08108733, study PRJNA415343) | Invertebrate metagenome, whole genome shotgun sequencing project. | host: Globobulimina | place: Sweden: Gullmar Fjord | collected 2015-08
ACTATCGTAGTAGGAGAATACCAATCGCGCAGAAACCACAAATACGGCGGCGGCGCAAATACCCCAAAATAAGGATGGAGGTTAGTATGTTCAACGAAATACTTACTAACGTCAATTGGCTGCCAATTGTTATAGTTCTAAGCACTCTCCTTGCATATATAGGTTTAAGAGGGCTTTGGATAAAGCATTGCAAGGACATAATGCTTAAAAAAGCGTCTATTCTACAGTATAAGGCCCAAAAATCCTACTTCAAGGCTCATAGTAGCGAACTTATTACAACCCAGGAAGCCAACGATGGTATCGACAGTGTTAGTTATACAACTTATTATGTGCTGCCTTATTGGACAATATTGTTGAAATTCTGGCTCTGGAATTCTGATGATCTTATGTACTTTGAAAAACACGAGGGCTACGACTTCACTAAAAAACATCGGCCGATCTTAACTGTTGTCGAGGGATGTAAAAAGGGGGCAGAATGAGCAACTTGAATTTACGCGAATTCTCAAAGCCCACAACCGAAGCCACAGCAAACCAATTTTCTAACTATCAACAAACACTTGACTGTGTTGAAAGGTTTTTGAAAGCTACATGTATAAAACAGATATGCACCGAACTTTGTAAGGGATCTTGCTGTCAAGGGTGCTGGGAAGGTGATAGAGCGTGTCACAAAAACGAAGGTGTCAGGCTTGCATGTTCAGCTTTCATCTGTCCCGCCCTTAAATATTTTATTCGAAAAGGGATGAAGAAGAGTTATGAAGAAGATATAGCAGCATTAGCAGTATTTGAAGCCTTGCAGGCTGTTATCTTCAGGATAGACAGGTATAATGAAACTAGACCGCGGTATTATAATCCCTATTTCGACATTCCGCACAAAGGTTTGTTTGAGGTGTATAGGATCAACACTACTGCTCTTGAAGTAATAGAACAATCAACTGAGAGTATGGCTACAGCTGTAGCGGATATGATGAACGGTCTAGAATTCTGTGACTTTATAGATAAGAGGAAGCAGGACGTATTATAACTGAGTTTGATTTTTAGCAATAAAGGGGGGTATAAAAATAACTAAGATTTAATCCGAAACAAATTACTTATAACTTCAATACATTATCATAAGAATGGAGGAAGAAATGGAAAGAACATCCGAAGTTTTAAAGCAGATAACAAATGATCTTATCGCTTCAATTACCGCCGCCGCTAGTGATTACGTTCGTATTTATGCCAATGGTACTACATCCTATGGTGAATTCAGCAGAGACGCCCAACTTAGAGCGAATTCCAAGATCCTGAAGCAATTGAGACGTCTGTGTGTCTCGCATATACCCCTCATGTCCCTTGATGATATCTCGGTCATATTAGAGGCAATCAGGATATATGCGGTAAAAAATGATCCTAAGCCGAATACGATTCAAACACTTAACGCCGTTAAGGCTATGATATTGGACCAAGTCAAAGAAATTACCGAGGCACTATGTATTGCGCCTTTGAAGTCCGTTTCTGATGATGAGTCCGCAAGTAATTACACGTTTTCTGTAGATGCTCATAATAATCCTTTAGAGATCCATCCTGAAGCCCTTACAGATGAAGCCGGTCTGTGTAAAGCTATCGAAGATTCTGTATCTTCATCTTCTGATGATCAGGAAGACCTCATGCATGGTATCAAGGACGGTACAATCAAGGCATACAAACTTGTTGAGATACCTATCGAAGCGCAGGTCGAGGTTACGGTCCGCATTAAGGACAAGTAACAAATCATGTACGGGGGCGGTATAATACTGCCCTCGTATAAAAAATATATTTCTAAGACGTTGGCGTTGGTGTTGGGTTTTTACAATACAAACGAAGGAGATTAAGGATGAACATTTTAAGAAGAATAATAAACGTTCTAAAAAAGGCGTTGGATAAACTGATCGGATTTACTGTTGCTCAACACACGTCGCCGCCCATCACAAATTTATCGGGTGAAGGAGCCAAAGTTATTGATGCTGAGTTCACAGCCTGTCCAAGTGATAACAACGATGCTGTGGAAGACCTTTGTGGCTCTCCCGATGATCTAATAGATTTTCCTGTAAAAATAATTATAGACTTATCCTACACCTTGCTTAACAAAGTTATAACTGGCACCAAAGAAGTTGAGACGATGGAAGAGTTGAAGGAGAGCGTTAGTAATATTATCAACAGCGTACTTCCAGGTATCACATTTGTGGTTTCATTATCACCTGAAAGAAAGCACATAATTATGACCGCCTGTGTTCCAGATCTTATGGATTCAGAACAAGTATGTGAACATACACAACTTAATTAATCTAATAATCAAAGAAAATATGTCATTTTGACCGCAATTAGTGATGATAAATCAGTACACAAACTAAACTAAGGATACTATGTCAAGAGTAGTGATCATAAAAGCAGAGTTATTTAACAACATCGAAATCTGTGTCTGTGCTCATTGTAACGCTTACAATTCTATAACAAACGTGCAAAGCCGCTCATGTGTAAGTTGTGATAGACTATTGCCTAATGCTATAGGTATTCATACAGACGTGAAAACACGGCTTCTTTGGCATAGATCCAAAATTAACGTAAACAGTATGAGGATATGAGTATGAATAAATTTTGTTTAGGACAAGTTTTGTTTGATCCAGAGGATGCCAGTGTCATAGTGTATGGCGGAAGTTCAAAACATCAATCAGTGGATATGGTGAATGATCACTTTTTCACACGTGATCGCGGCCGCATACATGAAACCCCAGGGATCAGACGATATAAACCATTTAAAACTAGAGACGGTAAACCATTCAATGGTCATCTGTCGAAAATACTAGAGCTTGAAACTTCATTTTCTGGTATGCTTAAATCGAACCATTTTGATGAAGGGATGTGGGGACTCATAAGTCATACAATCTGCTTCATCGGTTCAGTCAAGATAGAAAATATAAGGGATGATCATGTAGTGGTAGAAAATCTACCAGGAGATATGTAATGGCTGATAATAATATTATGCCGCCCAGAGTACCATTCACTGTCTCATCTGAGACCGATGACAGGAGAAAAGAACGCCTAGTTATCGGAACCAAATGGGCAGGCATCGTAATAGATTTTATGGTGGAAGGTATCCAAATTAATGGATACTATAGTGGTAGTAGCAAATCTAAATATTCTAATCTGATGAAGTGGGCATTCATTCCATGGGAAGACATTGAAAAGGCCAGAGATCTAGCAGGTTTGTCTATGGCTAAACGCGCAGCAATGGCTGCTATATCTGAGTACGAATTGGATGAAACACCTGATAAGGAGTATTTGGACACACTACCGCAAGTCAATCTCAACGGCAGGATGTATTATATGGACGGTGAGCGTAGGGAACGGAGGCCGGTAAAGAATCCAAGACAAGTATTCAAATATGATTCAGCATTACCAAAAGGAGATAATCATGAGTAGTAGAAGACGTTCAGGTAAGAAAACTTTTAAAGAGAATCTCAAGAGTCTTGGTGAAGGATTTTTATATGGTGTATTTATCGTACCTATAAAACTGATGGAATCCGGCCAAGAAATTCAAAATGATTTGAAGCGTAGCAAAAACGCTTTAATACCCTTCTTTAAAAAATGGGAGGATGTCGGCGTAGTTGTTGGGCTTGTAGTATTCCTTGTAGTATCTGTCGTGTTCGTACGGTGGTTGTAGTATAAATCGACATCATCTATCTCTCTTCCCGTTTTTTGAGGTGATCTTATGTTAGATGTACTAGATCTTATACTGCCTTCGAATCACCCGAATTATTTTTGTTTCTTTGGTTATATAGATATGTTGTTTACTTCGATAAAAATTATTCGTTAAGGTGCCATTTAGTCACGTATGAATGGGAAAGTAGGAGAAGTGTATGAGTACCGAAAATGATGGAAGAGTTTGGCCGTTGCCTTGGAAGAAAGCAGCACCTGCAACCGGGTCTGTTACACTACATCATGGTTACGATGGCGAACCAGAAATTGTTAAGGAACCATCTATATGGAAGACTGAACAGCGGCCTGTAGGTATAGTTGTTGATTACTTGGGCAATCCTATATATTATTCTCCGAAGACATATCCTAATGCAAAGTTCAATCGCAAAGGTGTTATATCGTGTCCTATGTGTCACGGTAACATGATACATCCTCATATCCAAACAGATAAACATGTAGTACGTTGTAACCCGTGCAACATAATAATGTACATTTTACATCTAGGAGCTTAGAATGAAATCTTCTAAAACAACACTGATACAAGAATCTATACGCATGTTAGACGCTGCCTGCCATCCGCAGGTTGCCTATACCTTTCAGCAACTGTCAATGGCGAACCAGGCAATTGCTCAGATGCGGGACAATATTGTCGAGGCCATCCAGATTTTAAAAGAAATTGAGAAGTCGCAACAGCCGGAGCCTAGAAAAGTGCCAGCGGTATTATCTAGTTATCTCCGTGGTGAAGTAGGTATAGGGCCACCAGCGCCTGCATCAATAGGTGTTATTATCCCGGATACCACAGAGGACCTCGAACTATTGCAACACGGCACTGTTACCCCAGATACCAAATGTGGTCATGTCATCAGTAAACGTAAGAAAGTAACACCGCCGTTGGCTCGGCCGCGGAGTGCATTGCCTCATCAGTAAGGCCTATCAAAATTTCCGGGGATGTAGTGTAATCTGGTAACACGGGGGCTTTGGGAGTCCCAGTCTGTGGTTCAAATCCACCATCCCCGACCAAAATAAGAGATGAAAAATGGCTCGTAAAACAAATGAACAAAGATTACAGGAAGTGATAGACAGGGGATTAACGGTCGATAAGATCATAGAAACTCTATCTAAATTTTCAGGTGATGCTCTCGTTGGGGTTGTTGGTCATTTCGGCGAAGATTATCCTTGTCCAGGATGTGATAAGGAAGTGTCGGATAATCCTGATGGATGGTACTAAATATGAAAATAGCAATTGATTTACATGGGACCATAACAAAATATCCAGAATCCTTCAAGATTATGATTGATATAGCTATCGATGCTGGTCACGAAGTTATAATCCTTTCAGGAGCTCCAGAGGTGGACGTAGAGGATGAACTCTCCGAGTTAGGCGTCCATAGGTATCACAGGATATTATCAGTGGTTGACTGGCTTCTGAGACGTTCTGACGTCGATATGTGGCTTAACAAGCAAGGGTCTTGGGAAACTGATGAGAAGATTTGGTGGAGCTCCAAGGCTATTATATGCAAGCAGGAGCAGATCGATATACTCATAGATGATAAAGTTGGCTACAAGCCTGGCTTTGAAAAGATAAATACTATTTTCGTGTTGTTGGATTAGTTAACTATGAAAAGGAGAATGATATGATTATTGCAAGAATTTTATTACCCATAATCTGCCTGGTTTTGTTGATGGCAGTACTATATTTCTCGTACCCCAGACTCAAGATCTGGTTTGCGAGAAGGTCGGTTAGCACTGCCAGAGAGTTAAGTAATATCAACTCACAATTAGACAGTGTCAAACGGAGCGATAGTAGTGGTATTTCACAGCAGATTACGGAAGACGGTCAGCGTATCCGTAATGCGCGAAACGAAGTGGATGATCAAGTCCGCAAACTTTAACGAAGTACAAAACGAAGGAGAAAAGAACAAATGAGAAAATTATTCGGGAACATTCTTGGGAACGAACGCGGCGACGCAAAGGTTATCGCAGTCGGTGTGTTGGCTGTACTCGTAGTCTGTATCATTATCTTTATCGGGCTTGCCGGAGTCGAACATGTCAAAGGACATCAACTGGCGGTCAAAGAGACCTGGACAGGCGGCGTCATTGATAATGTATTCGTGCCGAAAAAGTACATCTACTTTCGACCGACAACCGACTACATCGTATATGACATGCGGGTACAAAATTTCATCATGAACAATTTGACTCACGGCGACGGTGAGGTGAATTCCGGCCGAGATCTGGATGCTTATGAACTCCAGGTCGGTAAGGGCGCTCAGAAGGTTGTAATTAGTCTATCTGTCCGCTGGCATTACAATCCTGACCTGCTGCTTACAGTACATAAGATCGCGCGAAATAACCCCAGAGTGATGGAGGAAAAAGTAATTCGTAACAACATGATGAGGGTTGTCAAGGACAATGCTACCGTACAGGAAGCACTGGATATTTACTCTGGTGTCGGTTTAGTCAAACTCCAGAAAGACATTGGTAGTAAACTCAAAGATCTGGCCGAATTCCACGAAAAGGGTGTAATCATCGATGGTTTTGTTATTGAAAGGATCGACCTCGATCCGAAATATGAAGCCGAAATCGCCTTGAAACAGGTGGCCATTCAAAAAGCCCTTCGTATGAAGAAGGAAGAGGAAGCCAACAACGCCGAAGCCGGAGCAAAAGAAGCATTCGCAATGATTGCCAAAAAGGAAGCCATCGTTGCCGCACAGAAGGATAAGGAAGTTGGTATTTTAGCCAAAGAACAGGCCAAGCAGGAACGTATCTTGCAAGCGGAGGCGGAGAAACAGGAACAGGTCTTGAGTGCCCAAGGTAAAGCAGCGGCGGATACGGCCAAAGCAAAGGGTATTCTTAAACGTGGTATTGCGGAAGCCAAGGTCGAAAAAGCCAAACGTGATGCCATGTATGCCGGTGTGGCTGGTGAACGGCGGGCTAGTGTCGAAATTGCTGAAGCAAGGGTGACGATGTTCAAAAATCTTAAAACTGTGCTCCCTGAAAAAGTTGCGATGACACTGATCGATGCGTCCCTGGCCTCGGGAATCAAAGGCCTCAACATGAACGCTGCCGGCCAATAGCCATCTATCGGTTCCATTATTATAACATACAGGGTTGATAGACACCGGGTTTATCAACCCTAAATAGTTTTATACGAGGAGTGTTAAAATGGTTACGTTAAGAAACATAGTCATATGTGTCGTGTTATCTATTCTAACTGTATGCACTCTACCCCTTATTTCTAAAACGTTTGAAATGTCCAATGCTTACGCTAGGACATACGCGGATTCATCTGCAAACATGTTTAATAGTTATACATCTGGATTGATACCAGTAAAACATCGTAAAACAAGGTTTTACATGATCGGAATTATTGATCATGCTGCTGAAAATATTCGCTATTTAATTATCAATTACGATACAGAAACTATTTGTCACTTACATTCGAAGATTACGGATTGTATGTCGTTCAAGGATTTAACTGAAGAGGGCAGACTACAACTGAAACTCATGTATGATCCAAGGGGCAGAACGAATTAATAATTAGTACACAGCGTCTGTACAGTCTAACAATGGTTTTATAGTTAACAAGAAGGAGACTAAAATGAAAGGAATATTAAGTTTACTGGTCATAATTGCAATATTAACACTTCTTAGTTGTGCTACAACAGGGGTTCAGGATGTAGATATAACCCCAAAAAATCCATTGGTTCTTGAAAAGTTTTCGCCAAGAAAAATGGGGAATTTAAAGCTTGTTCACTCGGGCTATAGTATTGTTATTGACAACAACAAAAAAGCACTTCTTATTCTTTTCCGATTAGAAATCGGAGACATCTCTAGAGAAAGAGTGTGGAATAGAAAGTTCGGCATGTCTGCTGATATTTATACTCCTTCCTCAGATATCGATCGCTGGGATCTGACCGTAGTAAGAAGACCAGATAAAACAAAGGGTAAAAACTCTTCTGGGTCTAGGGTAGATAAAGTGGTAGATAAAAACAAACTTCCTTATCCTTTTTTTCTACTGTCTGATGAGGAGCTGTCACAAATCGAGTTCTTTAACGTATATGATAATGACAGCAAAAGTATCTACTTGCACGCGATCGATCCCACGAGCAGATACAGTAGGGCCAGGTTAATAAGCCTACTTGTACATCTGTCGGCCCTGGTTAATGGGTTGGAGATATAACATGAACCCTCTACTCAATAATATCTTTGCCAGACTGTTTACTATATTCGGCCTTACTATTGTCGTAACGTTAATTTGTATAATATCACGGCGGTTGCAGGGCGAGGAGTACGTTCGAAAAGTAAAGAAAGCAGATAAAATCGGCATGACGTATATGCCGCGGGCCGACGTAACCGGTCGAGATGAAAGTCCTAGGAGAGTCACGTATAAGGATGTCGAGAGGAATCCTATGCTGTATGCTCCGCGCTTTATCCCGCTATATGATCCAAGCAAACCGGTATAGTTTTGTTGGCCCCTGACCAGTACTGGCCTGCCTGTTCCCACTTGTTTTCACTGGCCGAGACTGGTTCCCTCCCGTTGGATGATCCCGGGGCTGTAAAACAGCAGCACCCGTCCTCCTGGAAAATAAAGCCGAGCAATCTTAACGAGCATCTTAAAAGGTGCTCGAGCTACCGACCCGCTCAGGCTATCGATCCGAGAGTCCAGGCTTTTCGTCATCCACCGGCCCCGCCTAGTCCGCGATAAGAGCACAGCCGATCCGACGCCATTATAATGTCATAAGTATTGTGGACGCTGATCAAAACATACAACTGATCGCCCTACATGTTGCAGACGCTCGTCATAGATGTACAATTAGAAGGCTCTGCAACGACATTATCCGGCACATACACTCTTATCGCTGGCTAGGCCCTTTTAATTACGAGGTTTCATTATGAAATTTTACATTAGAAGAGAAATAGTTGAAAAAATAGAGGAATATCTATACGACAGAGATTGCGGCGGAGGCGGAAAACATATTACAGTTTCAGATGAACAGTACGATGAACTCTACAAGATTGAGGGTTCCAAAATGAACCCTAATACAGATAGAGATGATGAATTAGCAGAAAAGATAAAGGATATTATTATAGCAAAAAAAGTTGTAGATAATTTAATACCTCATTTAAAGTCAAAGAGTTTTATGAGGAAACTATTTAAGGTGGAATAATATGTTCCATATGAACTTAATAAGATAAGTATAGGAGACCATATCATGAAAAGAAGATTAACTGTGGGATTTAAGGCAAGACTGAAAGAACACCACCGCACCAAGCGCTCTACGGGATATGATATGTCTGATGTTTGCGGTATGGAAGTCCTGCTTACTGAGCGCAGTAATAGTGGTAGCTTCGCAATTTTAATCTTGAATGAGAAAGGCGTTACAAAGTATAAAAAATCTTGTAAGATTATTCATGACAGCCTCGCTTGGGTTGAAGAAGGTGACCTTGAGTTTATAAATGATGATGTAAACACGAATTTAGACTTCATTGATTGGTATGAAGATCATGAGTGTTCCAAATGTAGTAATTTTGAATGATGGCTCAAGGGCGTTTATTCATAAACAAAGAGGTGAAGTGATGGAAAAGATTTATGTGGTTGGTCAGTATATTAAAGGTGAGACATCGAACATCATATGGCATATCCAGGGAGTGTTTGATACTGAAGAAAAAGCACTCGAAGCGTGTCTAAATGAACGCTACTTTATTGGTCCGATAAATATGAATGAGGCCTTACCTGACAAGTCGGTGTTATGGCCGGGCGTATATTATCCATTTTCAGAGAAGGAGACTATATGAGTTTAGTAAGTCCTACAAAAGTTTTGATCGTCATTGATATGTTAAATGACTTTGCTCATGAAGATGGAGCACTGTTCTTTCCACAAGCAGCAGCAATCATTCCTGCAGTACGTAGCAGAATCTACCAGTTTAATTTGAATCATTTACATCATGGCCGCGTTATACATCTTACCGACTGGCATGACGAGGACGATCTAGAGTTTAATAGGTTTCCCAGACACGCTGTCAAAGACACATGGGGCGCTGAGACTGTTGATCAGCTCAAAAATGTAGTGATCGACTATACCATTAGAAAGAAACGATATTCTGGATTTCACCGAACAGATCTTGAGTTGGCTCTTGATCTAGCTGGTTCTAAAAACCAAATCGGTGGTGTCGAAGTAGAAGTCATCGGTGTATGTACATCGATATGCGTTATGGATACTGTCGGTGGATTATCTAACAGAGACATTCCTGTATCTGTTGTTAAAGATTGTGTTGCTGATTTTGATGAAGAAGCAGCACAAGCAGCACTTAAACGTATGGAAATGCTTTATGGCGCGAAAATAATTTAAGACCGGTGCCGCATAAATTTATTTGTGTGGCGGATTAGATCTACTAATTAAAATTCTAAAGGTGTAGTATGAAAAAATTTCTTAAGAAATATTGGAAAGTGATTCTAATATTATTTCTAACCCTTCTTGGTATCTTAGAAATACTGTACGGTAGGTCAGAATTCTATGTAAAATGTTTATTTTTGTTATTTATAGGAAACACAATAATTTCCATATTAATTAAAAAGTAAAAATAACTACGGCGTTTGCCTCAATAAAATAACATAACTATGACGGGAGAAAATTATGTGTAAAGTCCGATACTGCAGTTGTAAAAGTGACTATCAAGATGAGCAATATGGAAAGAACAAACGTGTATGGAATAAGGGCGGCGATGGTAGAATCGTCAAATGGCGCTGCACAGTCTGTGGAACTCAAGTTCAGGAATAGGAGGCGGAAATGACACTCAAGGCTCAAACATTATCAGTGGTTGTTGGAACCGAAGCATGCAACGCACAGTGCCCCTTCTGCGTAGGCAAGATGAATCATTCGGTCGGTGTTACTAAATCCATCAATTGGAGAAACTTCGAACGCACACTGATGTTATGTGATAAAGCCGAGATTTCTACTGCGCTCCTAACTGGTAAGGGGGAGCCTACACTCTATCCCGACCAAATTTCCTCTTATCTCAATGTCTTAAACAAGAGAATGCCGTTTAATGAATTGCAAACGAACGGCATCCGCCTTCCATCTTTGATAGACAATGGTACTGTCAGAGGATGGTATAATTCTGGCCTTACCACTATGTGCATATCTGTAGTCCATTATAACAGAAAAGCCAACGCTTCTATTTATTCCAAAGATTATCCCAGACTCACCGACCTTATAAAAGATCTACATGACATAGGGTTATCAGTACGACTCAGCGTGGTATGTATACAGGAGTATATCGACTCGCCACAAATGATATACAAGATGATCGATTTTGCAAAAGATATGGAGGTCGAGCAGTTGACATTCAGGCCGGCAATACAATCTGAGGAACTTAAAGATACCGAAGCGCAAAAATGGGTAAACAACCATATTTTTCCCGCGTTCCATTTCGACTATAACATAGCGTCTGTCATTGTAGATCAACGTAATAAAGGAGCAAAGAAAGCTGTGCTTCTAAGAAAACTGATCCACGGCGGCGAGGTGTATGACATCAATGGCCAAAATGTATGTTTCACTAACTGTATGACATTAAAACCTGATACAAACGAGCTTCGTCAAATAATATTTTATCCAGACGGTCATTTGAGATATGACTGGGGGTATAAAGGAGCAATATTATTATGATTATAAACAGTTTGTTGGATACTGATTTTTATAAATTTACTATGGGCCATGCGGTGTATTACAACTATCCTGATGCTGTGGTGGAGTATCGCTTCAAAGATAGAGCCAAAGTAATTAAGGCCGTCCACATACTCGATCAACTCAACAAAGAGATTGACCATCTCTGTAGTATAGAATTCACAACTAACGAAATCAACTTCCTAACTCAGACTGGTTTATTTCGCCCAAACTTTATAGCCTCCTTACATCCCAAATCTGCTGTTAGAAAAGATGGATTTAGATTGAACCGTGACCACATAAGATGCACTGCCACCAAAGATGGACTTATCGACATACATATTAAAGGACCATGGAAGGATACAATCTTCTTTGAAGTACCAGTGCTATCCATAATAAGCGAACTGTATTGTCATCACCAAATGATGCATGGTGGTATACCGATTAATAAAATATTTACCGCGGCAACGCTGCATCGTAATGAGGTTTGTCGTATGATGCAAAAAATCAGCAGCTACGAGCCTGGCATAAGAGACTTTCATGGTTTTAACTTTGCTGATTTCGGTACCAGACGAAGATTCTCTTCTGATTGGCATAGGTCAAGCCTCGATAAATTTATTCCATTTGCTAAAACAACATCACCAGTCGTTAACAAATTACATCCACCTTGTAGTATAATAAATGGCGGCTTGATTGGTACAAGTAATGTGAAAATGGCTATGGACTTTGGAATAAAACCAGTCGGTACCATGGCACATGAATGGTTACAAGCACATCAAGCTTTAGCACCGAGTTTAAAAGATTTTCAGATAGAAGCGTTGAAGGTATGGACTCAAACGTATCAAGGTGATGTGGGCATCGCCTTGTCAGACATAGTGGGCTTCGACGCATTCCTCGAAGATTTCAGTTTCTGGCCTGCCATGACATATGATGGCGCTCGACATGATAGCGGTGATCCCATAAAATGGGGAGAGAAACTCATTAATCATTATCATAAGATTGGTGTTGACCCGAGGAGGAAGTCTGCCGTATTTAGCGATGGACTAATCTTCGATAAGGCTATAGAGATTTTTAATCACTTCAAAAACAGTATCAATGTATCATTTGGTATTGGAACTAAATTTACAAACGACATTCCGCACATAACACCTCCGAACATTGTTATTAAAATGGTACGATGTAATGGTAAACCTGTTGCAAAAATAAGTGATTCACCCGGTAAGGGTATGTGTGAAGACCCTGCTTACCTCGATGAACTAAAGAAAACCTTTAATTTGTAGTGAATATATAAGAAGAAGAGGTCGCAAGATGACAACTGGGACAACAAGATTGACTGACATAGGTATGTTCATCAATGTAGTGATGGGCACAATACATTATTGTGTCATTGATTTTGCTGGCCATCCAGAGAAAGATCCTGACGGTAACATGGAATTCGAGGAAATGGATTATCCGAGATCTCAAAAGGTGCTGGACGTGATAAACGGCGCCTTTAAAACCGAGTTCAAGATGAGATACTTCTATCCGCTTGATCCAGAATACACTAACAGGAGATAGTATGGAGAAATCGAAGAAATATTACTTTGTTAAAAGTTTTAACACGGAGCAAGTATTTGACGCGATAAACTTTAATTGTCCTAAAGAGAAGAAGATCTTCAAGGCCTTCGCAAACTGGTTTGGTTGGGAAAACTATATTGTTTCAGATCAAGAGGATTTAGATGTTTTGGAAGAGGAGTGGCGCGAAGATGTAATAAACTTGTTATTGGAAAAGGGATTTGTATCAACCACAGCCGATCCTCGTCCAGTACATCACATTAAATAATACAAGGAGTAACAAAAATGGAGAAGAAATATTACTTTGTTAAAGTATTCGGTGTAGAGGATTTGATTGCTGCGATGTCAGACGATTTACCGGGTTTTATCCGTCCTGAGGATGAGGAAGAATTCAGAAATACAGTGCTGCCACATGAATGCGATGAACAAATTTTGAACCAGACCGATGTAGATGATCTGGTAGAGGAGGCGTCCAAAGATACACTGGATTGGTTATTGGAAAAGGGATTTATATCAGATATTAAAGATTACTCTGGACATCTCGACTAGTATAACCATTTAGGTGATAGTATGGTAGAATTAATATCAATAACAGCCGCAGTTGCTTTGATAATATATGGTTTTGCGGCCCTAATTATAACATCCGTAGCAATAATATTCTTGATAACATTGCTTGGCATAGTTGGTACAATTTTAAGCTTCCATCCTAAACATAAAAAAGGAGATACAAATGTTGATAAGGACTGACAATAATTCTGTAAAAACGATGGTCGAGAATATAATACATCACACGCGTGATTACTTACAGAAGAGTTGTGTATCATCAGTCATCGTCGGTATGTCCGGCGGGATTGATAGTACTGTTGCTGCCGCGTTGGTTCGTACAGCCATCGAACAACTGAATGGCGACAACTATGGTAAATCTTCAATTAGAAAGGTAAAGTTGATTGGTCGTGGTCTTCCTATAGTTACCAACAAACGCGATGAAATCTACCGAGCCAATCAGGCTGGTAATATATTGTGCCATGACTACGCTACTAAAAGCTTGTCCCTACTATATAGAATAGCAGCAGCTATAATAACACCCGATGCTTTCTTCACGATCAAGAAAAATAGAACTAAGGATCAATTGATTCGGCTTGGTAATATAAAGGCCCGTCTCAGGATGATCTATCTATATAACCTAGCCCGGAAAAATGACGGCCTGGTATTATCCACCGATAACTACACTGAGTTCTTACTTGGGTTCTGGACTCTACATGGTGATGTAGGGGACCTTGCCCCTATTCAAAACCTGTGGAAAAGCGAAGTGTATGCAGTTGCTGATTATTTTGCTGGAAATGTAAGGGCGTGGCACAAGATCATGGGCGATGCTATAGACGCCATACCAACCGATGGTCTTGGTGTATCTAGTAGCGACTTTGATCAGATCGGCACGGATAATTATAGACATATTGATATAATCCTGAAGGATATACTCATGGACCCATTAACTACATTTAAATGTAGAACTCGCGAAGACAAGCTCATATATGATAGACATCGTAATAGTGAATTCAAACGTGAAAATCCGTTCAACATCTCGAGAGAGGACATAATTTCTCCAAATCTTAAAATCCCCAGCACTTAAAATCCCGGAATATGTAAGGTAATATAACAATCAATAGGAGTACACGATGAAGTGGAAAAACGTTAAGGTCCGTGAAGACGATGACAGGTTGCCTATATATTCTTGGGCCGACGTAGACGAAGCAACCATGTTGCAGCTCGCAAATCTATCTACACACCCAGTAACATGGGGCCGTGTGTGTGCAATGGCTGATGCTCATTTGGGATTCGGCATGCCTATTGGCGGTGTCATAGGGTGTGACAATGCTGTAATACCCAACGCCGTAGGAAAAGACATTGGCTGTGGTATGATTGCGTTGTGTCTCAATACCCATCGTGATATGTTCAATATAGATACATTGAATCGTATCCGTGAAAGGATTATAGCGACGGTACCACTTGGTTTCAATAAGCATAAAGATGTACAGGAGTGGGATGGTTTCCTTCCTTTTATGAACCAACGATTAAGAGACACGTGGCTCGATGAAAGGGCCTTGTCAAATGCTGTGAGATCTTTAGGGACTCTTGGCGGTGGTAAATGATTGCTTCCAGGCCAAGAGGGTAATATAAATATACTGAAACCTTTTCTGATTGACTTGGAATCCTAGAGATAGGAGACAGGGGCGAATTAACTAATCTAATCTATAGTATTAGTTGAGCGCTGAGAGACTGAGTGAAGAGGGCCAAAAGGCAAGCGACAGTCCGACCTCTGGTATAATCTAATTACTATACAAGCCAGAGAGATAGGCAGAAATGACCTATCCGCTGTTTCGAAAAATTGAAACGGTAGTAACATTTTAGAATCACTTCATAGAGTTACAGGTCGACACTGATGGTACTGTGTGGGTTATGATCCACTCTGGATCTAGAAACTTAGGCTCCACCATCGCCGATTATTACCACCAGGGGGCGGTTGAATACTGCTGGCAAAATGGTGAGGAGTTACCCGATAAGGACCTAGCTTTTCTCAATATTGATGATGATGCTGGTGTGGGTATGGAATATATAAGAGATATGGACTTCGCACTACACTATGCTCAAGAGAACAGATACAGACTTATGGAGTCTGTGATGGACTGTATCCATAAAGAGGTGAATATAGAAACCAGTAGATTCGGAACAGACACTGACATGTTGAGAGACTATATTGAGAACTGCTCGATAAACATCCATCATAACTATGCTTCTTTAGAAAACCACTTCGGTAAAGACCTCTGGATACATCGCAAAGGTGCCACATCTGCAAAGGTTGGTGAAATTGTTATCATACCAGGCTCGATGGGGACAGTCTCTTATATTGGAACAGGTAAAGGTAATTTTGATTCGTTCATGTCCTGTTCCCATGGCGCAGGTCGTAAACATGGTAGAAACGATGCAACCCGTAAGTTAGATCCCGAACAGTGTAATAAGGATATGGAGGGTATTGTTTTCGGTTCATGGAAGAAGATGAAGAAGGGCAGCCTTAAGGGCAAATATAATTTGGGCGAGGCGCCTGCTGCCTATAAAGACATTGATGAAGTCATGGCCGCTCAAAAGGACCTCGTTGAGATCAACATAAAGTTGAGGCCTATTATGTCTGTAAAAGGAGACTAAAGAAATGTCAAAATTTGTAACAACGTTGAATGAAATCCAACACTATTATAGTAAGTATGGACAAGATGTCATCACGGAAGACATGTGGATAAATCTTATGAAGCATCTCGACAAAACAGAAACGGATGACGAACCGTTGTCGCTCTCTACAATATTCGAAGTTAACGGCTTCATCGGTATGCTTCGGATGTGGGGCGCGGTTAAGAACTGCGACAGAGAATTCCGCCTGTTTGCTTGTTCTTATGCCAGAAAATTGTTACCCTTTTTTGAACAGGCGTTTCCGTATCCTGGTCCAAGACAATCTGTAGAGATTGCAGAGATGTATGCTAATGGGCTGGCTACAAAAGACGAACTGAATTCCGCAGGAATGATGATGATCAGGCTGCAGATGGATATGATGCCGAACTTTTCTATGCGCAAATGGACTTGTATAGGAAAGATCCTAGAGCATAGCCTATCCTATTGTGGCATCAAACAGCCAGCTGCTTGGGCCAAAAGAAGAGCCAATTTCTGGGGTACCATAGACCATGCTATGTTTGCTGTCGACTGGGCTGTTGATAATCTCAAATGGTCTAGTAGTGTAGTTCAGTATGGCGTGACAGCAGAAGACTTGGACCAGATCTTTACAGACATGATCAACATGCGAGGAGTTTTTGCCGAAGTCCAAAAAACAGCAGAATAGCAAAAGGAGATTAGACCAATGTTTGTAACAACGTTAAACAAGATTTTGAAACGTTCTTTAGTTAGACAAGGGATGTTCCACTATGAAGGGTTCCTAACTCTTCTAAGATATCTCGATAAAACGGAAGCTGATGATGAGCCACTATTACTAGAAACAATTTTTAATAGTAATGGCCTCTTAACAGCGATAGATGCATTTGATGTGATAGATGGCCATAATCGCGAGTTCAGATTATTTGCCTGTGCTTGCGCACATGGGTCGCTGCCATTCTTTGAGAAACATAACCCTAATGATAATAGGCTCCGCATTATGATAGAAACAGCAGCATTATATGCTGAGGGGCTAGCTACGATGGATGAGATGTCCGAATCTAGAGATAACTGGCTTGATACTAATAACTCCCCATTCTTCTCGGAATATACCGGACACCATGCTGCGCATCTTGCAGCACGAGCCGCTGTAGCGGCTGCCTCATCGAGAGCCGACCATGTTGCTGCAGGGGCTGCTGCACAAACATCTTCAATGTCTTGTGCAATAGGTTTTATGAGTGAAGACGCGCAAAATTACATGATGGCTATCAGTATCGCAAAGCAGAGGCGAAGTATCGTAGACATGATCGCCGGAAAGGGTATTTTTGCAGAAATATAGTAAGATTAAAAAAGGATTAATATCTTATGTTCATGTATAACTTTATAACATCTAACATTTCTTCTTACGTAGAAGTTGGTTATGGTGCCTTAGCAGCACTAGCAGTATTAATCGCAGTGTGTTTGATCGAAGCTATGAACGCGTCTTACTCATACCTATTTACTAATAACAAGAAGCATAAATTCCTTATGAATCTATGGTTGAGTAACTTCGATAAAGGTTGGTTCTGTGCTTTTGAGTGCACCGTTGGTATAGCAGCTATCGTGTTTTTATGTGTCTCTTATTGGTTCATGGTGGTAATCGGCGGTATCTTCTTTGGTATGTGTTGGTTGTGGCGAATGCAGCGGAATAGTATAAATGAATAAATAGTCAAAATATATTACTACAAACCTATAAGGACTACATAACATGGTCGAAGCAAATATAGAAACAACCAGAAAGATCACACTTTGTTTAAGCGAAGAAGAAGCAAGGTGGTTAAGGGCGATAGTACAGAATCCGATGGACGTTACCCCCGCGGAAGAATCCCCTATAGATAGTAAAATGAGGCGAACCTTTTGGGACGCGTTGGAACATATAGACATAATATGAATGAGTGATTAATACCGTCAGGCTTATAGGGAGTAAAGGACATGATTAAAAAGTGGTTAGCAAACAGAGCAGACTGCAAATATGAACGGGAATACGAACGGGGATACGAGTATGCAGCGTCGAAACTTCTAAGAGACGGCTTTACACACAGTA
>PJEL010002219.1_pt1 | contig 18208 bp, 16 predicted proteins | sample 1853271 | NCBI WGS metagenome assembly PJEL01 (sample SAMN08108733, study PRJNA415343) | Invertebrate metagenome, whole genome shotgun sequencing project. | host: Globobulimina | place: Sweden: Gullmar Fjord | collected 2015-08
AGAAATGAAAAGGCCCACCCGGCAAGGGGTAGGCCTTTTGAATGCAAGGGAGATTCGAGCCTCCCGCACAATAGAATCTGGCGAAGCAGACTCACACAGTTATAAGGATAAGCGTAACCGCTGCAGTCGTCCAACAAACCTGCTTCCCCGGATAGAAATATTTAAAATGGTGCTAGCCGCCAGGGGATTGTCTTGCCTACAGAAAATGCGGTAAGAACAGAAACGGATTTAGAAAGCTTCAGCGGGTCTCTCGCTAGGCTCATAGAGTTCGCGCCGCATAAACCATACTGCAGCAACAACAAAACAGCATCACTTATACTTCCCTTTTCTCTAGCTAAAAACCACGAATACATTCAAATCAACCAGCCTACCCAAACATACTGGCTGGTTTTCGACATTGACCATCCGAACCCTTATGCATGGGAGGATGCTGGATTGCCCCCTCCAAATATCATCACAATTTCGCCTGATAGCGCGAAGTCACACATGTGCTATGCGATTGAGCCCGTTTGTATCAGCAATAATGGCAGTCAGAAGGCTATAGCGTACATGAAAGCCGTCAGAACAGCATACGCAAAAGCCTTGAACGCGGATATGGACTACAGCTCCCCTGTCACTAAGAATCCGCTACATCCTCGATGGCGGGTTTGGTGTCCTACGGAGCACGTTTACAGCTTGGGTGAGCTGGCCGACTACAGAAGTATAGATTTGTCTGTGGGCAGCATGGATTTCTATGGAAAAGGCAGCCCCTACGTTAAAGACTTAGAAGATCCTGAGGGAAGGAACTGCACACTATTTCTGCAGCTTCGCCTCTGGGCTTACTCGGAAATTGAGGACGCCAGAACGAACGCTTCATACGAAACATGGGCCAACCGTGTCCTGGACAAAGCTGAACGGCTAAACGGCGCAATAGGAAAGCAGTTCGACAAAGGACCACTCCGTTTCTCTGAGGTAAAAGCGACAGCAAAATCAGTTAGTCGCTGGACCTGGTCGAAATACACCGGTCGCTCAATTGATCGCGGTGTGATGGAAATGAGTGATGCCCAGATCCCCTTGGTAAACAAACAGCGCCTTTCAGCCCGCCGAACACACCAGGTACGCCGGGAAAAAACAATAGGCGAGATACTTGCCAGCACAAAGCTTCTATTGACGGCCAAAGTGGATGTAACCCGAAGCGCAGTTGCAAAGGCTGCAGGCTTCAGTAGGCAGACAGTTGCTCGATATTGGGGCGAAATAGAGGCTTTATTAGCCAACTGGCAGGAGAAAAGTGAGCAAAGCAAGCCAATCCCCGCGATTGATGAAGAGTTGTCTCAAGCAATCAGCAGAGACTGCAATGTGGTCTCTCTTGGGTATTTAGCAAGAACTACAGGCATAGATCGGCGAAAGATCAAAGCCGCCTACCCTGCTTTATTTGATGACCCCTGAGATGTTAATCATGGTGTTTATCAGATGACAGCCCCCTGGTGGATATAACGAAATGTAATATAGCTAAGATTGAGAACGATTGTTTAAAGAGATTTGAGAGACGTGGGGAAATTAAGTATGTGCATTTTTATATTGTTTTTTAACTGGTTCTAGGGTGCTCAGTTACTCACAGCTCTATTTATCATTCCATAATGTTTTTGATATTTGTAGGCCGGGGGCGCATCGGGCTGTAGGTAACTGTGGTTAACGTCTTTTTGTTATCCACAGTTACCGCTCGATGTGGCAACCAAGCACACGCTGTTCTTCCCGAAACACTCTGGCCTATCTTGCGCGGTAGTGCTTTAAACTAACAACAGTAAGGTTTGATGTATGGAGAACATAGGATAATTGCAGGTCGATTATTTAAATATCATTTCCCTTATTGCGCCGCAGGCGTTTCCAGTTGGTGACTTTCTTTCTCGGCGGAGTGTGGTCAAATTGTGGTTGAGTGTGGGCAGCGCTTTTTGCTGTCCCCAAGTTGTCCATGAGCCTATGCCCACGTCCCGAAGGGCATCCACGGTTTGTCCACACGGAGTCCGGCCGCACAAATCAAGACTAAGTACCCTCCCCTACTAACAAGATGGTAAAAAAAGAAACCTCGAAATATGGGTAGATGGTTATAGGTTGTATTGAAAAAATAATAATGGAAACTCAGGGGAAAATTCAAAATGGAAATAAAATGAAAAAAACACTTGGAATAATAAGGTATGCACTGTGCGGTGTACTTTGTTTTGTAAGTATCGTGCTCACAGCATGTTTTGCTCTCAGCTTTGGGTCGGGTGGAGAAGGAATAAGTGAAAGCACAACCATAAATAAAATATACCCAGTAATATTAATAACTATTGGTGTGGTTCTGGATCTATCGAAATATATTTTTTGGAGTGCGAGGGATGTCAAAGGAAAAGTAAATTACACTGGGCTAGCCGTTGTACTGATGGCGTTTTCATGGATGGCTTCGGTGGCTTTTTTTATAACCAATGAAGAAAAAAATGTAACAACACACAGAAAAGAGACTGCTGAATACACAGCATATCTCTCAGAACTGAAAAGTATTGATTCTGTTATCAATCAGAAGTCCATGCAATCTGAGAAGCGTCTTGATAGTCGTTTCCATGACCAGTGGGACAAAAGCGAAGAACTTACTGACAGCATTGAAGAACTGTACAAACGTAGAATGGCTTTGATCGCCTCGGAATCGGGAATAGGATTATCTGAGGCACAGGAGATTATGGTTTCAATGGCCTTTTTCCAATCTATCTCAAAGATAACTAGCGTTGAGCCACGATCTGTCAGAAATAGCTTTTATGGTGCCCTTGCGCTACTAATTGAGCTATGTGCATTTGGGCTAATAGCACTTTGTAAGATTGAAGATGATGATAGAAAAAATGAGGGATACTGTGATGTCGGGTTGGAGGAACAAGATAGTGTTAGGCTTCCAGAAAATATAAAAAATAAAGGTTCAAATGAGAAGTTTGATGTAAAGCCCTTAAAGACGGTGACTGTAGGAAAAAGAATAACTGGCCTAAAAAAGCCAGAAAGGTACAACGCTGAAGAGATGAAACTTATCAATGACATCAAAAACGGAAAAACCTCGCCAATTTTTAACCAGCTAAAAGAGTTAAATTACGATATAAGCCAGGCGAAAATGCGGAAAATACTGCAAGATCTGAAGAGCCAAGGTGTACTTGTAAGTGGAGCGAGGAGAAGTCTTGAATTGGCGAAAAGGCCATTAAGTGCTGTAAGCGAGTAGCTATCCCCTCCCCCATTCCTACTGATCTGTCCGGACCCCGGACAAATAATGCTTTTCTTTTTAATATCAAATAATAAAGAGCGATTCCTTTACTAATATCTACTTTGTGTATATATTTCCTGTGTGTTAGCGGCTGTATGTTATGTGGTGTATGCTATAAGGGGAATGTTATGTTTGAATACAGATCTACTGTGCTAGCTGTATTGAATCAGAAAGGCGGCGTAGGGAAGTCCACAGCAGTATCGTTCCTGGCGGATTATGGAGCGCTAGTATGGGAGTTTATTGAAAAAGAGAGTAGCCGGAATGCAAGAATTCTGGTGGTCGATTTAGATATGCAGTGCAACACCTCTGACTACTACGTTGGGATGGAATATGCCCCACAGTCAAGAGGAGGCCAATTACCCCCCAAACACCCAGATTATGATGGCTCGGAAGATCTCAGCGAGCGCAGCACGATCGCCGATATCTTTTATGGCCGGATGGTCTTGCCGCACACAGTGAAACTGAAGGGCAAACATGGTGACGTGGAAATGGATGTGATAATTGGGCATCCAGCGGAGTTGGAAAACGTCAACGAACAGTTTGATAAGGGATCTGGAGAGACTGATCAACGAGTAGTAAACAGGGTAGGTGAGTTGCTTCATAGTGAAGAAGTGGCCAGCAGCTACGATTTGATCATTCTGGATACCGGCCCATCACGTAACCCTATTTTTCGTTCTGCGCTCCGAGCTGCAACGCACGTATTGGTTCCTTTTGAGCCGGAGGAAAAGTCATATCAAGGGGTCAACAGTATGGCCCAAGCAATTACACAAGAGAACTTTAACCGTCGTAAACATCAACCTAAGTGTAAGGTTGTAGGTCTTCTGCCGAACAAAGTAAGAATTGGGGTCTCACTACACAAGAAAAAACTGGCAGAGGTTAAGCAGAATCTACCAGCTTTAGCCATGCCACATGATATGTACATACCGTTATCGACAGAGTTTCCTAGCCGCGATGTCAAAGGAGCTTCGCCGAAGTCAATTTTTAACCTTCGTCCGAGTAATGGACCTAGGCGTAAAACAGAGGAGGTGTGCGAATACGTTTACCGAACCATATTTAGCGGTAGTGATGTAGAAGAAGAACTGACTGTCGAAGAATCTGTTGAAGTGTAATTCCATTTTGTCCGGGGTCCGGACAAGCCGCAGCGAGGATCAGGAAATGGATCAAAAAACCGGGAAAGTAAAGCGTTTTGGGGCAAAGCCACTGCTAGGGAGTGGCGCAGCAGATGGGCCAAAGGATATGGAGCCTGCCGATAACAACGGCGGAATGAATAAGTGGCTTAGTGGAATTACTGCGCAGTTAGCTGGTCAGGAGGAAGAAGACGGCTTTGATGTTCGGAATGCCCCAATAAATCTTTTTAAGATAGACCCGACGAATCCAAGAGAGCTGGAGATTGAACCTGAAGAAATTATTGAGAACATTGAAGTACTGCGGTTGCCACAAAAAGCCTATAGCGATGATGATAGTTGGATTTCTGACTATGAGGCAGCAGTAAGAGAATTGTTCGGCGACAATCAAAAAACGAAAGACTGTTTAGAGGTGGCATTCTTTGCCGCTTCGTTGAAATCGCCAAAGAACGTAATGGCTCCGATCTGTTCTTGGAGGGAGGAGACGACGTTATACATCATCGCTGGGGAACGCCGCTATCTGGCGCATTTGTTTATGGATGCTCAGTCGGCGGTGACTAGAATTTGGCCTGAAAAGCCAGATCCCTTGGAGATGAAAATTCTTCAATGGCAAGAAAATTACTTAAGGGCTGATCTAAAACTCTCTGGCAAGATCACCAATATGCGCCAGATTATAGCGGCTTGGCAGAAGAAAAAGCCTGACGAGAAAATAACAGTTCGAAAATTCTCAAGCCTTGTGGCGATGCAAAAATCCCAAGCATCTTTGTGGCTAAAGGTTGCCAAGTCCAAGGATGAAAATTTAAACAGAGCAATAAAAGCAGGAAAACTCAACGCAATAGAAGTGGCTTTTGAAATTTCAGGTATGGACGAGGAGGGCGTTAAAGCCTATGTCAGCCGTATTGACGCAGGAGAAAATATCACTAAAGAACTAATTGCTGCTGAAAAAAGTGAAAACAAGCTAGACGCTGAAGGTAGCAGCGAGAAAGAAGTCAAACAAAAAAAATCCGTTCCGGCCCTGCGGTTGAATAAACAAAAAAACCATCAACCCGTGGCATTCATAGTCCGGACAGTAGCAGAGAAGCTAAATGTTGAAACGCTCAATGCAGAGATTGCTAAATTAGATATGGATTGCCCGAATGATTTACAAGAGGCGTTATCGAAAATATTTGAATACTTGGAATCAAAGGGAGTGGCATAGTGGTGAAAGCCTATGGTGTTAAGGAACAGAGGAGGTTCCGTACGTCTCTGCGCATTCCAGAAGCTGCTTCCGAAAAGATCAAAGAGTCAATGCAAAGTTCAAACTACGGCGTGAGAGAGCGCAGCAAGTGGATTTGTGAGGCATTAGAGAGTCTGGCGGAAAAAGATAGTTACTGGGATTTGATTGCAGAAGAATTTATGGATCAGGGCGACAATGATGTGATTCCAGTCACGATGGACGAGCACGCAAACGGATTACTACTTTTAACGGCAAAAAGTTATACCGAACATACTGGCAAAGAGCTGGTTGACCAAAGCGTTATCCTTAGGACTGCGATTATTCAGCGACTAGTGTCTGAAGGAGGAGGGTTAGTTAGCATGTAGTGTTGGCTCTTGGCTAACACGTTGTGCAGAAACTAACAGTAGAAAAAGGGGAGGGCAGTGAACTGTCACGGCCCTTTGTTTTCCTGCGGGAAAATATACGGGAATATTGCAAAGAACAAAGAAAGCCCTGCGAAAGCTATAATTCCCTTTTCTGGCGACGAAAAACCCAAGCTCACTACGGATAGCAAGAATAAGCCCATTAATACAAGTGTAGTCTGGAACCCTTTTGGCTTATCAACTTCAGCCTCGTAAAAATGCTGCTTATATTTTGACGCGAGTAATGCTATACGATTCATAATTCCTCCTGCCGTTGGGTTCAGTATAGCACTGTTTTTTAGATGGTATTTTAACCATCATACCTTAGGTAGATCCGGCGAATTGGATAATATGCTGGGTTTCCGGAGGGGGGCGTCATAAAAACGTAATTCTCTGTAGCCATCTTTAATCGTGGGCTTCAGATGAGCATCGAATTTTGCTGAATTTTTCATTTTTACCTTATGGGATCACTTATCTTTAAATTTTTACAGTTACCATGATAAGCAAAATTAATCAGCGAGGAATGCTAGACTAACGAAGACTAAAAAATCTATCACATTGCTATAAGACGGATGTTGAACCTTGTCGAAAAATAATCCATCAAAGTCCACTGAGCCGAGTAAACTTGCCGAAGAACAAGTAAAAAAATCTTTTTTGGGAAACTGGATATTACAAGCGTCAGCTTTGGTAGCTGTTGTTACTGCATACCTAACAGCAATTAAATTATTCGGTACCGAACTAGATTTTATCTTAAAGCAACACGACACCCTAACCTGGATTGTACTTTCTTTACCGTTTGTGATTGTTCTGGTTTGTAATATTCTGCCGACACTCATTCGCAAACACAGAGATAAAAACCTAAGAATACTGGCTATTGAAGGAACTCTTAAGTATCCCCGTTATTTTCGTGTGCGTCCTTTTGAAACAGAAGACAGAGATGAGTACTACCGGGCTGATGGAGCTGATCATGATGTAACTCAATGGATTCAAAAACAAAGTCAACCACTGCTATATTTAACCGGCTTTTCCGGCACGGGAAAAAGTTCGTTGCTGCAAGCTTCAGTCATGCCATCACTGGAGGAGCATGGCTGGGTAACCCTCATGGCACGAAGTTTTGCAAACCCAGCACAAACCATTTCTAATGCTCTTTATAAAGAAAATGCTGTCTGGGTACGACCACCAAATAAGGCTGATAATCTACGAGAGCAACTGATACAGGCGTGCAGTTATTTAAGAAGCAAAAACAAACAACTTCTAATTGTACTTGATCAATTTGAGGAATTCTTGATTCTGCATGAGAAACATGAGCAACGTGATTTTAGCCAATCTCTAAGTGATTTGGTAACCACACCCATTGACGGACTAACGTTATTATTGGTAATCCGTAGCGACTACATAACATTAGTACGTAAAAATGGACTTCCCGCTTTACATGATCGGGAAAACTGGCTCGAACTTGGTAAATACACTTATACAATGGCAAAGGAGTTTTTCAAAAATAGCGAACTAGAACTCTCCCAAGAACTTATTGAACAAATGCTCAGAGGTCTCAGCGAAATAGAAGAAACTCCAAATATGTACCGTTTAATTGGCCTAAACATGCTAGGCCTGGTTCTAAGTGAATCACCAGAACAGCTCAGCTTATCACCTGCACGCCTCATCCCTCACTATGTCAAAACGAAATTATCTGATCCAGAAATTAGCCCCTATGCCTATTCGGTATTGCGACCAATGATCAGTGAAGCAGGAACCAAACACCCGCGAAGCATAAGTAACTTGGTAGAAAATTCTGGTTTAGATGCATGGCGTGTGGAAGGCACACTAAAACGTTTAAGTCTTGCAGGATTAGTTAGACCTTTAGATAGTGAATTCCGATATTGGGAAGTCGCTCATGATTTCCTTGCAGCACTTATTGGGCAACAGCTGGGCAATTTGCATCGACCTTTATGGGGAATTGTCAATAGAAATGCAACTCCTATCCTTATATTTCTTTGGATTGGACTCTTTTTTGGAGGGCTTGTTTACTGGAAAAATACAGCAGATACTTTGTTAAAAGCTTTGGCACACGATAATGGTTTCACCATTACAGTTAATTCGAATAACTGCTATGAATTGAAAGCAAATCTTTCTGTAGATAACAGGAACCTTACTGCATTTTTTGTCGGATATTATGATATAGCCTGTTTGGATATTGACCTGAGTATTACAGGCATCAGTGACCTAACCGCCCTGTCAGGGCTGACTTCACTTCAAAAGCTTAGACTGAATGGTACTGACGTCAATGACCTAACCGGCCTATCAGGGCTGACTTCACTTCAAGAACTTGACCTGAGTGATACTGACGTCAATGACCTAACCGACCTGTCAGGGCTGAAGTCACTTCAAAAGCTTAGACTGAATGGTACTAATGTCAATGACCTAACCGGCCTATCAGGGCTGAAGTCACTCCAAATCCTTTATCTGGCCCGTACAGACGTCATTGACCTAACCGGTCTATCAGGGCTGACTTCACTTCAAGAACTTTACCTGAGTAGTACTAACGACAAAGTCCTAACCAGTCTATCAGGGCTGATGTCACCTCAAATGTATTACCCGTATGGTACTAACATCGTCAGAGACCTAGCCGGTCCACCAGAGCTGGCGTCGCTTCAAGAACTTAACCTGAACAGAGCTAACGTCATCGACCTAACCGGTCTATCAGGGCTGACTTCACTTCAAACCCTTTATCTGATTGGTACTGACGTCAGTGACCTAACCGCCCTGTCAGGGCTGACTTCACTTCAAACCCTTTATCTGATTGGTACTGACGTCATTGACCTAACCGCCCTATCAGGGCTGACTTCACTTCAAGAACTTTCCCTGAGTAGTAGTGACGTCAGTGACCTAACCGCCCTATCAGGGCTGACTTCACTTCAAGAACTTGACCTGAGTGATACTGACGTCAGTGACCTAACCGCCCTATCAGGGCTGACTTCACTTCAAGAACTTGACCTGCGCAATACTAAAGTCATTGACCTAACCGATCTATCAGGGCTGACGTCACTTCAAAGCCTTGACCTGCGCTTTACTAAAGTCAGTGACCTAACCGGCCTAGCAGAACTGAAGTCACTTAAAATCAAATCATTCCTCAGAGCGCGCTGACCGGCAGCTTTATTATTATCAACGTCTTATTTCCGCACGGAAACTCAAAATAGTCAGAGTGGCCGTTTTTTAAATGAACACCCAACCCAAGAAACTCCTTCTCTACGGTTTTCTCATCAAGCGAGAAGGATCTGCAAAACTCCTTGAATATTCCTGGTACCACCAAATGAAAATACCCATTATTTTCAACGAAAAGTGGGTTACTTGAACTGTTAGGTAAAGCGCCATCGCTTATAGAGGATTTCAACCAACTCAGAAAGTCGGGCCTCTCTTTGCTTGGCAAACTCGATTGCTGCGCAAGACCAAAATGATGCAACTCAATCACGAGCCATTTAGTTTTTTCTTTATCTGGCCCTGGCATAATGAAAAAGTCTGAAGAAGCTGGTTTGTTTCTGTTAATGCGGTGAACTTCTAACTTATTAAAACCATTCTTTACAGTTCTCCAGCCAACACCAACCAAGTTCGCGTAAGCGTAGAATATATCAGGTGATTTGAATGCTAATGCACCTTCAATTTCCATAGAAAGGGTCTCGATCTCTTCAGCGTGGGATGCACAACCACTCTTCAACCACTTAAAAAACTCTTGGCCGTGGTTCCGTGCAGAAAAAGCTGTAGCTTCGGGCTCTACAACTTGCTTAGGTGGGTCTTTTACGCCGAGTGCATAGCAAACAACTTTGCCCAAAAGAGTATCAGTTGAAGGGGAGCAAATCGTGGCCAGCGATAAAGAAAATGCTCCATCGCCCTGGCGCAGCCATCCTAAAGATGACGGTGAAAATATTAATTGTGCCAATAGTAACGAAGACAGATCGTCGTCAGCCTTAGAGTGGTGATATTCTATGTTTGTTCCGATGTCTGGGATTTTACCAAACGGATTCCATGTTTCCGGATTTTTACCATTAGCACCCATTCTGACGTCAAATGAAGTCACTGCTGGGCCAAGACCGCATAGCGCCAAAGAGAAAAAAGTAGCATATCGCCAAAGATCTCGCTTTAGTCCAATATCTTCCGGTGCGACGCCGGAAGGCATAATAAACGACTCCCTATACTTCATCCCGAGCAGAATCTGATCTAACCTTTCCACAAGAAGGCTCTCACCAATTCTTTTTGTAGACGGTGTGTGCTGCAAGCGGCAAGCGAGAAGTCTGATTGGTGTCTGATAAAGGACTTCAAAGTGCCTCTGTGGTAACCCCACAATGTCCTCTAGGCGTGACAAAAAGTCATCAATAGGGTACATGGAGCGCAAACTATCGTAATCACAAACAGTCTTTTCTGTGATCAATGGTGGTTGTGAATGAGCTTCAGAAGTTAACCAGCTTGGGAGCAGACTAGTTAAAAAAGAAATCATTGTTTCAACCATGCTAAAACAGCTTCGGGAGGAGGGTAGGGGGCCTCATCTTGCCAAGTTTCTACGCGGCGGTTGCGACAGCGGAAGTTTTCAAGAGAACCTTGCAATGGGTTCCATTTTTCACTGTCTCCAGCTGTATGATAAAAAAACAACGAAAGCCGAGACACTTGATGAGAAACAAATAAAAGCCGTGTTTCTTTCGGCCACTGATTTGATCGCTGAAGAATGTCAGCCAAAAGCGATTTGGGTATTTCTGAAGTGGTATCCACTGATGATTCAATACCCTCAAAATTGCATAAAAGCGCTCTTATTTTGTTGACTAAGCGAGCACCGACAGGGGTGTCGAGTGCTTCTGCGAGCAGTAGCAATATCTCTTCAGTTGAATCCATAGAGCAATTATTGCCCGTCTTCTTCTGAGCGGCTAACATACAATCCTCTAAACCGGCTTAATTCGTTCTATTGTTCAACGTTAAGCTAGTCCTTAACAAGGAAAAACCGTACACGAAAAAATATAGGTTTATCAAAGAGCTGGTTGTTTCATCACTCTAATGCTCGATCGCGTAATTCGTTACTGATACCAACGACTATCGATAATATTGTCAACCTGCTCAAGGTTATGCATCGCATTCTGTAGATACGCTTGCTGTAGCTTTCCTATTGGCGTATCTAACACTACCAATATGATTTGCTTCGTGAGATCAACTGGGCCGCGCATCTCTTCAGCTAACAAGTCTGCACTATCCAATATTTGGCCTTGTACGTCTGGCTGTACCTGAGCGCAGTATTTGCTCGATGCTAGTGTCTCTGCAAGCGTGCTGATCTTGCCTGCAATAAAACCCAGAAAAACAGCAAGAAAGCGGAGAAGTGAACCAAACAACAACACTGCGAAAACCCGGTACTTTTCCAAAAAGAGAGTCAATAAGCGACTTATCGCCGACCTCAATGAATAATTTTGATAAAAAATCACTGCCACCTCCTGGGCTTGAACAACCGCTAGGACATCCTTACCTTTGCACTAAACCTCAACCTCACCGTGAGAGAGGACTACTACATCAACACACTAGCTATCTATAAAACACAATGAGTTCTGCATAAACCGCTCTGCAACAACATAATCCACACAGATTGTGCCATTCTGTTAGATGGAATGGTATTATCATTTATCTATTATGGATATAGATATCTCTGAATACTGTTTTTAGCTTAAATCTAGTATAGTTGTTTCCTTTTGTGTAGTAACAACTGCTGTATTTAACTATGATTACGATTCGATTTTTAATTGCCGCAATTATTGTTAGTGTATGCTGTGCTTCAGTATGCACGGCTGAACCTAAAAGTTATGAGGAACCATATAAGCAAAGAGTTATCATAGTAGGGCGAAAAACGAGTTCAAATCTCAGTCAATTGGCACACGAACTGCGGCAATTGGTTTGGCAAGCTACGATTTCTGTTGTTCCAAAAAGCGAACTCAATCAAACACTCATCAGGAACAGGGATGTCATAGTAACAGTTGGCGCAAAATCGTTTAGAGCTATTGCAGGGAAAGAAATCGACAATCTTATAGTAGCAACATACATCAGCAATGGTGCTTACAATAATATTGTTAAGGAGCGCAATCCTTTTAGTATTGCTGTTCTATCAGAACCTCCTGTCTCAGAACAGGTATCTCTGATAAGTGGGCTCTACGCCGGGAAAGGCATCATCCGACTAGGTGTAATTCTGTCTGAGAAAACCAAACAAATAAAAAGGGAGCTGCAGCAATCTGCTGCCTCACATGGTATTGATCTAATTGTTCGAGAAATAAAAGGGAAAATAACAGCAAAAGATATAGCCTACTTAAACCAACAGAATTTAACTGTATTACTATTGGTACATGATCCTACTATAATAAACCCCTCCTCTGGACATATGCTTAAACTACTACTTGAGACATCATATTCCAATGGTTACGGAATTGTTGGATTCTCGAAGAATTTCGTGAGCAATGGCTCAATTGCAAGCATACATTACTCACCAAAACATATAGCGCTTGCGGTTAACGAACAGCTAAATAATGATTCGCCTACAGGCCCCAAAAACGACTCTGAGCACCCAAGGAACTTTTCAATTGCAATCAACAAGACAGTCGCAAAGTCGCTCGGCCTGTTCAAATCTGATGTAGAGGAGTTAGTTAATAAAATAAAAAAGAACGCAAGCTTCATCGACGCTTCCTTTGAGTTCGTCTATGTCAATGAAGCCACGGAATCCATTTTGTGATATCAACGAAGTACCACATATTAAGACAGTATTTACTCTCAGTAGGATTGTTAACCGTATTTACAGCCTATATTGTAATAACGCTTGATAAGGATAGCAGCTCTAAGATACAGCAGATTAAAGAGCAAAAACTAAACACGTACTTAACTCACATCCAGAACCAATCTCGACTCGCATTAATTACAGAAAACCAAAGGAAACTGGAAGAGCTAAGTGAGACTGCCGCACCGATACCAAACGTTTGCGCTGTCATTTTTTATAACGCATCTGGAACCGTGATTTACCGAAAACAGATTCGACAATGCACTAGTAGTAACACTACCAGTATTCCAATGGATATACATTCCGATAACAGTTCAATAGTCGACGACAATGACCTCGATATGTATGAACACAACTGGAATGAAAGCGAGACTCTGCTTGGCTCAATAGAGGTCATAGCAGAAAAAGGGTTACGAAGTAATGCAGACTACGCCGCCTTAGCAATAATCATTTTTCAGTATATAGCAATTCCTATAATTGCCTTAACAGTGTTTTTTGTTCTTCGGCGTAGAACATTAACCTTAATTCACAGCGTAGCTCGTGATCTGGAAAATGATACATTTTGTTTTGATAATTGCGAGGGGTCGATCAAGCATAATCCTCTATTCAAATCGATGATGAGAATCAAATGCGCAGGCGATCAAAGAGAGAAAGAACAGCAAAAATTACTGGATTGTGCAGTAGATGAATCTCATGAAAAAACCATGTATCTTGCTGCAATGTCGCATGAGCTACGAAATCCACTTAATGCTGTTATTACGTACAACAAGCACGCTTTAGATGAGCTTCATAATGCTAAACAGACAGCAACGATACAAAAACACATCCTAGAATCAATACATGCCTCCGAAATCCTAGCAAACGTTATTAATGATATTCTTGATAAAGAAATGCTTGATTTGGGAACACTGGTTCTATCAGATGAGCCTATAGATATCAGTAGAATAATTGAAGAATCATTTTCAATAATTGAAAATGCCTATCCTTTATTCAACGCAAAACTGTTGAAACCAGAGCAAGTATATCTGCCCTTTGTGGCATCCGGCGATTCAAACAGAATTAAACAGATACTTATTAATCTTCTTTCTAACTCGGTTAAACACACAAGCAAAGGATATGTTGAAATACAGTACACAGTCGAAGACACTTCACAGGATAAATGCAAAGTTCACTTCGTAGTTAAAGACACCGGTACTGGGATTCCTGCTGAAATGCTCGGTAGTATCTTTGAGGCCTACTTCAAATCATCTAATGGATCTGGCACGAACAAGAGTTCTGGGCTAGGTCTATATATCGCAAAAAAAATAGTTGAATTGTATGATGGCGAAATATCAATCGATAGCACCCTTAATTACGGCACAACAGCAAACGTCACTCTTTGTTTAAAGAAGAGCAATCCTTCATCACCTTATTTCACCATCAATGAGAATCTAGATCCAGATAACGCCGATCTAATAGCAGCCGTCAAAGGCAAGTCCATACTCGTTGTTGATGACTGTCCGGCTAACGCCAATAGCATCAAAATAATGCTAGAAAAATATCCAGTTGATGTTAGCTGTCTCAAATCTGGTGATGAGGCTATAGAGTGGCTGCCCATAAATAGGTGCGATTGCGTCATTATGGATGTATCTATGCCTGACATGGATGGACACGAGGCTACTGAAATAATTAGAAATAGCCTGGACATCAATGTCCCGATTATAGCTGTTACGGCTCATGCTTTTCAGGATGAACGCGAAAAGTGCATGCGATCAGGGATGAATGATTTCCAAACAAAACCTGTAAACACCAAAAAGCTCCTTTCCGCCATTTTTAGACATTTTGGTTACGATTCAAAATTGAATACTAGCCAGTGCAGTGAATCTGAAGATCCCTTTTCAACGATCTATCCGGGCGTAGATCTTTCAGAACCACTACACACACTTGGGCATGATATGCAACTTATCTGCATGAATCTCAGTATCTTTGTTGATCGTTACGGAGATAAAGCCAACCCTCTAAAGCATTTATGCATCAGTCAGGAGAAAACCGCATCCTTTGCGCACAAACTGAAAAATGATGCAGGGAATATTGGCGCTAAAGAGATAGAGGCAATTTGCGTTATCCTGGATCGTGAACAACTTAATTCTGACCTTAGAGCAAATCTCATAACAGAACTTGAAGAGAAGCTTCCAGTTGTAGTTGAATCGGCTAAAAAAGCAGAAATTCTTTTAGAAGAAAGGATGCAAAGGGGGAAGGGCGATGGTGCGGACGCTGGTCATTGATAGTGACCTATCCTATCGAACAATATATAACAACCTTGTCTCACAAGAGCTTTCGGTGTCGGTTTTCGAACGTTTAGATTGCGAAGCAACTGAAAATATCCAGCAATACAGTGTAATCGTGGTAGATACCTACTCGAAAGGCACAGTTTTTGTCGACATAGTAGATAAGCTCATTTCTTTTGGCGTTAGCCCTGGAAAAATCATCGTATATACACACGATGTCAGTGCAGAAATGATGAAGCGCTGTATGGAAAAAGGTGTGTGGGATTATCTGGTAAAACCGCTAAAAAAAGCATTACTAGTGGAAAGAATATTGAATTGTGCTTTTAATGTTGCGCCAAGTGCGCGTACTTGTAAGCCACGCGTATTACTTGTTGATGATGATACTTTTGAGTTCGAACGTATGGCTCATATCCTTGGCAAGGAATACCACCTCGATACAGCTACATCCGCGCATGATGCGATTGACTCTATTGGGCGTTATGCGCCCGACATCGCTCTTATAGATATCGCTATGGGAGATGTTTCCGGTTTTGAGCTATTAGAAATGATTAAGTCCGACAAAAAAACGCAATCAATTCCCGTTATTTGTATTAGCTCAAGGAATATTTCGCAGTTTAAATCCTTGGCTTTGTCTAAAGGAGCTATTGACTACATCACTAAGCCATATAACGTACATTACCTAAAAACGAAGATAAGTAATATTGTGGGCCAACCCTATGCTGGATCTAGACAAGCTGATTGACATTAAAACGTTATATGTTTTCGATATTGTTATGCAATGTAAGAGCCAGACGAAGGCAGCAGAGATTCTAGGCAGGGAACAGTCAACAATTAATTATTACATTGCAAAGCTTAGAGATCTAACTAAGGACCCGTTATTTGAGAGAACACCGACTGGAATAACCCCTACTGCCAGAGCAATCAAGCTACATGAAACTGCTGTGTCTATTCTACAAGAAGTAAAACGGGAGTTTTACGACAAAGATGTGTTTCAGCTTAGCGAGGAGGTGAGAAGATATAAACTTGTTGTGAATGACGTTTTTGCACAAATGATGCTGCCAACTGTCTTGGATGAAATTGCTTCAAAAGACATGAATATTTCGCTGTCAGTCGACGTTGTAAACGTTACGATTAACAGACAACTCAGAAAGGTTATTTTGGACAATATCATTGAACAGCTTGGGTATGGCGGTATAGATCTATTTATTGCTCCGCATAACGTATTTGAGCGACCATCTGAAATAAAAAGACAGAAACTATTTAAGTCCGAAGTCGGAACAGCTTATAATTTGGAAAATGCACAGCTATATGGTGGAGATATCGGTGAGCATATAGAAGGATATTGCAGTACCGAGAACCAAAAGAAAGCTGCAAACACAAAACGCCATAAAAGAAAAAACGTTAATGAAAACAGAAAAAGCGTGCTTTCAAGCAACTTTGCACTACTTTCTGTAGCGAAACAGACGCTTAACAAAGTCGATATCAATAGAGACTTTTTCAGCACCTCTGAAACAGAAACCCTTTCTTTTACGGCTGGCACATTAACGGAAATAACAAGCCAATATTGGCACAGCAGCCGCGATTCGGACAGCGGCCATACATGGCTCAGGCGATATATCCATGGGAAGGCCAGCGAATATGAAGTTGCTAGAGAGAAAGGGAATTAAACCATGATAAAAAAAAAGACAACAAATATATTTGCATGCTTAATTTGTTCCTTTTTGGCCGGATGTGATGCCCCCGAGAATCATGCACAACCTAAGCTCCCCTATACCACATTATACAAACCTACATTCAACTACAAGAGCAGTGGGGAGCACACTGTTGGCCATATGTTTGCAGTAGAGCATACAAATGGCACGTTTATGGTCACGGCTCAACACTTGTTTGGTAAAGCGGGAGGTCTCGATAGGCAGCTGTCTCCGGAAGAGATTCCTGAGGAGTTATCGAGTGTGTTGGCGAAAAACATTTCTACCGGCCAGAGCACCAATATTGGAGAATATGTCATATTTCCTAATGCTTCGACACTCTCAAAAGAGGGGGCAGAAAATGATTTGGCGGTTTTTAGGACTACTGAGCTCCATGGATTGAAACTAGCGACCAACAAACCAAAAGAAGACGAGATAGTATGGCTCTACTCTAGTTTGAAAAAGCAGAAACCGGGCGACTCTCTTCTCCACCCTGCTAAAGTATGGGATGTTGATGAGAGATTTATTAAATATAGTTTTTTAAACAGATCAATTAATCTTCGAGCAACAAGCGGAGCTCCACTGCTGAACCAAAAAGGAGAGGTTGTTGGGATTCATGTGGGAGGAATCCCTATTCCTTATGTTATTACAATGGGGCTCGCTGGCCCCACAGATAACCTAGTAGCGATACTCAGCAACTCTAGAAATTGATTAAACCAGTAATGAAATGCCTTACCCTTGGTTCATAAGACATTTCATTATAAAGTCTATCCCAGTCTGCTCCGTGCGGAGCAGAAACATCTTCACTGTGATGCCTAAGGTTGTACTGCACGGAAATTGATTCAACACAAGCAAGCTGCCACTTCTTTGTTACTGTAAAATCAAACCGGTCGTATGATTGTGACTCAATAGCAGAGTTACCATAGTATGCAACAGAAGTACTAAGCTCCTTACTCCAGTTGTAGATTGCATACAATGCTCCAGAATGCCTTGCATATAAGGCTTTCTCCATTTCAGCCGATAGCCCGTTAATTTTTGGTAGACCTCTTGTTGTCTTCTCGGCATCCGAATCAAGGTACATATAATTCACACGAAGATCCCACCTACCAGGCTTCCAGGTAATTGAAAACTCACCACCTAAGTGCTGAAGGTCGCCTTCGTTACTAAGGTCAAACCAAATGTATTCCAAAGGCTCCGAAATCAAATCGCTATATTTGTCTTTGAACAATTTTAAATCAATAATCGCCGACAGATTGGAAAACTCTTCATAATAGCCTAGCTCAATTGATTTGAGATTTTCTGGTTTCAGATTGTCTGGAGATACCGCAATTCTATAAAGTGTATTCTGTGTGTTTCCGTCAAGATGAGTGCGATCACACTATCTGATGGAGCTCTAATCAAGCTAACTGATGGAGACATCCATCGCAGCACAGTCTAATTTACCCTCCACAAGCTTGCGCTGCCCAGCGGCG
>PJEL010002220.1_pt1 | contig 18195 bp, 15 predicted proteins | sample 1853271 | NCBI WGS metagenome assembly PJEL01 (sample SAMN08108733, study PRJNA415343) | Invertebrate metagenome, whole genome shotgun sequencing project. | host: Globobulimina | place: Sweden: Gullmar Fjord | collected 2015-08
GCAATTGCTGTGTTCTGCTTTCACCTCCCTGCCTCCAGACGGCAAACATCATCCTTTACTGATAAGGATGGCAGGCATGGCTGGAATTGGATATGCATACTTCTCGACATTATCATCGGGGAGAGCCAAGATGTGGTCATAATTTTTCAAAAGAACCAAAATAATAATGGAGACGCTGCAATCACCATCACCATCACCATCACCATCACCACCATCATTGGCCACAGCTTCTGTGAGTCCGGTCTCTTTATTAATGATGACTAAGATCTCAGGAGGTGAAGTACTGGGGCCGAACCGTATAAACTACCGCCACCGTCTTGTTCGGGAGCACTTCCTGAGAATTTTAATTTCAATGCTGAACAACTACCAATCAGATAGAACTCCGCTTCCACTTAACATGCATATGATTAGCCAGCTTGGTGGGTTTGAAGAACGGCCTTCGCCTTCTGACGAAGCAATTAATCCTGGTGATTCCTGGAAGAACCTTGTTTATTACATTGATGGCAGGGATTCTTGCTGGCAGATGAAAGAGCTGACGGAGGACATGCTACTTCTTGCAATTCAGCTGGTGCATGATGCCGGCCAGGAATTGGTGGATTTTACAGTGGAATTAGATGAAGATGAACTCCGTCTTTACGATCTTAGGCAGCTCGCTGCAGTTTACGTTGAGTCCGTGAACCAAACAAGCAAATCACTGTATCAAATGGATATAAAGAGCCTGGACCAATGGATTGGGCGAGTTTTTGGTGAAAATTATCTTGGTGAACATTATCCGAACGAGCTTCAAAGCGTCGTCGAAGGGGGTGGGGGAGATGATGTTCATCAACGAGCAACTCGGCTGAGGATGATTGCAACTCACTTTGCAGGCAAGACCCAGATTGTATTTTATAATGCTGATGGTCTGCATAGGTTATCTGCATGTCTTCTGGCCTTGTTGGGCAAGGTCCCAACTGCCAGTGATCTTGATGACAATGATGGAGTAAAGCTCTCTCAATTCCTTACTGATTGTAGTTGGTTATGGGATGATAAGGCGAATCTTACTTGTTACTTTTGCCCTCATTCTCCGGAAGGCTTGAACGAAATGAGGGAGACGTCTATCGAACAACAATCACTAGAAGGCCTCTCTCACGATTTTTTCAACGATATGGGGGCAGCATTTACTGATATTGATTGCCTCTATTTGGAAGTTTTCTTGTCTGGATTGGAGCGTGCATTTGGGAGATTGAGGTTTAATGTTGGGCAAAAAGAAATTCAGCAAGAGACCTTTTGTGATATTATACGTGAAGCTGGTTTGAACGTTGACGATGAAGCGATGACAGATTTCCTCTCAAAAGATTGTGGTTTGGAAGAGGGAGATACAATTCAATCAGCAGATAGTAGTGAGGTTGAGAGCCTGTTGTCGTGCTGCATCAGTATTGGAGTCAAGTTCTGGGAGAAAGTTTTCTGTGAAAAAGTTTTCGAGTGGTTTGCAAATATGACCATACAACAAAGTACCAGAATCTTAACTGGGACTCGTTTTTCTGAGGAGCTGCCCTTGCTAGAAATTCGCAAGATCCTTCGTAATCAGGGACATATTGATTGTACTCCAACAGGATCTAAGTCTCGGAAATCTGACAATAGCATCGCTTGCCAACAACAGCTATACAAATACTATCAAGCTGTGGACAAGGAAAGCAAATCAGCACTGTCACTGTTTGTTGCCTTCCTTTGGTTGCTCAAATGGGGATTTGCCTCTGAAAGGGTCCGACATAATTTGATGCAACTCCGTCCGGCTAGAATCCTTGGTGCAGGTCCAGCTCAGGTAGCTACCGGTATTAACGATTCAATCCGAGCCATACACAAATTGATTTGGATAATTACTGCACAACATCAGCAGGGATGGAAATTGGTGCGAAATTTTAATGGTGTACCAAGAAATGGGTTTGCTATATCATCGCTCTTAACTGCTACACGTGATGCAGTTGACTTCTTCAATAAAATGGACGTTCATCCAAATGAGCTGTTAATGCCATCGGCAGTGACAACAGCATTAGCGGGAGCAATGACATCTTATGATATTACCAACTCTTTTTACTTTTGGTGGTCTGTATATGCACACCATACGTATCAACGGTTGCACCAGTCCAAATCACTTCGTATCATTATCCATGACACACTCTTGCCGGATATGGAGGACAGGAACAACATATCTGTCGCTGGAATGCGAACAGTCCTTGACGTTGTGATGAAGAACTCCTTCGATGGTAGTGCTGGATTTTTTGGAGAAGATGGAGGTCCACCATTCCGCTTATCTTTGATGACATTCTACCGCAATTTCTTTTATGAAGAAAGGGAACAGAACAACTTGAATAAGAATATAGAGCGATGGAGAATGCTTCTTGAGGCTGAGACCGTAGCGGCACGCGTCAGGCGCAGAGATCCAACCTCAGTGTCAACAGCTGGGGTTGAGCTAAACACTGCTGGCGGAGAACGTTTTGAGAATGGTGTTGGAGATGCTGGTCCAATCGTCGTCGGCACTGCTGCTGATGATGCCGCTGATGATGCCGCTGATGATGCCGCTGATGATGCCGCTGATGATGCCGCTGCCGCCGCCGCCCCAACAGCTGAGACACACAATAACGAGGCTTCTGTTCCTGCTGCTGCTCAACCACTGGCAAAGAGGAGAAAAACAACAATAAGCAACACTATCTTTCCAAGATCAAGGCTCGAGGCAATTCGTAACAGGCTGATTGGAGAAATTGTATCGGGTATGTTTTATCAAGGACTAATGGGCAACGTCACTCTGGATGAAGTGTGCCAAATACTCGGATTGGATGTAAAAGTAATTCCAAGTAGGGGAACAACAAATGGATTTGACTTCCAAGCGCTTGGGCTTCATCGGCCTGATCTAGAAAAGTCTGTCTTGGCATTTTGGGAGGAGAAGAACAACAATCAAAATGACAATGACGATACCCAATTTTTTGAACATGCATTTGAAGTGGAAGGGAAAAGTCAGAGCTCAAGTTCATCTGCACTGGAGGCGGATCGTGACGGCAATGGCCAAACAGATTCCACGTTGAATGGCTCTACTACTTTCCATGAAGCGGAATATCAACGTAATGTTAAAGCGCCGAGGGGTAAAAGTGGTGATGATGAGTTGATGGGGGCTGAAGTGTTTGTTGCTGATTGGGAGAACCACGATGACGTAACCAAAGAAGAAGAAGAAAAACGTAGAGCCTCTATGGAGGAGGTGGAGGAGGCGAACGGTCATGCTGCTGACGATGATGATTATGGTTTGGCGGACGCAGCAGCAGCTAACAATATAAAAGATAGGGAGGAACAACGTGCAATGAAGGGGGGTGATGATGTTGTCAGTATAGGAGAGTCAGGGTCAGGGCTTGAAGACTTTCTTGATTCATTTGTTGCTGGAGGTAGTGCTAAAGGTGGGGCGGCCAATGGTGGATTAGGAGAGAATCCTAGTGTCTTAGACTTTCCTTTGGATGATTTCGGATGGAATGGAAGTGAAAAATTTTTTTAGTGGAACTCCATAAGTTTTGGGGATTCACGGCCTAAGATAAAAGACTTTTTAAATATGTTCGCCCCCCAGCACGAGCCACAGCCACGAAACCATGCCTTTGGATAGAAAGAAACAGTGGTATTGCCGAGCATTCCATTGTATTAACACTTAAGTTTACTCGTCTTGGAACGTGTGCATTGTGCCCAGTCGTTTCTTGTTGATTCTACTGATTTCTGAGCTATTATCGAGCCGAGCTGGCCAAAATGGCAGACGATTTCATGCCGCATTGAATGAAAATGAGAGTGTAATGGATCAAGTGAATGTATTTGGCCAAAGCACGACAAGGACACTCGACACTCCCTCTTGAGGGTTTGTAGAATGGAATTCAAGTGCAATCATCGAATCATAATACAATCAGGTTGTCATATACATGACTCTTCGTGCGAATGATAAAATTGATCAGGGACAGCTCATAGTGTTGTAGAAGGGATGGACGCAATTGATGACACCATTCCACTGACATTTCTCCAACCAGCAAAGTATCTTCTTCCAGAACCGATTTATACCGTCGAAAAAATGGAAGTTGCGACTAGGCACCCAGAACATTTGGGGCACTCGAGTAAAAGTTGCCGACATTACTCCAATGAGGTATTAAGTAGCATCGATTTTTGCCATTGTTGTTGAGTGCCCCTCTGATTATGATGATCCTTTACCCACCCACCCCTTCAGAGCCACTCTCGATGGTGGCAAAAGTAACTGTTGCCAGAGGAGTGTATAATTGATTCGAAAACGTGCGATATTGCTCAGACGTCCACTACCGATGTCATAGATTCGAATGGCGGAGACGTCAGATCGACCGACCGGTGGTTGGTAAGGCACATTAAACCCATGGTACGATAGACATTTGGCTCCGACACCGATTTCACAACATTTTGAAATCGCTAGTACGCACTCAGGATCTTGTGGGCACTCGATCAATCAAGGCCAAATATCCTCAGAAGAGGTTGTAGCATCGAGGGGCCGACATGGTTGAGTGCCCACCGAGAATTGATGATGGCCGCCGATGGCACCTAGTGCATGTTATTTTAGTTAGGGGCTTGTTAGCGATTTTCGCTCGACCTGTCGAGCGTCAGAGTACACTTTCTATGTGCCCTTACGAGCGTGCCGCCACAAAAAAAGTTGGCCTCGCGAAAATGTAAATGGCCCTTTCGAGGCCCCTTGAGGGACCGTGAGTGATATGTAAGTACTTTATGGAGGAATAAGTACATAAAAGTAAGGATGAGCATGGTTGGGTTTCTCTTCATCGTGGGCAGACAGTAAGTACCGTATGGTCCCACTCAAGAGTGAAAGGTAGGTATGTAATACCACTCTGAGCTCTATCTGGGCAGCAAACATCTGTATGTAAGTACTTATGTACACGTACTGTGTTGTATTGTACATACGAAGACACACTGTACATGGGTGGTCGTGGCCTGGCGTGGGCATGGTTGGGTTTCCCGTGCCCTACATAGTGCGCGTGAACACTACTGGCAACCAACAACCTCTAGAGAGAGAGAACACCCCACCATGATGGCCGCTGCCGCCAGAGAGCCTGCCGACAAGGAATTGCTGCTTCTCACGGAATTAAATCTATATTGTGTGTCTGGCTCTTTTTCTGAGATAGGGTTGAAGGAGATAATTCAGAGGAATGGATTCACACCAAATAAAGACAAATGCTGCATCTTGAGCAGTTACACATTTTTCTTTCGGGCATGCTCAGATGAAAAATTGGCAGATGGCAGAATTGATTTGCTTCTCGAGTATTTCCCCAAAGCTTCCGAGGAATTAGTAGATGATGGCGAGCAGCATCTGCCCCTTCACATTGCTTGTCAGAACAAAAATGTCACTCCCAAAATTGTTCGGGTACTCATTGATGCCTACCCCCCCGCCCTCACAACAGCAAACATTAACGGCTACACAGTTTTGCATCACTTGAGTGCTAACACGGGTTTGGACAATGAAGTTGCCATGGCAATCTTAACGCAGATCCCCGACAATCATTTGACACAATTGGTGAATAGTCCTGATCGAAATGGCCTCCTCCCAATCCATTTGGCCTCTGGCAGTGGGCGTAAATCCCCTAAATTTTGTGAGTGCCTCATTAGAGTGCACCCTGACTCTGTGGGGACAACTTCAAACTTTGGCGCACTCCCCCTTCATCATGCTAGCCTGAGGGGCACCACAGCAACAGCAAAATATTTGTGCAAACTTTTTCCTGATGGCGTCAATCATTATTCAACTCCACTCTATGGGCAACCAATTCACCTTGCTATCAGGAGGCTAATGCGCTCGAGAGAAGAAGCGGAAACTGCTGCTGAAATTATAAAGGTCCTATTGAGCTGCAAGAGTTATCAAAAACATGACAACAGCTTAAAACTGCTTCTTTGGGCTTCAATAGGGCGTTACAATGCCTCAAACCTGGATTCTGCTCTCCAGGCCATCGAAATATTGTATGAGACCTACCCTGAAGCTATTAAAACTTCTAACATGGTGGCAAGGATTCTTACTCCAGAAAAATACCACGAGACAGTTACTCGGTTTCTCTATCACCAGCTCATTTTCGTCCTTCAAGATGATCGAAAATGCATGTATTCAAAACCCCCCGATATTTACGGCCGGCTTCCGATTCACTATGCAGTTACTGATAATAGTGTTGCGCTAGGATCAATTATGTTGCTAGTGGAGAGTAATCCTTCTGTTCTAAAAGCCCAAGACTTTCATGGTTTGATACCTTTGCATTTGGCATGCCAGCACCGTTTCTCTACTGCTGTGATTCAATACCTAATTGATACGGACGAAAGCACTCTCAACATTACAGATTCAAAGGGCAATGCCGCCTTCCATCACGCATGCCGTAGTGCTAATTGTGAAGCAATAAATCTGATGCTAAGAAAAGAAAAAGAAGGAACAAAAGACGAAAAATATAGGTATTCCGTACCCATTTCAAAAGCAAATTATGACAAAGAACTTTGCATCCAACTCTTCCTTTTTAAGAGCGACCGTAATGGGGAGGAGAGCACGAACACTAAGTACACAGAGAGTCTCTTTAAGCTTATCAGGGCATGCCCAGTGACTGCGCTGAAGTGTGGTATGCAGCAGCAATGTACGTCGGCCATAATATGCTCATCTCAGAAGGGAACAAAGAGAAAGTTGGGAAGAACGTTGAGTGAAGCCTTGGTGATATCAAATGAAAATGAGAATCAACTCAATCAACTGGGGGCTGGGGGAGTAGATGATGATAAGGGAGGGGGGCTAAGTTCGTGTTAGTGGCTCACATATCAATGTTATGCTATAGGCAGGAGGGTGCATGCCATGCCCATTATTTGTATTACTGGTTTGACACACACGTATCAATCTTACATTCATTTCTCTCACGTATTGGGAACAGGTGGCACACAACGACAATCAACATGAACTGTACCACACGGCAAAGACATACAACATGGTAATTGCAGGGGGAAGGTGCTCGGCAGCAGGGAGGAGAGTGGGGCGATCATTATCAAATGAGGAGGACTCCCTATAATTGTATATTAATATGTTTTAGATAGTTTCGTAGAGTACAAGACTATGATGCTCTCACAGACGGGAAAGCCTTGAAGAACTGTCCGTGGTACAAGTATCTCATGTCTCTTCACCTCATTTTGGCGGGAGTTGGAGATTTGAAAAAAAGTTCATTCTCCAACTCCCGCCAAAAAGTATTGTAGAAGACTGAAGAAGAAAAATCTAGAGTGGACTCGTACGAAGGAGAGTGTCAATGTAGGTAGACTGTGGAAATGTGACAACTTATATACCCTTGACACATGTTGTTGTCAAGGAGAGACCTTTTGGTCTTAGCGGTAACTCGACATGGCCCTATTCCCTCATAGTTTTCAAAATTGACAAAACAGTCAAGGTCACACAAGATTATATCTCCTCTCAAAATAAAAAAGACGAAAATGTCATCTCCAAGTCCAAGTTTCACTGCTGCTTCCTCTCCCCAAACGCAAGCTAATGCAACAACAAAAAACAATAGCAATAGTAACAATGCCAGGGGCAGGGGGGAATCTGCCTTTGCCTCTGGCTCTGGCGCTAGGAGATATTCATCGTCATCGGACTTAGACTTAAGCAAAGAGACAACTTGCGATATGGATATGGTAGCACAAACCAATACCAGACATGGCTGGGCGAAGCTTGGGTTGACAGTGACAAAAGCAGAAACAGAAACATCTCCAAATTCTATTTCCATTCGGAGGAACATTGTTGTGGATGTCAATGATGACCGCATGCACCTATCTTTTGCTATCAAAAGCTGTGGATACAATACGGATAAGGAGGTACTCGATGTGGATATGTGCCTTATGGAGATGGAGGAAGACGAAGTTGAGGATTATGGAGGGTGCTTTCCCTTGTCTTTAGAGTCAGGGGATGAATCACTCCAACGGAGCATCGGCATCGGCACGGAGATGGAATTAGAGGAACCAATGCCAATGATATCAGGAAGGGCAGTAATTGTACACATTCAAAACAAAGCGGCAAATAGTACGAAACAAGTCGAGACAGTTCAGACCATGCTTTTTCAGAGGTCTAAGCAAAGTCAGGGGTCTGTTAAGTTTAGTATCAATGAGAGGGCAGTGCTTTCCACAGCTGCAAAGGCAAAGGCAAAGGCAAAGAGTGAAGCCAGGATCAGTTACTCAAAACTGGTGAAATATGTTTTCTGTCACGAACCAACCGGGGCTGAAATGGAGATACGTTCCCCGTTGATGCCGATTCTACACTGGCATTGGACGAAGACGAAGGAACAACAACCTCATCTTAGCTTTTTTGCAGGAAATCCACCTTTGTTAGCATCTACGGGGAGCAAAGAAAGTGCTGAAACTAATAGAGAAAGGGTAGCTGCTCCTCGTCCTCGTCCTAGCAATAGCAATAGCAATAGCAATAGCAATAGCAATGGCAATGGCAATGGCAATAGCAATAGCAATAGCAATAGCAATAGCAATAGCAATAGCAACAATACAGAGGTGAAAGGGAGGAAGAGGAGGAAAAAAGAATCATTTGTACTTGACAGTGATACAAGCGATGATGACGGTATGCAAGATGAATACGAGGATGACGGATTTATTGTTTTTGGTTCACAAGAAGAAGAAGACAGTTCCGTGAACATTGATGACAACGACATATGCGCAGTTTGTAAGGAAGGTGGAGAACTTGTGGTGTGTGATGGCGGATTCCATAGTCATAGTCATCGGCATTCTGGGGATAGAGGAGGATGCGGAAAATCATTCCACCTAAAGTGTATCAAGAGAGAAGAAACTCCTGATGGTGAGTTTGTGTTGCTCCCCATTTGTCAGATTGAATAGTTTTCTATGTGGTCACTCATCAACTCAACATTAACACATTTAAAATGTTGCATATGGTCATCCAAGGTGATTGGATCTGTATCAAGTGTGCTAGCATATGTGGCATTGAAGCGGGAATAGAAGGGCATGAATGGGAAGTCACAGAACCGGAGCCAGAGAGCCCAGAGCACCTAGAGGATGACTGGCATGAAAATTTAGCAGGTGATAAGCTTCCACTTCCAATGTCCAATGAAGGCTCTGATTCTGAAGCATCGATGCAAGAGCAGCCTAAGACTAAGAAACGGGCACACGCAAATCCACGCCTCTTGTTTGAATCTGATTCTGATAGTGATTAGATCAACACGAAGAGTAATGATTATGTATTGTACAGCTTTCTGTTGCCTTGATATTGAGTCCCTTAGCTACATTCATTCTATCTATCCATTGCCAGCATGTGACTCCTCTTGAACAGGACAAATACTGACATGGCAGGCTCTTTTCGTATATATGATCCATCCACTTGAACAACGCACAAAACACAAACTTTTTGATTTTCAATCGATTCGATAATGAAATGAGACGAACACACCAAATGCAATTACGCCCACGAGCAGCAGCTTCAGTGACACCAGTAGCTCATCAGCAACATGTTCCATCAAAATACCATCAGAAACAGATCATCTCGTTAAAACAAGAGCTGAAGAATGTAAAAGAGCAGGCTGCAGCAGCTGAGGCCAACGCCGAGGTGGTTCGTCGGGAGAAGAGTATCGCGGAGACCTCTCTGAGGGATGTGCAAGAAGATTTAGTAATCCAACAAGAAACAACAATGCAGATGGCAATCACGCTGGACTCTTGGCACGATCGTTTTGATAGAGTGTATCAACTCGCTGAGGCTGCTGGTGTTGACCCAGCAATGTTGCGATCGATTCGATATGGAATGCAGGGGTAGATTCAAGCAGGGGTAGATGCAACAGCAACAAGTATGGAGACAACAAACAGAAGAAGGCCATAAATTCTAAAGATTTTCACCACAATCTCAACTCCAATATTATATCCTGTTCGTCTGTGTCAGTCATCATAACTCATAAAACTGCATAACTCATAACTCAACCAGCCGCCTTTCTTCGCAGCTCGACACTCCCACACCCTAACAACAACGCGCCCCATATCATCTCATCTCATCTAATTACTATAAAAAAAGCCATGCGTCTCCGTCCTCTGTCACGTTCTCTGACACCTGCAAAAACACGTGCTCCTTGTTCACTTGGTAGTGTTTTACAGAAGTTGAGTCGCACTTTGGTGTACCTCTAGAGGGCTTTCAAAATTCTTGAAGTTGAAGTTGAATCTTTCCTGCCTGTGTTTTCATTTTCTTTCTGCTTCTGGTTGAGAACAAGGTACAGTTATAATCGCTCAGTCTCATAACCATAAACTCGCTCAGTCTCCTCATAATTCTCATAATCATAAACTCGGACTTAACACTACCACTACGAGGTATGTGTGTGGAGGAGGAAAAGCAATTTGCAACACCCATTTGTGATCATATGGGTGATTGTCCTGTTTGTCGAATGAGCTATGGATTCGACTCTGATCTCTTTTTGACCTCTGGCAAAAGCAGCATGTATGCTAAACTTTTGACGGCCTTGCCGTGCTGCTCTCGGCAAATCTGTTCCACATGCTCCTATGCAATCGTGGCTACCTGTGCCAAGATGGGGAAATCGCCGAGTTGTCCATTCTGCCGAGAGATATTTTTGCCAAAATGTCATATGGGAAGAGATCGATATAAACAGCACCTGCTTGAAAGGTGCACAGAACAAGACCCGCTTCTTCTCTTTGAGCTAGCTGAATTGTCCCTAGCGGACAATGAGATTGAAATTCAAGTCGCTTTCGATTATTTTCTGAAGGCAGCATATCTCGGACATGCCCATTCTATGTTTGAAGTAGGCGTCTGGTTGAAAGCTGGGTATAGTAACGACATGGTCAAGAACAACAAAGAATGGTTTTTTTTTCAGGCAGCTATCAATGGTCATCCTATTGCAAGGTATTTTCTGGGAATGATCAAGGTGCGGCAAGCCGATTTCAAGTCCGCAGTACATCACCTCAAAATTGCATCCTTCCAAGGCGTTACCATCGCAACAAAAGAATTATTGACACTTTGTAGATATGGGCACTGTTCCAACGACGATTGTGCGGAAGCATTACGTAAACATAGTGAGAAGGTGAAAGAAATCAAGGATGAAATTGCAGCAAAAGAGAAAATTCGTAACGACGTAAAGAAGGGTGCCATTATCATAATTGGAACTCAGCCTCAGCAGTATATCTACTTGGCTCAAGAAGGCAAAGATCCACATCCATCTGAGTTGGTAAAGTTATTGACTTGTTTGCAATTATAGAGCATTTAGAGCAGACCATTACATTCACTCCCAAGCATCTTCGAGAAACACAGGTAGAGATTCAATCTAGTATCGGCCTCTAAGGCGTTTACACCATGTACATGACTGTTTTTTACACGTTGTTATGTAGTTCATGTCGCTCTGCTGCCATGTCAAAATTTGACGTGTTTCTTTCGTGATACTTTAATAAGTATTTGAAGACTAGGGAGGATGCCGAGATGGATGCACCTATGGAGGAGCAAAAATATGTGTTTTAGTCCATCTTGTCATGGTTAACTGGTATTCTTGGTGGAATGATTGATCTGTTTCAATATATTGTGCACATAGACATAGCAAGATATACCATCCTGGAGTGTTGGGGTCCAAGCTGTGAAGTTGTGAAGGAAAATGTTCAATGTCAATGCCTTCCCCTTGCAACTTTGTAGTCATCAGCTTTGAAAGAGATCTGTAACAGTAGCCTTCGTCCTCTTTCCATTTTTCCAAATATCATAAAATAACAACAGAGACAGCAACAACAACAACAACAACAACAACATTGTTATCATGACTGACAATTCCAAGCTATGGGCCATGTCTGAGACTGAGATATCAAAAAGATATCAAAAAGCACAACCACAACCCACCGGCTTCTGAAAAATCCACGACCAAACAACAACAGCAACAACAACAACAGGAAGAAAAGGCAGAGACAGAGAACAATGGAGCGGAGACAACTCATCCTGCAAAAACATCTATCATCTATAGACATGGGTGTATGTTTACACTCTCGTACAAATGAATTATATCTTGCCTGTATTATTTTAGGAGTAGTGATAATCAACATTACCTAATTTCCTAGGAGTTGTAGTGACACATGATATTGTATGGCCTGTGTGACATGTGGAGAGAAATGCTCTATTTTGGCGGGAGCCGGAGTTGTTGACATTGTTCACATCTACAACTCCCGCCAAAATGAGGCAAGGAGATGGCAGGTAGGAGGCGAGGTGTGCGTGAGAGCAAGAGAATCCCTCATTTTGACCTGTGTGAAATGTGTGTGGGGAGAATGAAATGCTGTGCCAAAGATGCGAACTTGTACTCTACTCTCTCTTGCTTTTGGAGTTCATTTATGGCTCATAAATTTTGGAAGAATAAATGACAGAGCTAAAACATTCAAATCATTGCTGCCCTACTTATGCTATCTCCATAATTTATCATAATGAACATCAAGCATTCAAACTCAAACCGTGGTCGGCCAAAGCCAAAGCCAAGCATTCTAAGGCTAAAGCTTCGTCGACCAAAGCGCATTCTAAGGCTAAAACGAATATGTCATGATTACACCTTGATATTACAACTACAACAAAAACATGATCAAGTCGAGCATGTGAAGATTAAACGTTCAGGCAAAATGGTAATGGTCCCAATAAAGCAAGAGCAAGATAGCTACCACTACCACAACTTCACTAACCCAAGCCCAAGACCCAGAGTATTGAATTGTAAAGAGATGCATTCCTTCCTCTACAACATGGTTAAACGATACCGATCAAGTTTTGCAGAGCACAATTTCCTCATGGACATCACCCGTGAAGCCGTGGAAGATTCTAATGTTGTTATAGTGGAGTCAAATGTTTTCAACAATATTAATGATCATCATAGGTACAGTGAAACCCATCCAATGGTAAAGCAATACCTAAACGAGTTGTTAATTGAAAGTGGGTGGGCAGGAATTCTAGGACACAATAGTTATCTTAGCATTGACGGTCGCCACATAGTGTTGATCCGTGACATTGAAGATTCTTCGTTGAAACGCCTGAACACAGCACTGAAAGCTCATGGGAAATACAGTTATGCAGAAATTGCAAACCATGATGTTCTTGGTTTGATTCAAAGCTGTGGCAGGGACAGAAGTGCGCCACAGGCGATGAGGATGAGGAACACAGAAACAGAGATAAAAATGGAAAGTGAAACCAAATGTGGCAGACCAGCATCAGGTCAGGACCATGATCAAGCTGAATGTGACAAGTAAGAAATTCTACTGTAAAGATGTTACTACAGGTTCTGCTCATAGTCATACCTAGTGCAGTGTCATAGTCGATTATCTCATTGTAATGAGCAGGATAATTGAGATAAAATAATATATATCAGTCTGTGTCATATATATCAGATTTTACCAATCAATTGTGCCCCTTGCTCATCAAGCTGGTGTTGTCTAGGTCTAGGTAGAAGTTGAGTTGCAAGTTGGTGTAGCTAGAGCTAGAGCTATCTTTACCATCTGTTCTTATCTATCTGCCCCTGACCCCTGATCCATATCCATAGGAGTACCTAACAAGGTGCATCCAAGTCCAAGACCAAATCCTTTGATCCAAAGAGACAAAGTGGTTTGATTAAAATTCACCAGTTATTTTTCTTGCAGTTCTGAAGCAAAATTATTTTGCATCTAAGTACCAATCCATATTCTTCTTTAGTCTACTCCTATCTCATAAAATAACAACAGCGATTCCAACGACATCAACAACAACAAAAAGCCGCAACCAAACCACTCATGAAAAATCGGCCACCCAACAAGGAAAAGAGAAAGACAGAGATCAATCAAACGGAGATTATCTCATCTTGAAACAAAACATCTTTTGTTGCTGTGCTACTGTAGCCAAGTCCTAATACTCCAGGTCTTGGGCTTGGGGAGCCGCCGCAACCTAGCACCAAGGCATCAGCATCAGCATCAGCATCATCATCAGCAGCAACATCAACACCATGTCCCCAACCCCAAGCACATCATTGCTCCCCTTCCTCACTCTACGAATGGCCTATAATGCCATCTCTCATGAAATCAGAGATCATCAGCCAGAAATCATCCCTCATGAGGCATCAAAAATGGAAGCCTCAGCAGAAAATCACAACACCACCAACAACATGACAGGTGTGGCCAGCTACGTGGAAAAGGCAGCCGAGGAAGACATCAAAGCCAAACTAATAATGGAAATTAACGATCTAAAGCAACTCCTTGGTGGCCGTAAGGCACAGGTTGAATCTCTCAGTGCAGAGAAGGTCAATTTACAACAGAAAGTCAATCAATTACAAGAGCACGAGCACAAGTGCAGCAACCACAACAACAGACACCCTGGCCCTGGGAGTGTTTCATGCAGTTTTCCCACACCTATCCCGACCCAAATAAATGGAAAAAAAGAGCGAGATCAAATATACGTGAAGGTTGTTGAGGAGATGCAGTTAGATGCGTTAAAGTTGGAGGCCATGGCAAGAGGGATGGATACCGCTACTGTCATTCCTATGACCAAGGATACCTTACTAAACAAACTCGTTATTGGGACCACCTGCATCTCCAAGTCCACTGTATGGTCCACCGTAGTAAGTCTGCGGCGTAGCATTGAGAATGAAAAGGATGCCATCTGTGCACGAGAAGAATATGAGAAGCAGCTGCAACTAGATATGATAGAAACCAAATGTGAACCAATGTGGGAGAAATGTCCGAGGAGGAAGAGGACTCAGTGTCAGTGCAATGATCAACATGGCCAGTGTCTTGATAGATCCAGGAAGATTGTCACCAATGCTGATGCCAATAGAAGATTCACTCGTACTTGTCTGAAAGCACACAAGATGACTACCCCAGTAACTTGTCAAACCCAATTACAGAGTGAAACTACCCCCCCTCCAGCTCCAGTGAAACGTCCCAGAAAAAAATTCAAGATGTCACCATCATCCAGAAAGCAAGGAAGTGTATTCAGCAACAATGCTGCATTCTCCACAGAATTTCCCAGTGGATCTTATCTCAGCCTTGCTGACAAAGAAGATGGAAACAATACTCATCCATCCCATGCTATCATCCGCCGTGATATTCTGGAGGCATTCGTCGCGGTAGCCCCAAAGGCAACTGAGGATGAGGGGGGAATTTCCACTGAAAACAAGAGAAAGCTAACACGCCAACGACGTTACGCTGGATTTGTTGGCTTCCGCTGCCGTTACTGCAAAGATAAGCACATCAATAAACAGGCTGATCTAGCAATCATTTACCCAGAATCTATCAATGGTATCTACCGTGCCAACATTCGCTTCCAAAGTAAGCACATCCAAGCCTGTCCCTATATTCCAAAGCAACTCAAAGACCAGTTGAATTGCCTCAAGACATCCAAGACTACCAGCCGTGGGAAAAAGACTTACTGGACAAAAAGTGCTCTTCAAAAAGGGTTTTGTGACTGGCAAAGTCCTACTGGAAGGAAGGGCATCATTTATCGCCCCCCTGAACTCAAGTGATGTTGATGTGTGGCATCATGCACTCTCTATAAAAGGTCCAAAGAGAGCCCTTCTTAGTCGGATGTTTTACTCCATGTATGATGTATGGGTCATTATGTGGTACTGGTGGTATATAAAATTAATCCAACGACTCGCTGCGCTGCTTCTTTCATTTTACCAGCAGCACTACAGCCTTGTTTGGGGCCTGATGAGGTTCCAATTGGGCTGGCCATAAGCACCACATCTTCTGTCTGAGAGAGAGGGGGGAGGGGGGAGAGATGTTGCCTCCCGTGGCCAAGACAAATATTTGGCCCAAAAGTGGGTACCTGCCGTGTAGATAAATGGAGCATTGAATATACGGACAACCTTTTCCGTATTATCAGGGCATATCCAGAGACTGTGTCATTTGCCATGAAGGGAGGTGGAGGTGGAGGGCTAAAGCTAAAGAGGAAGCATGGGTAATGCATACCAATTCTGAAAACAAATCTCTTCCCATACCAATACTTACTATAAGTTCATAATTTCTTCCTCAGCTGCTGCTGCCAAAGTTGTTGCAAACCAGACTGCACTCATGACAAAGGAAAATGACTCATCACCTAGTTCTATAACTATAATGTTAATTTAATATTATTGATTAATTCTAGAACAGGCCAGATCGTAGTCACTTTCTTCTTCCATCACATACCTCACACTTTTTCCTCCTCATCATATTCAAAAATGTGCAGCTGGTACAAGCCCACTTGTTGGTTTGCACTTATGAATGGACTTGCTCGTCAGAAGTGTGGGGTACCTTGGACTTGTTTCCCATCGTTGAACCATGCCCATGCTCTTGCTGCACTGGTAGAACTTCTACTTCAACTACTTCATCATCTTGAAAGTCTGAATCATCGCTCTCAGCCATTTTTTGATCTGCTTCTTTAGTATTGCACTCAAGTTCTTCAACTCTCTTCTTTCCCTGTACAATTTCCGATGCGAGCTTCTCCATTTCCTTTTCGATCTCCTCGTTTTTTTTCCTTAGTTCCTCGGTTATTCCCGAGGCGAGGTGTGTGTGAGAGCAAGAGAATCCCTCATTTTGGTCTGTGTGACATGTGTGTGGGGAGAATGAAATGCTGTGCCAAAGATGCGAACTTGTACTCTACTCTCTTTTATGCTTTTGGAGTTCATTTACGGCTCATAAATTTTGGAAGAATAAATGATAAGGTCCCCTTCTTTCACTTTCACTCTAAGCAGAGGACAGATGACAGCGACTTCTCCGCATAGCCACCAAGATCATCTCCCATTGGAGATGATTCCTATCAGACCGTATCACATTCCCTTTCCAGGAATAATCGCCACCAACTATGGCAGGAAAGCATGGGACAAGAAAGAGGCACAAAGAGTTCAAGCCATGGCACAACGCCAGGACAACCTGCGCCAGCGGGGAGAAATCTCGAGCACAACCAACAGTACCCCCCCTATGGAAGCCTGCGCAGAAGTATTCAACCTACCTCCTCCAAGTGATGACAGCGACACAGAGATGCCAGTCCACCATGACATCCAAACTCCCACGCCCACCTGATGCACTTCATCAACGTCAACTCATCTGGACAAATCAAATACTACTGAAAATGCCACTGCCTACACCACCACCAATGCAAACTCCTCCGTTGCCCCTGCCGCTGCCGCCGCCACTGCTCCAGATGGAGGTAGCTTCCTCTCCATCGACAGATCTTCAATCGGACCAGATGATACCTATGCCTGGGTCTGGGTCAGAGAAGCTCAGTCAGGTGCCGACAGTTATTGCTACTCTGACGAAGACAGTTATTGTTATTGCTACTCTGACGAAGACGTCAGCGAAGTGTTGGAAGATTTGAAAACTGATGAGGTAGTCAACGGAGCGAGGAAGCGTGTGAAGGTATCATCGCGTTACGAACCCGAAGACCAGAGTGAACTCCTTGATGACAATTACGGAGCGGATTTGCATGGGCAACGGACCATTGAGCAATGCTATCCCTACTACGAACAAAGACAAAGTTGCGCTACAGACCACTCCCATGCAAGAAGGGCCAGCCGACGCGCAGGTGCGACACGAACTAGGAGCCATCGCGGTGGTATCAGGGCGTCGGTGAAGATGGAAGTGATTGACCTGACCGACGCAAAACCCAAGGGGACGAAACAACTGATTACGATTAAAAGAGAGGTAGAATTCTTTGACCTGACACTATCTGACGAAGATGACTAACTGCAATGGTTGAGGGGTGCGGGAGTGTGGTACAAGAAAACAAGAGGAACAGGGCACAACATGAACGAAGAGACAGGGGAAACAAAAGTGAACAGGGGAAACAAAAGTGAACGTAAACTAACAGACATTACATCTGAAACATATACGATTCTAACCATCATCAACATGGATTTGCCGCAGTGTCATCCTTTTCAACCACATGCCAGTAGTGGTAGTGCTCCACGATACACTCATTATCTCCACGAACCAACATCAGGTTGAACACACACAATATGTGCCTTGAAGTGTGTATAGGACCAAGGAGCCGTTGGTCCTTCCGTGCTCCTTCCTCCTACTCCTTACACTAAGTATCTCCATACCACCTACACCTATTCAACACCCTTCGTTTCTCCCCACTGCATCCATCACCGCTATCCCTCGCAAGTGTGTCTCTGGTACTCTACTCTCTTATGCTTTTGGAGTCCATTTATGGCTCATAAATTTTGGAAGAATAAATGACAAGGTCCCCTTCTT
>PJEL010002221.1_pt1 | contig 18194 bp, 21 predicted proteins | sample 1853271 | NCBI WGS metagenome assembly PJEL01 (sample SAMN08108733, study PRJNA415343) | Invertebrate metagenome, whole genome shotgun sequencing project. | host: Globobulimina | place: Sweden: Gullmar Fjord | collected 2015-08
GCTAATTCGCTACTTCTACCAAATTTTTCGATTATAAACAAAGGCAAAACTGCTGCTGCTATTCCTATTGTAAAAGTGTCTAAGATATCTATAATAATGAACCTACGAAAAATAGGATCTATCATCATACGAGCTTTTGTAGTAGTTAGAGTATTCATATAAGTGTTTTGGTTAGGTTGTAAATAACCAACCTAAAGAATATCAATTTTTACCTTAGCTACCGCAAGTAAGGCAATTGTCAGGGTTATCTATTGAACAAGTAGTTGCTTTTATTCTATCTAACTCCTTTTGTTTAGCCTCTTGCTGTGTTGGTTTTTGTACTGTAAATTTAATAGCATCTACAGCAGCTTTTGTTCTTAGATAGTACATACCTGTTTTGAGTCCTTTTTTCCATGCATGAAAATGCATAGAGGTAAGTTTGCCCAAAGTAGGGTTGGCTACATGTAGGTTAAGGCTTTGGCTTTGGCAAATATAGGGGCCTCTATCGGCCGACATATCTATAATAGCTCGTTGGGGTATTTCCCACACTGTCCTATATAAATCTTTAAGTGCTTGTGGTATACCTGCTATGTTTTGTATGGAACCATTAGCACCTATTAGCTCATTTTTTATATTATCGTTCCATAGTCCAAGTCTTACAAGGTCTTTGAATAGGTGTTTATTTACAACAATAAATTCACCTGAAAGTGTCCTTCTTAGATAAATATTAGATGTGTAGGGCTCAAAACACTCATTGTTACCTAATATCTGTGAAGTAGAAGCCGTAGGCATAGGGGCTACAAGTAGTGAGTTACGTAGTCCGTATTGCTTAATTTCTTTTTTTAATGCATTCCAATCCCAGCGGTTAGAGCTAGGCGTTACATCCCAAAGATCAAATTGTAGTAACCCTTTTGAAGCAGGAGAGCCTTTAAAAGTTTCATAAGGCAGGTCTTTTTTTGCTAAATCTTTTGAGGCTGTGAGGGCGGCAAAGTAGATGGTTTCAAAGATATCTTTATTTAGACTCCTTGCTTGTGGGCTATCAAAAGGCATGCGTAGTAGCATAAAGGTATCTGCTAGCCCTTGCACACCAATGCCTATGGGGCGATGTTTTAAATTTGAGTTTTTGGCTTCTGGTATAGGGTAGTAGTTTATATCTATAACTTTGTTTAGGTTTTTGGTGATGGTGTGGGTAATGTCATAGAGTTTTTTATGGTCAAACTCTTTTTTGTCCTTAACAAATTTAGGTAGGGAGATAGAGGCAAGGTTACATACAGCTACTTCGTCTGGTGAGGTGTATTCTATAATCTCTGTACATAAGTTGCTTGACTTGATGGTTCCTAAGTTTTTTTGGTTGGACTTTTTATTGGCTGCATCCTTATATAGTATGTAGGGGTTGCCTGTTTCTATTTGTGCTTTGAGTATCTCGAACCAAAGTTCTTGTGCTTTTATTGTTTTGCGTGCTTTACCCTCTTTTTCATATTTGGTATATAGCCTTTCAAAGTCTTTGCCATAGATATCTGCTAGGCCTGGGGCTTCTGTAGGGCAAAAGAGGGACCACTCTGCGTCTGCTTCTACACGTTGCATAAAAAGATCTGAAATCCAGAATGCATAAGAGAGGTCGCGTGCTCGCATTTCCTCTTTTCCATGATTTTTTTTCAAGTCTAAAAAATCGAAAATATCGGCATGCCAAGGTTCTAAATAGATGGCAAAGCTACCTTTTCGTTTGCCTCCGCCTTGATCTACATATCGGGCGGTATTGTTAAAGACTCTAAGCATGGGTACAATACCATTAGAAACACCATTAGTGCCTTTTATATAGGAGCCTGTGGCACGTATGTTATGTATGTTTAATCCTATTCCGCCTGCTGCCTGTGATATTTGGGCGACTTGTTTAAGGGTATTGTAGATGCCTTCTATACTGTCTTCTTGCATGGTAAGTACAAAGCAGGAAGAGAGTTGTGGCTTGGGGGTGCCAGCATTAAATAGGGTTGGGGTGGCGTGGGTAAACCATTTTTCGGACATGAGGTGATAGGTTTCTATGGCTGATTTTATATCTTCTTTATGGATGCCGATGGATACACGCATTAGCATATGTTGGGGGCGTTCTACTACCTTACCATCGAGTTTTAGCAAATAGGAACGCTCTAGGGTCTTAAAGCCAAAATAGTCGTATCCAAAATCTCTATCGTATATAATGGTGGAGTCTAGTTGGGCTGCATTTTTTTTGATGATTCCATATACATCTGTAGCAATAAGTTGTGCGTTTTCGCCTGTTTTGGGGTTGGTATAGGTGTAGAGTCTTTTCATGGTGTTGGCAAAAGACTTACTTGTGGTTTTGTGGAGGTTGGAAATAGCAATACGGGCGGCTAGTATGGCATAGTCTGGATGTTTTGTAGCCATTGTGGCTGCTACTTCTGCTGCTAAGTTATCTAGTTCTACTGTAGTAACTCGGTTATAAATTCCAGAAATTACTTTTTTGGCGACATCTATTGAGGAGACGTGCTTATAGGATAAGCCGTAGCATAGTTTTTTTATCCGTGAGGTTATTTTGTCAAATTTTACGTCTTCGGTCCTGCCATCTCGTTTAATTACTAACATAGTGGTGTGATTAAGTGGTATTAAAAATAGTGTTATATATGATTAGGGGGGTGTATTATTTTTTAAGGTATTTTATATTGTGCTTTGCTATGGTAACGGGCCAAGCCTATCAGTTGAATATCAAATCTTAAAGAGGGTTCTACTTTACTAGAAGCGTTGTGTATTCTAAATGAAACTTGCCATCCGTGGTCAAAAGTAATAAATATTGTGGTTTTGGAGTTTGGTTTTAGGGTGGTTTCTATTATTCTGGTTGGTAATGGTATTTTTTTGCCCCATTGTAAGGTGCCATTAATATTAAAGGATTGTAGTGATATGGTGCTGTTTTCTTTTATAATTTTATAGAAATCGTGTTCTCCTAATAGATAATGCAAAAACTTATGGGCTATTTTATTACTTGGGTTATTATATATGCTTTTTAGTTCGTCTCTAAAAGCAGTAAGTATAGGTAAATAATATTTTTCTTCTTTGTGTGCAAGGTCTTTCCAAAGTATTTGTTTAGTTTTTTTCTCTCTTAGTGCTTCAAAGAGTGGTGTGACTTTGTTCCAATAGGTGGGAGAACAGGCAACGCCAAACCATAGTTTGCCAAAGTCAATAGTGTTGGATAGTCTACTATGTTTTATGGCGTGGTGTCTATTTTTGGCGGAGATACCTATGTTTAGGTTGTTGGCATGTATAATAATGTCTCTTACATCGCCTAGTTTTCCTTGTCTATCTGGTTGTATCTGTATTTTATGATTGTAGTTTACAGATAAACTAGCTTCATGGGCTATTAAGAATTTGATAATAGCAGAAGTGGCAAGGTTTATTTTTTGTTTTTCTTGTGTATTTGCTTGTTCAAAACTCAAACGAGCATTTTCTTTACTAGGGTTTTCTATGATAGGAGCGTTTAACTGTTTTGCAAGCTGGGTGGCTATACCATATTCTAGGGCTTTTCCTGATTGTGATTGGTTGGTCATATGGCTAAATCATGGCTAAGTATTAGGACTTCATTTGATTTTTTGGAGCTATTCATTCCATAGTTCCAAGTTAGCTTATCAAATTTTAACCCTTTGTATAGTTTCCTTATTAGTTCGCAATCGTTATAAGACATAATCCAATTACCTCTTTTTAAAAGGAGTTCGGCTAGTAGCCTATGAGGAAAATCTTTGTGTGTACTTCCTTTTTTTCCGTAAAGTGCACCTCCGTTAGCATAGGGTGGGTCAAGGTAAAGAAAGTGTTTTTTGTGTAGTTGTAGTGTTTGGGTAAAGTCTTTTTTATCTACTGATAAGTTTTTTACTTTGAAGTTTCGTAGTCTGTTGATGGATGATTGAGAGAAGCGTGGGTGGCCTGGTGACATGCCCCCAGATAGGGTTGTGCCAGAAAAGGAACATCTGTTAAGTACATAGTAGGCTGCTGCTTGTTGTATGGGGTCTTTTAGTTCAAAGTAGTTTTTTTGTAAGTGATAAAACGCCGTTTTTTCTAGGGGGAAATAGGTTTCTACATGTTTGGCAAGTACTTGATTATTAATAAGGAGTTGTTGCCAAAAGTTAGTTAAAGGCTCAAAGATATCATATCCGTATACTTTGATGCCTTTTGCTAGGCAGGCTAGTTCTATAGATCCTCCTCCAAAGAAAGGTGAGCAGAGTGTGGTTACTGATTTGGGTATATAGTTTAATAGTGTTTTTATGGCTTTACTTTTTCCTCCAGGGTAACGCAGTGGGGACGGAAGATATTTTTTATGTAAGGTTAATTCTTTACATAAAGTTTTTTTTATGGCTAATTGGGTGGCGTTCATATATTTATATATTTTTAAAAATCTTCTTTTAAAGAAAATTTAGGGGTGTTTTTTATAGCATCTTTATTTTGTTTTACTCCAGCTTTTTGGTACTCTGCTACACGTTTTTCAAAAAAGTTAGTTTTCCCTTGTAAAGAGATCATCTCCATAAAATCAAAGGGGTTGGTTACTTTGTATACTTTGTCGCATCCAAGCTCTAGGAGTAACCTATCTGCTACAAACTTGATGTATTGCCCCATGAGTTCAGCATTCATGCCAATGAGTTTTACAGGTAGGGCATCTGTAACAAATTTTATTTCTATTGCTACGGCTTGGGTAATGATTTTGGTTACTTCTTCTTTGGGTAGTTTATTGACTATGTGTTGGGTGTAGAGGTGGCAGGCAAAGTCGGCATGTAGGCCTTCATCTCTAGAGATAAGCTCGTTAGAAAAGGTGAGTCCAGGCATGAGTCCTCTTTTTTTTAGCCAGAAGAGAGCACAGAAGCTACCTGAAAAAAAGATTCCTTCTACTACAGAAAAGGCTACTAGGCGTTGGGTAAAACTTCCTTTGCTTATCCATTGTAGGGCCCAATTGGCTTTTTCTTGAATGCAGGGTATGTTGTCTATGGCGTTAAATAGTCTATTTCGTTCTGTAGAATCTTTTACATAGCTTTCTATAAGTAGGGAGTATACTTCTGAATGGATGTTTTCTATGGCTATTTGAAAGCCGTAAAAGAATCTAATTTCTTGCGGTTGTACCTTAAAGACAAAGTCTTCTAGTAGGTTTTGGTTTACAATGCCATCGCTTGCAGCAAAGAAGGCTAGTACGTGTTTGATAAAATGCCGTTCGCCATTGTTGAGCGTTTCCCAATCTTTTAAATCTTGGCTTAAGTCTATCTCTTCTGCAGTCCAAAAGCTTGCTTCTGCTTTCTTATAAAAATCCCAGACTTCTTCGTACTCTTTTTTAATAGGAAATATGACAAAGCGGTTGGGTTGTTCTTGTAGTATGGGTTCTAGTTTTTCTGTTGGTTTAAATGGCATTTTTATAGGGTTAGAGGGGTTAGGGGGTATGTTTTCTTTGATTGTGTTTGGGTTGGATATTGACAAAACTAGACAAAGGATATAGAAATTCCAAGGCTTATTTTTTCCTACCTAATTTAAGGTTATACACTTGTATTTAAGTGTTAGCTTTTTTCTAAATAGCAGATGTTCTTGATAAGATAAGAAAAGAGTTTTTACTTCTCGAAAGATTATAATTTGTGCTATCTTTGTGACTTTTACAGAACAGATATGAAATTAAAAAATAATAAAGGTAAATTGTATTCTAAATACTTTATTTATTTCTGCTTTTTAATATTGTCTTCTTGTACAATTGCAAGTTGTTGTAGCTCTAACTCTAATTCCAAATTTAAAAGTATCCAAAAATATGATTCCAGTAATTCAATAGAGCCTAAACATAAAGTTGATTTAACTTCTTTTTACCATTCTAACTCTCTCACAAATAGTAATAATAATAGTAATTCTTCTAACAAGGATATAGAAACTTTTTTTCAAAATCTAGAAAAGGGCTTGAAAAATAATAGTATGGGCAACCTTTACAATGAAATAAAAGGACATTGTAAGACTGAAGAATATAGCTTTAGTGATATTGAAGCTGATACAGGAGATAATTGTAGTGAATCAAATATAGTAGATGTTGCCTTCTCCCAATATAATGGCCCTAATCCTCTTAAAGAAAGACAGAAATTATATGATATAATTTGTTCAGCAGTAAGCAGCAATAAGCCTTCTATTCCATCTCTTAGTAAGTGCTTGAGCAATACTATTAATCCTACTATGCTCCATCTTTCCCCTTCTATACTTAGCATATTAAGTGCAACCCAGACAATGGTAAAGCGATTATTATTATCATGGACTGGTAAAAATCTTTCTAACTTGGGTCTTAATAATAGTTTTCCTAAGCCGGATGTCTATAACTTCTTTCAAAATATACAAATGGAGTTGTATACCAAGGGTATAACAATAAATATAGATGATTTGTTAATACAAGGAAATTTTAATGACTTAAATGAGATTAAGGACGATATACATAAAGATAATTCATACTTAGTAAATAAACTCTTCTTAGAATATGAAACAAAAGAAAGAAAATATATATATAGCAAGATTAAATTAGCTTCCGATAAAATGAGAGAGAGCCTTGATAATCCTATTGGTCTTTTTTTTCGTATTCTAAAGGAAAATGATCCTTCCCTTCTGGGAGAGGGAATAAACGCAACAGAAAAATATTTTAAAAATAAAAGATACTTTTATCTACTTCAGGAGGATGTAAATAAGGGATGGTACCATTCAGACTTAGTAGAAATAATCTACCTTCACTACAATAAAAAGAGACCACATTTAACAAAAGAACAAGCAAAAAAAAAATTATATAATGATATTCTTTTAGCTCTTACTAAAACGAGAAATATTATCAATAATCCTTTTAATAATATTTTTAAAAAAATTCTAGAGAAAAAAGAAGTATTTCCCCGCTTCAATACCTTTTCTATAGTTGAGGAAATAAAAAAACATTGTGCAAAATTTAGATATGATTCAAATGCAATTTGTAAGGATATAAATAAGGGATGTTACCTTTCAGACTTAGTAAGTATAGTTTTCTCAAGTAAATGTAAAAATAAAGAGGATATTCGTAGTATTTGTTTAGCAGTTGAAAAATGTAGTAATAAAAGTAACCTTTCTAATCCTGTTACCCCTTCTCTAAATAATGGTAAACCCGCTTCTGCTAATTTTCACCCTTTTATCTGTCACCTCTTAAATTTATTTAAAGACCCCAAATTAGTTCAAGGTTTTCTTGATAATAGTACAGTAGAGGATGTAGGTCATGTTTACGTCAAAGGAAATGTTATTAATATACCTTGTCCAAATATTGCTTTTTCTATAAAAATATATGATTTTTTAACTAAAAGACATTCCAGCAATAATACAGAAAACAGATTAGCTATTGGTCGTATTCCCTATTTTAATAAAAGGCAGGATATTACCCGTCGTGTTCCCTTAAAAAGCTATGAATATCCAAAACTAAAAGAGGATATAAGTTTTCATCAAGAATTTGATCACGACAACCCTGAATTATATCCTATAAAAATTAAGTTCGATAGCAAAGGTAATTTAGATATAGAATTAAGATTAATATATGGAACTGATCATAGTAAAAAACCGCTGAGTTTGAATCTTAGCAAATCTATCAATATAAAAAATGTAGAAAAAACTAATAAAAGCTCTTTTATTTTAGATTTTGCGCTTTATTCACTATTCCAAAAAACCATAATATTATCAATTGAGACAATGAAACCCCGAATATTAGTTGGAATGAAAAATCCTGATATCCGGTTTTTTGCTAAACGAAATGTTTGTTTACCTAGTTCTCATTATAATATTTATGCTTTAGCGCGTTTTAGAAATACTATATTGCTAGGAAAAGCAAGTATATATAAATGGCGAAAAACAAGCTCTATACTTGTTAAGAATCATGTATCTAAAAACGTAAATAGCTATATTTTTCCAATAGAAGAGGAATATGATAAAACTTTCTCTGAGTCTATTCTTGCATTTCTTGCAAACAACAATATTGCTGGCTTCCCTAAACAGATGCAAGCTACAGTATTTTCTAAACTTTCTAATAAAAAGAGAAATAACCTAATTCTGGTCGAATCTATTTTCCAAGAATCTAATAAAAAAATAGGAATAAACAATCATAATCAAAAATCAATAAAATCATTCCATCATATAATTGAAGATGAAGATAAGCAGATGGTATATTTTTTAAATGATTATCATTTGAAAGAACTAAAGAATCAAACTATGTCCTATAATAAAGTTAAGAGCTACATTGATAACATAAGTAACACCTATAATAAACCAATAGAAATAAATCTAAAAGGAGTCCATAATTCTATTGAAAATAAAAGTTTGGCTAAAGTAGGAAATATGGTCACAAATAGTCTAAAGGGTTCTATGTATAATCTTCCTGGAATCATAACGAGTCCTTATCTTATAGATATAGACAAAGATTTTTATAAAAAACAAGAGACTAATAAAAATACTATAAATGCTTCAAATATATTATTACAAGACATAGAAATAAGCTCTATAGTATATAAAAAGATAAAAGAGAATAGTGAAAATATTATAAAATTCATCCAAAATACCAACTATTTAAAAGGAATAAAAGAAGAAGCTATAGAATGTATTACTTCTAAATATAAAGAATACGATTTACCTCCCTCCCTCTTTGAAATTGACCAGACAGTCCTCTAGAAGCCCATTCGTTTTAGAAGTATATAATACTTGTGTATAAAATAAAAATAGATTTAGTCGGGATTGGGGTGAGGAATTTGATGAGGTCCAAGACATTGTTGGAAGTAAATATAGCTAGCAAAGCAAAAGAAACAAAACCCTTTTATAATCCTACTGACAATTCTTTACCCCAGCTTACACATTGTTTTTGCCTAGCCTTTTAACCACTACAACATCTATTTTATATTAATGTCTGCATATAACTTTAAGAGGGGAGTAATAGTATCCAAAAATCTCTTTAGGGTAGCATAAAAAAGATACTTTATTTTTTTGATAATACGTGGAGAATAGGGGAGTCGAACCCCCTTCACTTCAATGCCATTGAGGCATTTTACCAATTAAACTAAATCCCCATTAATAATATCTTCCAAAAAATAACTCCCCATACAAAGACTCAAAAGAATATAGCATCTTAAAAAAACACCGCTAATATAATAAAAAACAAGCCAATAGAAAAACAGGGGCATAAGATTAGCATTTAAAGAAAAGAAAAACTAAATTTTAGATATGTACAATCAATTTTTTTACGATTTCCTCCAACTTTTTTTCCCTGTTACCTGTGCAGCATGTAGTCAGAAACTTATCTACGCAGAAAAACACCTATGTACATACTGTCTAGGAACCCTTCCCGAAACCCTTAGCCATTTAGTCAACAACAATAAAATAGCACAAAAATTTTATGGAAAAGTACCTCCAGTCCGTATAGTTTCCCTATACAAATTCACCAAAAAAAGCTATGTACAAAAAATACTCCACCTGTTAAAATACAAAAATCTACCAGCACTTGGCAAGCACCTAGGCAAATACTACGGCATGCTACTTAAAAAAACAAACTATGCAGTTGGCGTAGACGCCATAATACCTGTACCACTACACCCTATTCGCTTACAAGAACGAGGATACAACCAAAGCAAACAAATAGCACAAGGCTTAGCAACAACACTCCTATTACCTTGCCAAGACACTTGGCTAGAAAAAAAAATCAACATCCCTACACAAATAAAAAAAACAAGACAAAAACGCTGGAAAAATGTACAATTAGCCTTTAGCGTCCCCAATAAAACCCTTGTCAAAGGAAAACAACTACTTTTAGTAGATGACATAATAACAACAGGGGCCACCTTAACAGCCTGCACACAAGCACTACTAGAAAGTGGAGCCAGTACTATACGAATAGTAACCCTAGCAGTAGCCATATAAAAGAACAACAAAATTATATACAAACAATAACCCAACATTATTTGTCAAAAGTAAAAAAATATATATATTTGGGGCTTTAACACTTTTTAAGCATAAAAAAATAACCATGACTACCGATCCAATAGCCGATCTACTTACCCGGTTGCGTAACGCCATAAAAGCAAGACACCGTACCCTAGAAATAAAAAGCTCAAAAATGAAAAAAAGCATTATACAAGTGCTACACGAAAAAGGCTATATACAAAATTATGCATTTCAAGATAAACAAGGACCACAAGGCACCATTAAAGTAGGGCTTAAGTACAACCCCACAACCAAAGAAAATGCCATTACAAAACTACAACGAATAAGCAAACCAAGTGTAAGAAAATATAACAAAGCTATAGAGTTACCACATGTACTAAACGGACTCGGCATAGCTATTGTATCTACTTCACAAGGAGTAATGAGCGACAAAGAAGCCCGAAAAAAAAACATAGGTGGCGAAGTACTCTGTTATATTTATTAAAAAAACAAACCATGTCAAGAATAGGTAATAATCCCATACAACTACCCCAAGAGGTAACCATCAACATAACCCCAACCAACACAGTAGAAGTAAAGGGTCCAAAAGGCAACCTCCTACAAAAAATAGACCCAGACATACGCCTACAAGTACAAGAACAACAAGTAACTTTATCCAGACCAACAGAACAAAAAAGGCACAAAGCCCTTCACGGACTATATCGCACCCTTATACAAAACATGATAATAGGTGTAACACAAGGCTATAAAAAATCACTAGAACTAGTAGGAGTAGGCTACAAAGCCAATGTACAAAACAATGTACTAGAACTACACCTAGGCTATGCCCACCCCATACACTTTGTATTACCACCAGAAATAAAAACAACAACAGAAAAAGCCAGAGGAAAAAATTCAACCATACATATAGAAAGCAACGACAAGCAACTCCTAGGTCAAGTATGTGCCAAAATCAGGTCACTAAGAAAACCAGAACCCTATAAAGGCAAAGGCATCCGTTTTGTAGGAGAACAAATAAGACGCAAAGCAGGAAAAACAGCTTCAAAATAAAAAAAGAATCACCTATTAGTTATGAACACCATAAAAGACAAACACAAAGCAAGAAGAACCAAAATACGCTTTCGAATTAGAAAAAAAATAAAAGGGACCCCCACCCGGCCACGCCTTTGTATATATAAAAGCAACACAACTATTTACGCCCAAGTAATAGATGACACCAAAGGACACACCATAGCCACAGCAAACTCAGCAAAACTAAAAGGAAAAAGTATACCCCAAGCCATACAAATAGCCCAAATACTAGCAAAAAAAACCAAAGAAAAAAACATAAACCAAGTAGTATTTGACCGATCAGGCTACCTCTACCACGGCATAATAAAAGCATTTTCAGAAGAAGCCAACAAACAAGGACTAAAACACTAAACAATATGACAAAAAAAAAAAGAATCAAAGCCAGCGGACTAGAATTTAAAGAAAAACTAGTAGGTGTAAACCGTGTAGTAAAAGTAGTAAAAGGCGGACGCAACCTTAGCTTTACAGCCCTAGTAGTAATAGGAGACGAAAAAGGCACCATAGGTCACGGACTAGGAAAATCCAAACAAGTACCCGACGCCATCAAAAAAGCCACAAACAACGCACGCAGAAACCTAATAAAAATACCAATACAAGGCTATACAATCCCCCATAGAGTCATAGGAAAATTCAAAGGCGGACATGTATTACTAAAACGAGCAAAAAGAGGAGCAGGTATTATAGCAGGAGGAGGCGTACGAAAAATACTAGAAACCTCAGGCATACCAAATGTATCAGGCAAAATAATAGGCTCAACCACCAACCACCACAACGTAATAAAAGCTACCTTTAAAGCACTAAGCCAACTCCGTAACCCATTGATGGTAGCTGAACAACGTGGCATTTCACTACACAAAGTATTTAATGGATAATATCATGGAAAAAATAAAAGTAACACAAATAAAAAGCACCATAGGCCAAACCCAAAGACAAAAAAAGACAATAGAAGCCCTAGGACTAAAAAAAATAAACCATACAGTAGAACACCAAGCAACACCAGCCATACTAGGAATGCTAAAAAAAGTCAACCACCTAATAGATATAAAAAAAATATAAAAAACAAAAAATGGAACTACATACACTCAAACCCGCAAAGGGATCTATACAAAAAAGAAAAAGAATAGGACGAGGACAAGGCTCAGGAAAAGGAGGAACAGCTACCAAAGGACATAAAGGAGCACAATCCCGATCAGGATACAAAACAAAAGCCCACTTTGAAGGAGGTCAAATGCCCCTACAAAGACGAGTACCCAAGTTTGGTTTTAAAAACCCCAACCGTATAGCATACAAACCAATAAACCTAGACACACTACAAAAGCTCAGCCAAAAAACAAACATCACCACTATAGACCAAGCAACCCTACAAGCTCACAGTATTATTAGCAAACAACCCTATAAAATACTCAGCAATGGAAAAGAACAACTAAAAGAAAAACTATCAGTAGCCGCCCACGCCTTTTCCGCCCGTGCCAAAGCAAGCATAGAAAAACTAGGCGGTACTATAACAATTTTAAAATAAATATGAGAACCTTTCTATCCACCATACGCAAAGTATTTACTATAGAAGATTTTTACACACGCCTGTCCAACACACTACTATTTGTAGCCATATACCGTGCAGGAACCTATATACTACTACCCGGCATAGACCACATAAAATTTACAAGAGATGTTACAGGCATACTAGCATGGCTAGATAGACTACTAGGAGGGTCTCTAGCAACCTACTCCCTATTTGGACTAGGAATTACCCCCTATATTTCAGCCTCCATCGTAATACAATTTGCCACCATCAGCATACCCTACTTTCAGCGACTACAAAAAGAAGGTCCCGCCGGCCGAAACAAACTCAACCAAATAACACGCCTAATAGCCCTAGCAGTAGCCCCAATACAAGGTATACCCTACCTATATAAAATAGTAGGAACCAACACACTACTTATGTCAAAATACTACTTTATTGGCATCTCTGCAGTTCTACTCACAACAGGCACAATGTTTTGCATATGGCTAGCAGATAGAATCACAGAAAAAGGCCTTGGAAATGGAACATCTATACTCATTACAGCAGGAATACTCTCCTCATTGCCCAGCGCAATAGGTATAGAAATTAATAACATAGGAACCAATAACATGCTAATATTTGTTATAGAGCTAGTTATCCTATTCTTTATCATACAGCTACTTATCACCTTTATGCAAGGCATAAGAAGAATACCCCTACAGCGAGCCAGACAAACAATAGGCACCTACATACCACAAAAAAGAAGGCGTGAGTACCTACCTATAAAAGTAAATGCCGCAGGAGTTATGCCCATTATCATGGCAAGCATGATTTCAGCAACACCACGAGTTATCGGATATTTACTACGTAACAAAAGCGAAAAAGCAGCTTGGGTAGAACAAATTATGAGCGATGTAAACGGATGGCACTACAACCTCTTTCTATCCATACTCATCTTTTTCAGCACCTATCTTTATATAGCAGTCTTTATAAACCCCACAGAAATAGCCAATAACCTAAAACGAGAAAATGGTTTTATACCAGGCATAAAACCAGGCAACCCCACTGCCAACTATATCGACAGTATACTAAGCAAAATAACCCTACCAAGCTCCCTCTTTTTAGCCTGTATAGCCATAGTTCCCGCACTAGCCTACTACCTAGGAATAACCAAAGAATTCAGTAAATTTTTTGGAGGAACATCCCTACTCATAGTCATAGGCTCTATACTAGAACTAGCACAACAAATAGAAAGCTACCTATTTATGGGCTATTACGATAGTATGGTAACAACAGACCAAATTAAATTATAAACCACCTTAACAACCAACCCCCAGTACTATTCATTATGTACTTAAAAACACCACAAGAAATTTCAATTATTAGAGAATCAGCACAAATACTAAGCAAACTACTAGGAAAACTAGCCCACCATATAAAACCAGGCATAACAACCCAAGCACTAGACAAGCTAGCCACCACCTATATAGAAAATAACAACGCAAAACCCTCCTTTAAAGGCTTTGAGGGGTATCCTGCAACACTATGCACTTCTGTCAATGAACAAGTAGTACACGGCATACCAAATACATACATACTCCAAGAAGGCGATATTATATCAATAGACTGTGGCGTTTACTACAAAGGTTATCATAGTGATGCAGCTTTTACCTATCCAGTAGGGAAAATTAATAAAAAATTAGTAAGTTTGCTGTCAGTAACCGAACTAGCACTTAACAAAGGCATAGCACAAGCAACCATCAACAACAGAATAGGTAATATAGGCTATGCAGTTAATGAATATGTAGTGCAACAAGGTTATAAAATAGTAAGAGAATATGGCGGACATGGTGTAGGCAAGCAACTTCACGAATCCCCCCATATTCCTAACTTTGGGAAAAGAGGCACCAGAACCAAAATAAAAGAAGGTATGGTGCTAGCTATAGAACCCATAGTAAACTTAGGAACAGAAAAAATTATGCATATAGAAAACAAATGGCATGTAGTAACTAGCGATAAACAACCATCCGCACATTTTGAGCACACAATAGCTATTGTAGATGGCAAGCCAGAAAAACTGACTACCTATGACTATATAAAAGAAGCACTGAAACAATAATATGGCAAAACAAAAATCTATAGAAAAAGATGGCTGCATTACAGAAGTATTACCAAACTCCATGTTTCGAGTAAAATTTGATAGTGGCCACCAAATACTAGCCTATACATCAGGGAAAATGAAAAAATATAAAATAAAAATAATACAAGGAGACAAAGTAAAAGTAGAAATGTCACCCTACGACCTAAACAGAGGAAGAGTAGTATACCGTCACAAATAAACAACTATGAAAGTAAAAACATCTATAAAAAAAAGAAGCAAAGAATGTCAAATAGTACGTAGAAAAGGACGACTATATATCATTAACAAAAAAAACCCAAGATTTAAACAAAGACAAGGATAAATTATGCCCAGAATATCAGGAGTAGAAATACCAAAACAAAAACGAGGCGAAATAGCCCTAACCTATCTATTTGGTATAGGAAAAAATAGAGCTGCCAAAATTTTAGACACCGCCAAAATAGACACCAACAAAAAAGCAGGCCAATGGACCGATGCAGAATCCAACACCATACGCAAAATTATTGCAGAGTACTACAATATAGAAGGAAGTTTGCGAGCAGAAATAAGACTCAACATAAAGCGTCTCAAAGACATAGGATGCTATCGCGGCATAAGGCATCGTATGAGACTACCTGTACGAGGACAAAACACCAAAAACAATGCAAGAACACGTAAAGGGAAAGGAAAACCTATTGCAGGAAAAAGAAAATAACACCCTAGACATTTTAAATAAAAAAATAGCCAGCCATTATGTCAACACTAGCAAAAAGAAAAAATATAAAAACAAGCAAACAAGGATTTGCTTACATACAAGCCACCTTTAATAACATCATCATCACCATAACCAATGACAAAGGCCAACCTATAGCCTGGTCTTCAGCCGGAAAAATGCGTTTTAAAGGACCTAAAAAACAAACCAGCTATGCCGCACAAATAGCAGCCAAAGACTGTGCCCAAAAAGCACATGACTTAGGCATGGAAAGAGTAAAAGTACAGGTAAAAGGCGTAGGAAAAGGACGAGAAGCAGCCATAAGAGCCATTAGCGAAATAGGCATACAAGTATTAGAAATTCGAGACACTACCCCAATACCCCACAACGGATGTCGCCCACCAAAAATACGAAAACCATAAACTCACATTACCCCAAAAACTAAAAATTATACAAATGGCAAGATATACAGGACCAAAAGCAAAAATAGCACGCAAATTTAGAGAACCCATACTAGGCATTTCAAAAGCACTAAAGAAAAAGCCCTACGGCCCAGGACAACATGGACAAAAAAGAAAAAAAACATCAGAATACGGTCAGATGCTTAAAGAAAAACAAAAAGCAAAGTATACCTACGGCATACTAGAACGTCCATTCAGAAACTTATTCAAAAAAGCAGTAGCAAAAAAAGGCGTTACAGGTGAAACACTACTTCAAATGCTAGAAACCAGACTAGACAATATAGTCTTTAGACTAGGCCTAGCACCTACAAGACGTGCCGCAAGACAATTAGTAAGCCACAAACACATTCAAGTAAACAACAAAATGGTTAATATCCCATCCTATATACTACAACAAGACGATACCATAAGCCTACGCCCAAAGTCCAAAGAACTCCCCTTAATCAAAGAAAGCCTAGAAAAATCCAACAAAAGATACGATTGGCTAGCCTGGGATATAGACAAAATGACAGGAAAACTATTAAAAATACCAGCAAGAGGAGCTATTACAGAAAACATTAACGAACAAAGTATTGTAGAACTATACTCTAAATAAACCAACCCCTTAAACCTTAAAACCCTATTATAAGATGCCAACAAAAGATTTTAAAATGCCAGAAAAAGTATTGATAGAAGAACTTTCTAACCACCACGGAATTTTTGCCCTTTCCCCCGTTGAGCCAGGATTTGGACACACCATAGGTAACTCCCTACGCAGAGTACTCCTCGCCTCTCTAGAAGGATATGCCATCGTAGGAATTAAATTTGGACAATCTGCAGATGTACTCCACGAGTTTGCATCCATACAAGGCGTAGTAGAAGATGTAACCGAAATCATATTAAACCTAAAACAAGTACGCTTTAAAAAAACAGGTATACTCAATCAAGAAAAGCTATTTATAACCCATCAAAATAAAAAAACATTTACAGCAGGTGACCTAGCAAAAGCAACCTCAACCTTTGAAATTCTAAATCCAGACCATATTATCTGTCATACAGATGTATCTGCCAACTTTGAACTAGAACTTAACATACAAAAAGGCCGAGGCTATGTACCAGTAGAAGAAAACAAAACCTCTACACAAATTATTGGCTACATTCCCATAGACGCCATTTTTTCCCCTATAGAAAATGTAAAATACAAAGTAGAAAACACGTTAGTAGAGCAAAAAACCGACTATGAAAAAGTAATAATAGAAATTAAAACCGATGGTTCTATAACACCAACCCAAGCAATACAAAGAGGAGCAAGAAACCTCATAGACCATTTTTCACTACTTATAGATAAAGAAATTGTACCTGAAGAAGACTATGAGCCAGAAAAAGTACTAGATGAAGAAAATTTACGTATACAAAAAGACCTAAACACACCACTTAGAGAGCTAAACCTATCACCAAGAGCTTTAAATTGCTTCAAGTCTCACGAAGTTAAAACCCTAAAAGATATTGTTAAATTAATCCCATCCCAATTGATGAAATACAGAAACTTTGGCAAAAAGTCAATGGCAGAAGTAAAAGAACTAGTAGAAAGAAAAAAATTATCTTTTGGCATGAATGTATCTGCCTACCAAATAGATGACACCAACTATTAGCCAAACAATTTTTCATTAGCCTTTAAACAAAAAAATTATGAGACACGGAAAAAAAACAAATACCTTAAGTCGCAAATCACAAGCACGCAAAGCCCTACTCACAGGCCTAGCCAAATCACTCATAGAGCACAAGCGCATAACTACCACCATTACCAAGGCCAAAGCACTACGCACCTTTATAGCACCCATTATTACCAAAGCCAAAGTAGATACCACCCATTCACGCAGACAAGTATTTGCATATTTCCAAGATAAAAAACCAGTAAAAACCCTTTTTAATGATATTGCCCACAAAGTAGCAGGCCGTAAGGGTGGATACACAAGAGTTATACGCCTTGCTAAACAACGACTCGGAGACCACGCAGAAATGGCTCTTATAGAACTTGTAGATTACAACAAACAATACTCATCAGCAAAAACAACCCCTAGCGTTGAAAGCAAATAAAAAAAGAAACCTAAGGACAGATTAAGTAAAGAAGCTTCTTATAATAGCAGTTTTTTTCTTACCAACCTGCTCTGTAAGAGCTTCTAAAGAAGCCTCCTTTATCTGTGCAAGACTTCCAAAATGAGTAAGAAGCTTATTTATAGTTTTCGGACCTATGCCAGTAATAGCTTCTAACCGACTTTCAAGGCTTTTGTTACTTCTTATTTGTCTATGAAAGGTAATAGCAAAGCGGTGTGCTTCATCACGTATTCTTTGTAGTAATTGTAGCGATGGTGACTTTTTGTTGATATATAAAGGATGCGGATCTTCGGGATAGTAAATAGTTTCTAGCTTTTTAGC
>PJEL010002222.1_pt1 | contig 18188 bp, 18 predicted proteins | sample 1853271 | NCBI WGS metagenome assembly PJEL01 (sample SAMN08108733, study PRJNA415343) | Invertebrate metagenome, whole genome shotgun sequencing project. | host: Globobulimina | place: Sweden: Gullmar Fjord | collected 2015-08
CTTTCACCCGAAGTAACCTCCATTAGCGTTCCAGTTCCCAGGCTCCATCCAAAAGGCCTGCTTCTGGCCCCTTCGATTTATGATACCGGCTTGATAAGTGCCGCAGATCGCAAGCATTACATCGCGGCTTTTAAAGAAGTTGAAAAACGTAAATGGCGCCGGGCGTTATCCCATGCGGATAAAGCCAAATATTCTTTGCCCGCAAAGTTTATTCGTTGGCAGTGGTTCCGTACCTATAGAGGCGGTGCCAGTTTTGATCAAATCACCTCGTTTATTATCGACAATCCCGATTGGCCATACCGCAATACCATGATGCGCCGAGCAGAACAGGCTCTTGTCAATCCCGTCTCAGCAGATCGAACCCTTGCATGGTTTACAGATCGCACCCCCCTCACCGGCATAGGAATGCTTCGTTACGGTGAAGCGTTGCTTGATAAGGGAGACAATGCATTAGGCGAAAAATGGATAAAAACGGCTTGGATCGAAGGCAACTTTAGCGAAAGGCAGGAAAAGAAATTCCTCCGCGCTCATAAATCACGATTAACCCAGAAGGATCACGAAACCCGGCTTGATCGCTTGCTTTGGGATAAAAAACCGGTTGAAGCTATCCGATTACTGAGACGTGTCAGCAAGATGCAGGAAAAGCTTGCTGTTGCCCGCATACGCTTGATGCGCCGATCAAAAAACGTGGATGCCGCGCTGGCTCAGATCCCCAAGGAATTCCAGACGGATCCGGGGTTGCAGTATGAAAGAGCGAGATGGCGCAGGCGTAAAGGAAAACACGAAGGCGCAAGAGAAATCCTTCTATCCCAGGATGAAACTGCGCCCAGGCCCGACAAATGGTGGCTTGAACGACAAATTCAATCACGAAAACTTCTCGGCCTTGGCCATATTTCGGAGGCTTATCAGCTCGTCAGCAAACATGGACTGACAAGCGGTGGTGATTTTGCAGCGGCGGAATGGATGGCTGGATGGATATCCCTTCGTTTTCTACACGATTATGATATTGCCCTCTCCCACTTCAAGAGGCTCTATAACAACGTAAGCTATCCAATCAGCCGAGCCCGAGGTGCATACTGGATTGGTCGCACCTACACGGCCTTAAATGACAAACAGTCAGCAAACTACTGGTATGATGAAGCCAGCAAATTTTCCTCTTCTTTTTATGGGCAGGTCGCGATTAACCAGCGTGGCCATATAGATATGCCTGAAATAAAGCCTACGCCGGCACCAAAGTTCGAGACGAAAGCAAGACTGGATAAAAGTGAATTGGTCCTTGTTGTCCGACATTTAGCCGAACTTGGCCATGCAAAAAGGGCAAAGCCTTTTCTTTTAGCACTCACAGAACGATCCAAAGCACCGGACGAATATGCATATTTGAGCGCTCTTGCCCGGACAATAGACAGACCTGATTATGCAATCGCCGTGGCAAAGCGCGCCTCTCAACTTGGCACCGAGCTGACCGATATTGGGTGGCCGACTGTGACGGCGACCCTTGACAATGCGCCTATTGAAGTTCCGCTGATCCTGGCAATTACCCGTCAGGAAAGCGCCTTCGCCACTGATGCAATCTCTCCGGTGGGTGCGCGCGGATTGATGCAGCTTATGCCTGCAACAGCCCGCTCCGTTTCGCGGAAATTGAAGATCTCCTATTCAAAATCGAAGCTCATTAATGATCCAGGCTATAATACACTTCTTGGAAGCACATATTTGCGGCATCTGACAGACAGATTTGACGGCTCGTATATCCTTGCCATTGCTTCTTATAATGCCGGATCTTCCAGAGTAAGACGATGGATCAAGGAATGGGGAGATCCCCGAACCGGTGAAATTGACGTCATCGACTGGATAGAGCTCATCCCCTTCAGTGAAACCCGAAATTATGTCCAGCGTGTCATGGAAAACCTGCAAGTCTATCGTCAGCTTCTTGGAAATACGGGCTATCAGATGGTGCAGATAAATTCCGATCTGGTTCGGGGCCGTCCCACATACTGAAATAACTATTCTTTTACTTGCAAAAACGAATGGAAAGTTCCACTTTTTCAAAGGGCGCGAATTCTTTGGAAAGAGGATCATTTATTTATGACACTCACGAAAATAGACGGCATCAAAGCTTGTGTCTTTGACGCTTATGGTACTCTTTTTGATGTAAACGCAGCGGCCCGCAATGAGCAAAAAGCACTCGGCTCCAAATGGCAGGAAATTTCTGATGTCTGGCGTCTAAAACAGCTGCAATATACTTGGCTAAGAAGCTTGCAGGACAATTATACTAGTTTTTGGAACGTCACCGAAGACGCCCTTACCTTTGCACTTGCCTCAGCCGAGATTGATGACGAGGCCCTTAAAAAACGCCTGATGGATTTATACCTGCAACTAACCGTCTATGATGAAGTCCCAGAAACACTAAAACGTCTTCAGGATGCCGGGATCAAATGCGCCATTCTGTCAAACGGATCACCAGACATGCTAAACGCTGCGGTTGCCAATGCCGGGATAGCGTCCTTACTTGACGGCATATATTCAGTAGAGGAATTGGGTGTTTTCAAACCCCATCCTTCTGTATACCAGTTGGCTGTTGATCACCTGAATATCAGCGGACGCCATATTTCATTTCAATCTTCCAATGGATGGGATGCCTATTCTGCGAAAGATTTTGGCTTCAATACCATATGGTGCAATCGATTTGGACAAGCTGCCGAGCAAATACCCTCAACCCCAGACTGCCAGGTGACGGATCTATCGCAAATGTTACCAATATTGGGCCTATAGCGCTCTTAGCCGAACAAGGAATTCGATGGACTATTCAGAGCATTATTACAAATCGGCAGACGGGCTTGATCTGTATTATCGGGAATATGAAGGCGATTTGGAAAGAACTCCGATCGTCTGCTTGTCTGGGCTAACCCGAAATTCTGCTGATTTTCATGATTTTGCGCTTCAATATTCGGGTACCAGAGTGGTCTATTCGCTGGATTATCGCGGACGTGGAAAATCGCAATATGACAGCAACTATAAGAATTATGATCCACAAACTTATTTAAGTGATGTGTTTCTCTTCATCAGTACATTGAAATTGGATAAAGTCATATTTGTCGGCACGTCTCTTGGCGGCCTTCTTGCAATGGGACTTTCGGGATTGGCGCCACAACATATCGAAGCTGTGATCCTGAATGATATAGGCCCTGAAGTTTCCCAGTCGGGCGGCGAGAGAATTGCCGGTTATGTGGGACAGGATGTCCGCTTCGCAAGCCTGACAGATGCTACGCAGGCACAGAAGAAGCAATTTTCGGGTGCCTATCCAGATCTTTCTGAGGATGAATGGCTAAAGACGACAGCGGTTGGCTTCACCCTGGACGAGCAAGACAATAGCTTTCGGCCCAATTATGATCTTCTGCTCGGCAAAGCCCTACAAGAACAAGTCACGGATCAACAACAGTTCGATTTATGGGCTTTTTTCGAAACGCTTAAAGGCAAACCAACACTTGCTATTCGCGGTGCCCTCTCAGATGTGCTCAGCGAAGAAGTCTTTGACAAGATGAAGACAATCCACCCCAAAATGGAGACCCTCATCCTTAAAAACCGGGGTCATGTTCCTTTGCTCACCGAACCTCTCGCAATAAAAAAAATGGACCAGTTCCTTGAACAACTTTAATCCGTCGCCTAGCTTTAGTTCCGTTCAGGAAGCTGCAAACACTCTGAAGGATATGGCGGTAAGAACACCTTTATTGGAATCCCCGGCGCTGAATGACAAGCTCGGTGCTCGATTGTTTCTCAAATGCGAAATGCTGCAAAAAACCGGCTCGTTCAAATTCAGGGGTGCCTACAATGCCTTGTCACGCCTGACACAAGAACAACGCGACGCTGGAGTATTCGCCTATTCAAGTGGTAACCATGCGCAAGGCGTAGCGCTTGCAGCGAAAATTCTTGGATGCCAGGCGACCATCCTGATGCCGGAAGATACCCCGGCAATAAAAATTGAAAATACGAGGAATTATGGGGCAACTGTAATCACCTATGATCGATATACAGAGTCCCGCGAAGAAATTGGTGCAAAGATCGCAGAAGAGAAAAACCTTACCCTGATAAAACCCTATGACAATGTTGATGTCATTTCAGGTCAAGGAACAGTTGGGCTTGAAATAATGGAGCAATTGGGGGCAAGAGGACTACACGCCGATATTTTAAGCGCCCCTTGCGGCGGCGGTGGTTTAATGAGCGGTATTTCATTGGCGCTCGCACATTTGAGCCCAGAGACAAAAATCTATGTCTCGGAACCAGAAAACTTCGACGATACAACCCGATCCCTTGCGGCCCATACTCGCCTTAACAATTCCGAAGGTCACAGAAGTATTTGCGATGCCATTGTGACTCCCTCACCGGGAGAGATCACCTTTCCAATATTGGATAAAAATATATCCGGTGGGCTTGTCGTCAGTGATAAAGAAGCAGCTGAAGCGATCAGGACCGCCTTTCACTATTTCAAAGTGACTTTAGAGCCCGGCGGCGCGGTTGCACTTGCAGCCTTTTTGTCAGGAAAAGTAGATATAACCGGAAAAACTGTTATTGCGATTGGTTCTGGCGGAAATGTGGATCCTCTGCAATTTTCTCAAATTCTAACAGGTGCGATCTAACTACAACTTGTCTACGGACTAACAGCAATCAGTACTAACTTGGCTTCACTCCACTTAAATCACACTATTTAGGTGCTATTTAAGAAATTATATTCTCCTTATCACGATACGATTCCCGTATATCCCCTTGATCCGCAATCCTCCAAAATTTGCCGATTCCAGGCCTGCATTTCATAAACAGAATGTATGCGAGTATCCTAAAACCCTACAAACACTCACTTTCAAACATCCACACGAACTTTCTCCCTTTAAAATTGAATTTATTTCTACCTTAGATTGATGTTACAGGGATGCTACATCACTTACAGGAAAGAAATAAATAACCTTCTTTTTTAAAATTTTTCAACATATTTTCTTTTTATTTTATTCCTGCTATTCAAATGAAATTTGTTTTCTTGATCAGCTGGTTAGAAGGGGTTTCTACATAATCATGCTTGTATTCTCCAAATTCCTATTCCCCTATAAATGTTTCAACCATCATGAATTTCAGCATTATTTATTATACTCTATTTTGGAAGATTGATTATACGCTCAAAATATATTTTATATTTTATATTGTTTATTTTCATATACTTAATAATATCTAAGAAATACAAAGTCGAAATTATAGTTTATTATATCTAGTCTATAATGATAATTTATTGGCTAATATCTCGTTTATTTTTCTCTTATATAGTTTAACTTTACACGCCGAATATCACTCGTTAGCTTTAATATATTAGAAAAATGGAGAACTAAAAATGCATATTTCGACCGAGAAAAATTCAACATCCAACAACTCTCGCATCATTAGTACTGATACTTCTATAAATCCCCAAATTAGAGATTCAAAGACCGTAAGACTTGGAAATATGAGCCCAGCTTTCAATGTTTCATCAGAAATTTCATCTTCTACCAAAGATTGTAGTTCAGTACGCCTCGGCAATATGAGCCCTGCTTTCAAAGTTGAAGACACACCAAATGTAGCCAAAGACGACAATACTGTGCGTCTTGGCAATATGAGCCCAGCTTTCAAGGTCGAAGAAACCCCAAAAACAGCTAAAGACCACAGCACTGTGCGTCTTGGCAACATGAGCCCAGCTTTCAAGGTTGAAGAAACCCCAAAAGCGGCCAAAGATGACAGCACTGTACGGCTAGGCAATATGAGCCCGGCTTTTCGCGTTAAGATCTCTACCCCAAAAAATCTACGTGATGACAGTGCTGTCCGCCTTGGGAATATGAGCCCTGCTTTTCGGATTTAGTAAAACCAACCAAAGGACTTCACTATGGGTGTACAAGTTCCTTTAATGAAAGACGATCTGGAGCGGAAAACCGCTCCAGATTCCATCATTAAATTTTACCGCCTTATTCCCGATTGCCCAAAACCACAGCGCGCGGATCGATCTGCAGGTGGCCTTATCCCAACGCGGGCCTTCCGATTTTGCGAACCGATGACAACCGCATCCGCCTTTGGATGGTATATTTTCCCTCCCATGGATTTTAGCGTTATATGGGACGGTACCGATATGTATTGGCGATTTGGGGAAGCCGAAAGCTGGTATCCTCTTGACGCGGCGCAATATCCGGATTTCAAGCAGCAGTTTGATAATTCTTGCCCTGAAGATATCAAAGGCTATTCCCCGCCCTTCATCTCGACCGCACCGGAACCGGGAGTTTTAAAAATCTGGAGCGGACTAATCGCAACAACGGCCCCGGATTGGAGCATTCTGGTTCGAAGCCCCGCAAATCTACCGCGTAGCCAAACCTATGATCATTACGAAGGTTTAATTGAAACTGATGGGTGGTTTGGTCCGCTTTTCACCAATTTGCGAATAACCAAAACGGATATGCCGATCTCGTTCAAAAGGGAAATGCCTCTCATGCAAGTCCAACCTATGATGCGGGAAACCTATGACGACAGGCACCTCAACACTTTCGAATTTGTTGAAGATGTATCCGGCTTTGCCGATCAGGACTGGCAAGATTTCCGCCAAACGGTAATCACACCAGGTTCAGCACAGGACCGCGAAAGAGGTCACTATGCCAAAGGTGTCCGGCGCGCTAAGAAAAAGACGTAAACGTCTTTTCCAGATTTATGACTGCTTTACAGAATTTCGCTCAAAACCTTATCAAGACTCTTTATTGAACGATCCACATTGTGAAGCTTATCCAACCCAAAAAGACCGAGCCTGAAGGTTTGAAAATCTTCGGGCTCGTCACATTGCAAAGGAACACCCGCCGCTATTTGCATGCCTAAAGCCGCAAATTTCTTACCATTCTGGATACCCGGATCTTCCGTGTAAAAAACAGCAACGCCCGGCGCTTCAAATCCTTCGGCAGCAACGCTTCTAAACTGTTTTTTACCCAGCAGTTCTCGAACACCGTTTCCAAGTGCCCATTGTTCTTCTTTTACCTTGTCAAAGCCATAAGCCTCAGTCTCTTTCATAACATCGCAGAATTTTTTAAGGGCATCTGTTGGCATGGTTGCATGATAAGCATGTCCGCCATTTTCATAAGCCTGCATGATTTGAAACCACTTTTTCAAATCACAAGCAAAGCTGCTACTGGTAGTTTTCTCCATAACGGCGCAGGCATTTTCGCTCAGCATAACCAGACCGCTGCAGGGGGATGCACTCCACCCTTTTTGCGGGGCACTGATCAAAACATCCACGCCAACTTCCTTCATATCAACCCAGATTGCGCCCGAAGCAATGCAATCAAGAACAAACAATCCGCCGACTGAATGAACCGCATCTGCCAGTGCTTTCAGATAATCGTCAGGCAGAATAATACCGGATGAGGTTTCGACATGCGGTGCGAAAACGACGGCCGGTTTTTCCGACTTGATAGTTGCCACAGCTTCCTCAATGGGAGCAGGAGCAAACGCTATTTGCGATCCCGAGCCTGATTGACGCGCTTTTAGAACAGTGGAATTTTTGGCAATGCGCCCCGCATCGAGTATCTGGGTCCAGCGAAAACTAAACCAGCCGTTTCTGATAATCAGCACATTCTCATCATTTGCAAACTGCCGTGCTACCGCTTCCATTGAAAAGGTGCCGCCGCCCGGTACAATCGCCATGGCATTCGCGTTATATACTTTTTTCAAAGTCGATGAGATATCATTCATAACGCCTTGAAATGACTGAGACATATGGTTAAGCGAACGATCGGTAAAAACCACAGAATATTCCAGCAAACCATCCGGATCTATATCAGGTAATAATCCACCCATTTTTGTCTCCTCAGCGCAAAATTTTCATTAGTCTCAGGACTATTGAAAAGCAGAACAAAGTACAAGAAAGAAGTTCATATATTCCAATGTGCGGAAGAAAAAGCCTTTCAATTTGTGACCTCTCTTTAAGATGCATGGCGTCGAACCCAACAAATCGACCTTGACTCTGATGTCAAATATGAAAATGATATCATTATCAGTTTTGAGGGAAATATGAAAACTATTGAACAGCAATCTTCTGAAAAGTCGTACAATTTTAGCAACGCGTTGGGTATTTATAGCCAGCAGCAAATAAAGCGAGAGCGGACAAAAGCCAGACTTCATCAAGCGGGTTGCCATTTATTGGACAATACCCTCCTGTCATCCCTCACTGTTGCTGACATCTGCAAAGAGGCAAATTTCGCTCATGGCACCTTCTATTTATATTTTAAAGATCGCCCTGCCTTCATTGCTGACCTTCTTCTTCAATTCGTCGATTTTCTCCAAACCTTGATGCTCAACGCTTCCAAAGGAGAAGAACAAGATCCCGTTCGGGCAACAACAGCGGCCTATTATCATTTGTTCGAAGAAAATCCAGGCCTCATGAGATGCCTAGTTAATCATATGGAAGAATATCCCGGCGCAAGAAATGCCTTTCAAAAACTGAACCGCGAATGGGCAATAACCGTGGTTCAATCTACAGAACGCAAGCTGATGGTGACTGATCGGAAGGGCATGACATCACATGATGAACTTTGCAGAAGAGCCTATGCTCTTGGCGGAATGGTCGACCAATATCTAACTGCCCTGCTTCTCAATAAAGATGAGAATTTGGCGATGCTTTCAACAGATAAAGACGCTGTCATAGATACTTTGACATTCATTTGGAAGCGGGGAATGGGAGAATGACGCTGACCCACGATGCCGAATTTCTCCCCCTAACCGAGCTCGCTTCTGTGCAACAAGGAGCATGGCAGAAGCAAAGAGACTATGTCATCGGGCAGTCTGCATTTTATCAGGACATTTGGGCGGGAACCGACCTGCCCGTTGATCTCAAAGATCTACCGTCCTTCCCCCTTTGCTCAAAAGCTGAATTGAGAATTTCCCAAGACAATCATCCGCCCTACGGAAATTATCTTGCAGCATCACCTGACAAAATAAACCGCATGCACCGCACATCAGGCACGACAGGCCAGGCAATGAATTTGGCCTTGTCTGCAAAAGATAGCCATACAACTGAACAGGTCGGCGGACGAAGCCATAAAGCCGCAGGACTGACCTCAAAGCATACTGTCGTCCATTGCCTGAATTACCAAATGTGGATGGGCGGTGTTACCGATCATCTTACGCTGGAGAAAACCGGCGCGACTGTTGTTCCTTTTGGTGTTGGAAGCACTGAATTACTAATCCAGAGTATTTTATCCGTAGGCATAAACGCAATCTCCTGCACCCCATCCTATCCTGCTGTATTGAAACGTGTTCTGGAAGAGAAGTTTCCGAAAATAAAACCCCGGGATTTAGGATTAAAATTGGGATTGTTTGGCGGAGAACCCGGTCTTGACGATCCATCATTCAGAAAACGCTTAGCCGACGTCTGGGGTATGGAAGCAAGAAACGCCAATTATGGGGTATCGGATGTCTTTTCTAATTTCGCCGCTCAGTGCGTCCATGACACTCACCTGCATTTCATGGCGGGAGATGTTCTCTTCCCCGAATTAATAGATCCGGAAACCACCGCCTCTCTCCCTATAAAAGAGGGACAGAAAGGGGAACTTGTCCTCACCCACCTTGAACGGGAATGCCAACCACTGGTGCGTTTTCGTACAGGCGATATTATCTCCATCATGGATACCAAGCCCTGTCGTTGCGGACGAACTGGTTTTCGGTTTCGGGTTGTTGGCAGAAGCGATGATATGATTGTTGTCCGGGGATTAAACATGTTTCCAACCATGGTGGCTGCCATCTTTGGGGAAATCGACGCCTTGTCTGGAAACTACAGAATTATCCTGGAGGCACCGCCGCCCTATGATGTTCTTCCAGTGCAGGTCGAGCTTGCCAAAGGCCAACAAGCGACCTCCCAGCTCAGCGAAACAATTGAGCAAAATATCAAGAAAAAACTGGGTGCATCCGCAAAAATCATCCTGCTACCCTTTGGCAGCCTGCCTGTAACCGAAGGAAAAACTAAACGTGTTGTGAGGTCATATCAATGAAATCAATCCACTATGAAACAGTCATCAGTAATTTAAGCGATGACGGCATTCGCACCATTTCCCTCAATCGCCCAAATCAGCTAAACGCGATGAACCGCCAGCTTATCGATGACGTCGCACTGGCCTTCGATGACGCCAATGCGGATACAGAAACCAACGTCATAATTTTCACCGGTGAAGGTCGTGCCTTCTGCGCAGGGGATGATCGCAACGAACATGTCCATCCGGAAAATGAGGATGAGGCGAGAGAGTTGGTTGAGGCCATTCAACGGGCAACCCGCGCCATTGTCTTTGGCCGCAAACCGGTCGTTGGTGCGATTAATGGTTGGGCAGTTGGCGGAGGATTTGAATGGGCAATAAATTGCGATTTTCCAATATGGAGCAAAAGCGCCAAAGGTTTCTTCCCCGAAGTTTCCCTGAACCTTTTTGTGACCGGCGCGGTGACCTCCTGCCTTCCCGCTTTGATAGGGCTGAATAAAGCAAGAGAAATGCTTTTTTTCGGAGACAAATACTCAAGTGAGCAATTGCTTGAAATGGGGGTCGCCTGGCGCGTTTCAGACGACAACGCACTCATGGATGATGCCACACTTATTGCGCAAAAACTGGCTCATCTACCCCCCTTATCCGTTCGCGCCATGAAGCGGGTTTTAAACCACTGCGCCATGACGGACATGAACAAAGCGCTTCACCTGGAAACCGAAGCAACAATCGCTGGCTTTTTGGATCCAGAGACAACCGAACGACTAAAAGCTTTTTAAAAAGAACCAATGAAGATTTGAATACCCAACAAGCAGAGGAAAATCAGGCATAATATTGAAATAGATAATTTAAAACTTGCCATCCATTGTTAGTAAATTAGATTCTTCTTTATGGATAATGGTGAAAAGCTGGCCGAACTATTTAATGACTCCACCTCTTCTGTCGAAGACATTGTCACCATTTGCGAACGAATGGTGGCCATTGATTCACTGGCGAGAGAAAAACTATCTGGCTTTGATGATGTGCCCTTTTTGATCCGGGCATTTGGTATCGCGATTTTGGTCGACAGTTTGGCAAAAGGGTATGAACTAGACATTTCCTCCCTTTCAGAATTGATAGGTATTCCGCGCCCGACAGTCCACAGATGGGTTAAAAAAATGGAGGAAAATGGCACAGTCAAATTTGTCCGCAAAGGACAAAGAAAGGTTATCACCGTCAATCAATTGCATCCTCAAGTAATCGATTTTTTTGATACTCTGGCTAGGAAATTCAAAATTCCTGAGAAATAACGAACACCTTTTTCTAGCACGCCCAATAACCGAGATAAGACAGGATCATGTCTACATTCTGTCCATCCTCTGCAAATGGAAGATGTAAATATTCCATTTCACGGAAGCTCGTTCTGAATTCCAAATCCGGCATACCAAATCGATGAATTGGCTGTCTTGTAGCGACCACGGCTACTCTATCTATCTGAGAATGTTTGGTATTTGGGGCCTGAACAAGTTCGTCAATATACTTTCCAGTCACCTCAAAACCCCATTGATTATAGACTTCTGTGCCAGCCAGCCGATATTTAAATCTGAATGGATTTCGCACGACATCTACAAGTACAATATTTGGAAGGATTGACGGAATGGCCATTGGATTGAAGTTTTCGCGATTTGGCAAACGATCGGCCGGATGAATTTCTATATAATATTCAAGCATCTTACGCGCACCAGCGCTCTTGATTACTGACAGCAAACTATAAGCCGCCTTTAAAGATTTTCCAAAATCCTCTTTAGCGCCAAAACAAGGCTGAACAAAATCTTCACATGTATTTTCCAGATGCAACTTCATCACTCCTTAGGAATATATGAATTACCTAATTTTCTATTGGCGCGAAAATACAAACTCGAACTGTCTTTGCAACAATACTATTGTCCATTTTGGACACAGGATATTTCCAATGTGCGGAAGAGCACATTCCAATCATCCAAAAAGGGATATGAAAACTGTAGGCGTATAAACAAAACAGTGAATTAAATTTGGTCAGGGGTAGTTATGTCAGAACAACAACAAATACGGATTGGCATGGTTCTGTTTCCCCGCCTTACTCAGCTGGATCTCACCGGTCCTTATGCTGTTTTCGGGAATATCCCCAATGTAAAGGTGGATCTTCTCTGGCAGTCACTTGAACCGGTTCAGGATGCAACCGGATTTACCTTTACGCCAACATGTACTTTTGATGATTGCGGCGCCCTTGATGTTCTCTTTGTTCCAGGCGGTCCTGGTCAGTTAGAAGCCATGGAAGATCCGGTTCTCATTAATTTCATTAAGAGGACAGCCAAAGACGCGCGTTTTATTACCTCTGTCTGTACGGGATCTTTTATTCTTGGGGCGGCAGGGTTGTTAAACGGCAAGCGGGCCACCAGCCATTGGACAGTTGTTGATCAGCTCACTCATCTGGGGGCAACACCTGTTCATAAACGGGTTGTTGAAGATGACAATATCATCACCGGTGCGGGTGTTACTTCCGGCATTGATTTTGGCCTCACTTTGGCTTCAAAATTATTTGGTGAGGAGACGGCAAAATGTCTGCAGCTTGGGATGGAGTATGACCCTGCCCCTCCCTTTAAAAGCGGATCGATTTTCACCGCGAGCAATGAGACAATTGGGAAACTGGTTGAGCATGGGAAAGAGCTCACGGCAAAACGGTTGGAAGCCGTTAAACGAATAGGCAGCACTCTCTAACCAAGATCCAGAAAAGGTTGGGAATAGGTAACCTCAGTGTTCAAATTCTTAAGCGCGTCCTCTTTTAAAGCCAGTGCCATAAAATATTCTTTTGGATAGGGCGTTTCAAATCTCAAAGCCTCTTCAACAGAGAAACCAAATCGCTGATAATAATCAGGATCACCCAAAAGAAAGACGGCTGACCAGTCGTCCTTTTTCAGCCGCTTCAATCCTTCAATAATCAGTTTCGACCCGATACTCTTATTCTGTTCATCCGGCAAAACAGAAACCGGTGCCAAGGCAAGCGATCTGGCTGGCGATTTCAATTTCGAAAATAATACATGACCGACTACTGTATCGCCCTCTATCGCAATCAAAGACAGAACAACATCCCCGTTGCCCCGAAGCTTTTCCACCAGACGGGCTTCATCGGGTTGTTCGAACGCAAGTTCGGTCAGATCAGAAATACCCTGAAAATCTTCATTCTCTTCTGCGCGTATGATCATGCATCTTCCCTATTTGGAGAGTATTCGTATTTCCCCAATAACCTTATCCAGCTCATCTTTGTCATTAAAATAATGGACGGAGGCTCTCACCAGATCAGGGAGCTGATGTATTGTGGCGTCAATCAACGTGCTGAACGGTGTTGTGACACTCACATTGATCCCCTTGCTTTTTAAGTGGCACTTTATATCCTCTGGCTCCATGCCTTCCAGCGCGAAGGAGACAATACCACACTGATTAGGACAATGGGTGTGCAGGAATATGCCATCAATGGATCGAAGTTGTTCCCTGAAATAATTGCTGAGTTCCGTTATTCGTGCCTCAATCGTATCCAGACCAATGTCGAGTGCGTAATCAATCGCCGTACCCATACCTAGTTTGGCGGCATAGTTGTTTTCCCAATTTTCGAACCGCCGCGCATCTTTACGTAACACATAATCGGTCTCACTCACCCAATCTGCAGAAAACAAGTCAATCATCGGTGGATGCAGTTTTTCGATCACATCAGACTTTACATAGAGGAAACCCACACCGCGCGGACCACGCAAGTATTTTCGGGCTGTTGCGGAAAGCATATCACACCCGATTTCGGCTACATCGAGGGGCATTTGTCCTGCAGACTGACAGGCATCCACGAGATAAAGGATGTTATGCTTTCGTGCTATTTTTCCAATTTCAGCGACCGGATTAACGAGACCACTATTGGTTGGAACATGGGTCACAGATATGAGTTTCACCCGATCGTCGATCATCTCTTCCAGACTTTTTATGGAAAGAACACCCGCCTCATCTGCCGGAATGACATCAATTACAACACCCTTCTCTTTTGCCAGTTGAAGGTATGCGAGGTAATTAGAGGCATATTCCGCTTCGGCCGTTAAAATTCTGTCCCCTTTTTCAAAAGGGATGGCATAGAAAGCCATGGACCATCCAACGGTCGCATTTTCAACAACAGCAACTTCATCCGGGTGACAATTGATCAGCCTTGCGACAGAGCCGTACACGGCCTCAATCTCTGCGGATCGTTTATCTGATGCTTCATACCCGCCTATTGAAGCCTCCAAGTTCAAATGATCCACCTGTGTCTCTAACACAACAGCTGGCATCAGAGAGGAACCGGCATTATTGAGATGAATAACATTTTGTTTTCCCGGTGTGTCACTGAACACTTTTGCTTCATCAAAGGTCATAAAGAGTATCCTTCCAACTGAAATTTTCGTCACTTTAGTATAGATATTGAAACATAAATAACGGGTCCGCCACAAACGATTTATATGCTATACTGACTTTACATATTGTAATGTCAAAGGAACTCTCATGCACCTTCCGCCTCTCACAGCGCTAAAGCAGTTTAACGCGGCCGCAACGCATTTGAGTTTTAAAGCCGCCGCGGCAGAGCTTTGTGTCAGTGAAGGCGCAATCAGCCGCCAAATCAAGCTTCTTGAAGATCATTTGAAAAAACCTTTGTTCGAGCGAATTCATCGGGGTGTCCGCCTTACCAGCGCCGGACAAAAACTGCACGCTATCAGTGACAATGCATTGCACCAGATTTCCGACATATGGGAAGAACTGCAAAATACGGATACGAGCCTTTCCCTTTCTGTAACAACAAGTTTTGCCATTCGCTGGTTAATGAAACACCTGCATATTTTTGAGGCAAATCATTCGGAATTTCCGATAAACCTGCAAACAATCAAGGATCCGGAATTACTTGCCAGCCGTCAATTCGATGCCAGTATCATCTATGTTCTTGGCAATCCGTTTAACAAAAGCACGCCCGTTCCAGCGAACAGTGATCAAATCATGATCGAATGGCTCCTCCCCGTTTGCTCGCCTGCATTACTCATGAACAAGGAACCCCTTGCTCATTCGCAATCCCGGAAAGCTCGCTTGATATTTAATGAACCAACTGGGCGAGACTGGCAAATCTGGAAACGCATGCAGCCCAATGCCAGAATTAATCTGGAGAATGCTTTGAAATTTGAACATGATGACACCGCTATTCAAGCGGCCGTCGCGGGTCATGGCATTGCCCTTGCCAACATAGCCTATATCCGTAATGAGCTGGAAATGGGGAGTCTGGTTCCGGCCATTGATTGCACGCCGATGCCGATTGGTGCTCATTATATAGTAAGCTCAATAAATAAACGCTCCCTCCCCCATGTTGAGGCATTTCGCCAGTGGATACTGGATCAGGCCTCAACCGACCTTTCTCAAGAGCATCAATACCACCAATAGAAGAAGCAGGTGGTCAACTCTGCCTAGATATGAGTAAAGTACGTCAATTATTTTATGACGCGGGGAGGCATCATGAAGAAAGTTTTACCTATACTGGCGGTTCTCGTCCTACTTGTCGCCGGATACGGTGTTTATATGCTCAACATTGCGGGGCAATTTAAGTCCATTGACCCTCATTTTGCAGGTACTTGTACAACAATAAACAATGTTGTCGGCGCTGAAGATATTACGATCCTGAACGGTTCCGGCTTGGCATTGATCGCGGCGGCTGATCGCCGCAGAGCACATGCTGGAGAAAAAGTTCAAGGGGCCATATGGGGGTATGACCTTACTCAGGAAAAACCAACGCCGATCAATTTAACAACCGACTTTACCGAACCTTTCGGCGCCCACGGGCTCGATCATTTCACCGATGGCACCAAGACAACTGTTATGGCGGTTAATCACGGTGAAGGGGATGTGGCTAATTCTGGTGCTGATAGTATTGAATTTTTTGACCTTCAAAACGGTAAATTGGTCCACACGAAAACCTATCGACACGAATTGCTAAGAGCCGTTAATGACGTAATGGCAATTGATCATGAACGCTTTTACGCGACAATCGATCATGCGTATTCAAGTGGCATTATGCGGAAAATAGAGGATTACGGTCGGCTGAAACTTGGCTCAGTCGTCTATTTCGATGGCAAAACCGTCCAAACCGTCGCAGAAGGCTTTCGGTATACCAATGGCATAAACCACAGCGCCGATGGCAAGACTATTTATGTCGCCGCGACCACAGACGGAACTGTGAGCCTCTTTGATCGAAATATGGAAAATGGGAGTCTCTCAAACAGGCGGGATTTCGATTTGGGAACAGGTGTTGATAATATTGAGGTCGATAGCGACGGTGCACTTTGGATTGGATCCCATCCGCGCTTGTTCGATTTCCTTGCCTTCGCCAAGGATGCAAACAGCCGATCCCCTTCCCAGGTGTTGAAAGTCACATTTGACGGTGATACGCCGACAACCGAAGAAGTGTATCTCAATGACGGCGACCCTATTTCAGGCTCCGGATCAGGGGCAAGATGGGGAGATCGTCTGCTTGTAGGAACTGTCTATGATCCTCATTTCATTGATTGCCAGATGAAATAAGGATCACGCAAATAATAATACCCCGAACAAATGAGATCAACTCAGGTTCGGGGTATTCATCCACCTGAATATCAATGGTCGTTTTTGCAAAGAGAATGATCAGCCAATGACTGGATAACAAAACAGTTATCGACATGTCCTGCGTCGCAACCGGCTTCAATTCGGGCCAGTTCTTTTTCCAATTTTTTCAGCTTTTTAATACGTTCCCGTACGGAAGCCAGATGCTCCTTCGCAATGCGGTGGGCATCTTCGCAGGGTTTTTCCGGATGCGCACTCAAATCCGTTAAATCCCGTATTGCTTCGATGGTAAGGCCCAGATCCCGCGCATGCTTGATAAATGATAATCGCTCAAGCGCAGCTTGAGAATACCGTCGTTGATTTCCTTCGGTCCTGATTGGCGGAGTAATAAGGCCCATCTGTTCATAATACCGAATTGTGGGAACTTTAACGGTCGTTTTCTTCGACATTTCACCGATTGAGAACATTTTAAAAATAATCCTTGAACCTATAGCTACTAGAGGGATTATATATGTAAGGACGCGATAATCAAGAGGGCCTGTAATGGTACAAAATTCCGATCAACCGTCCGATTTAAACAGATCAGAAACGACGCTGCTTAACTTCAATCATCCTGAAATGGCAGCGCTCATAGAACAGCGAGGCTGGCGCGAGCAATCTGAATATGAGCGCATTGGCTCCATTTACGATTTTGTCAGAAACGAGATAGCCTTCGGTTACAACCAATCTGATGACATTCCTGCATCCAAGGTTCTGAAAGATCGATACGGTCAATGCAACACTAAGGCTACTTTGTTGATGGCCCTCTTTCGTGGCGCTGATATTCCATGTCGGCTTCATGGATTTACCATCCACAAATCCCTGCAACGCGGTGTTGTGCCAGAATTCTTCTATGGTATCGCCCCGCACGATATTCTGCATTCCTGGGTCGAAATCTACTATGATAACCGTTGGATCAATCTTGAAGGTTTCATCCTTGACAAGGTTTATCTAGGCCGGCTTCAGGATGTCTACGGCGCTAAAGGCAGCCTTTGCGGCTTTGGTGCCGGGAGCGATAACATATCGGCACCACAAGTGGATTGGCAGGGCAAAGATACCTATATTCAAAAGACCGGGATAAACAATGATTTGGGGCTTTATAATAGTCCTGATCTGTTTTATGCGAAGTACCAGCAAAACATGTCCTTTATTAAAAAGAAAATCTATCAGCATATGATCCGCCATATTATGAACAGACGAGTTGACCGCATCAGAAGAGGCTGGTTTCCGACTGTGCCCGAAAGTAACAAACCTAAAGCACCAAACGCTTCCCATACGGTGGGAGACCCGTCATGAGTGGTAGTTGTTGCGGACAGGATGGCGCTTTTGACGGCACATCAAAGGACTTCAAACGCCGGCTTTGGACAGTCATAGTTCTAAACGCTGTAATGTTTGTCGTTGAAATGACAGCAGGACACGTATCGCAATCCCAGGCGCTGCAAGCCGACGCACTCGATTTCTTCGGGGATGCCATGACATATGGTATTTCATTGGCGGTGATCGGATCTTCTTTAAAAATCAGGACAAGTG
>PJEL010002223.1_pt1 | contig 18187 bp, 16 predicted proteins | sample 1853271 | NCBI WGS metagenome assembly PJEL01 (sample SAMN08108733, study PRJNA415343) | Invertebrate metagenome, whole genome shotgun sequencing project. | host: Globobulimina | place: Sweden: Gullmar Fjord | collected 2015-08
CATCGCCGCCGCCGCCGTCAGCGCCGACGGCCAGGAGGGCATCCGCGCCTTCTTCGACAAGCGCGCACCCCGCTTCACCGGCGGCTGATCAGGCTCCTTCTCGCCACCAACACGGCAGTTAAGAAGGCTGGGGAAAACCTGTTCGCCCGAGCTACTTAGCTTTTTCAGGCCAGAGGTGCCCGGGCGCTTGACCTTTCCAGATATGCGAGTCATTCTCATTCGCATCATCTCAGCCTGATGGATCGCTCATGACCTCTTTTCCTGCCCTCCCCCAAGTCAGGGGCGCCGCGCCGCGCAGCGTGGTCAACCTGGCCTTCCCCGAGATTCTCGTAATCTGGGCGCTGCGGCGCTACGCCAACTGCCGCCAAGCGTTGACGACGCGGACCGCAGTGATCGCCCCGGAATTCTCGCGCGCCTTCGGTCTGGCCCAACTGGAGGAAGCCCTGGCCGCCTTCGCGGTGCTGGCCGAAAGCCTGACGGCGGCCGCGCGCCTCCCGCAAGCCCTCTCCGTCGTCGAGGATGACCGCATCAACGCCACCGAGGAGGCGGTGCTGGCCACCCTCGCCGCCTTCCAACGCGGCGAAGAGGCCCAGGCCCTGGCCCTGGGCGAGTGGTGCCTGCTTCAGGACGGCCGGCAGAGTTTTATCGATGGCGCGAGGCGGTTGGCGGAATCCCTGCGCGCGGCAGGACACATGATCCCCTATGAGGCGCCGCGGCGCCGGGACCTTGCCCTGGACGGCAAGATCGAAGCCACCAAGTTCCTGCCCTCCGCCGCCGATCTATCAGCCCTGGAGCCGGGCGAACGCGATGTGGTGACGGCGATGAGGGTCTGGGTCTCGGCCTTCAAACAGCAGCAGGACGCCCTCGCCGCCGTGCGTCACCACTTCGACCGGCAGTTCAACGAGTCGGAAAATCTCTGGGGCGACCGGCGCAGCGGCGCCGATGCAGGCCTCAGCCTGCACGCCATATTACGCAACACGACCCTGGCAGCAGGACGGCCGGTCGACGTGCGCTGCCCGACCTGTCCGGGCCTGTCGCCCGACGAGGCGCGCCTGCTGGAGGCCCTTGCCTGGCTGCAACGCGATATCGCCGAACCGGCCGCCGCCGCCCTCGGCGACTGGCTGCCGCCGGCGGCACTGCGGCTTTCGATGAACCCGGCCCGCGGGCTGGCCCACAGCCTGCTGGCGGCCGAGTTGATTCTGCCGCTGCGCGACTGGGACCTGGCGGGACTGACCGCAGCAGCACAGTCTGCAGATCACGGCGCGGCATCAAACGACGAGGCCAACTGGCAGGAAGCCGCCACTTCCGGCGCGCCAACGCTTCATTGACCCCTGAACGCGCAAGGAGCGAACAGCATGCGGCGTGCCGGTGACAGAGTACCCCAGGTGACCTTCAGCCTGCGCCGGGACGGCACTTGGCTTGAGCGGACCAGCGACGACATCTTCAACGGGCGGACTGTAGTCGTTCTCGCGGTACCCGGCGCCTTCGCCTCGATATGTTCGTCCAGCCACCTGCCCGGCTACGTCGCCCTGTCGAAGAACATCAGGATGATGGGCGTCGACGAGATCTGCTGTCTTTCCGTGAACGATGCCTTCGTCATGAACGCCTGGGCCCGGGACCAGGGCATCGAGGACGAGGTCGCCATGCTGCCCGACGGCCACGGCCAGTTTACCCGCGAGATGGGGATGCTGGTGAGCAGGACACAACTCGGTTTCGGCGAGCGTTCCTGGCGTTATTCGATGCTGGTACATGACGGCGTCATCGGCGAAATTTTCGTCGAGGACAGGAACCATGGCCTCGACCGCGTGGCAGTCAGCGATGCCATCACCATGCTCGACCACCTGGACAATTCGGCGCCGGCCGCCGCCAACGGCTAAGCCCCCCGGGAGCGCTTGGCCAAGAGGTGCTTGAGCCAGCGCAATGACTCTCAGTCCTGCGATGCTAGTCTGCTATACCGACAGCAAGACGCAGCGGAGGATCCAGCTTGCCGGAAGAAGCGGCACCGGAAGAGCAGCGAACGACGGCGGACCATCGCGCCGGCGATCAAACGGCGGTGCTGCACTTTCTCGGCGATCCGGCGAGCTACGGGCCCGGTGTGGACAAGGTCGAGCGCATCGACACCCACGGCGCCATCGTCTTCCTGGCCGGTGAGCTTGCCTACAAGGTCAAGCGCGCTGTCGCCTATCCCTACATGGACTTCTCGACCCTGAAGAGACGTCGGCGGTTCTGCCTGCGCGAGCGGGATATCAACCGCCGCACCGCCCCGGACCTCTACCTCGATGTCCTGCCCCTCACCCAAAGCGACCAGGGCTTCAAGCTCGGCGGAGAGGGCACGGCCGTGGAATGGGTCCTCGTCATGCGCCGCTTCGATCAGGTCTGCCTGTTCGACAGGCTCGCCGAGGCCGGCGAGTTGACGCCCGAGATGATGACCGCGCTGGCCGACGCCATCGCGCGCTTTCACCAGGCCGCTGAACCGCACCGCAACCGCGATGCCGGGGCCAAGGCGATGACCTGGGTGGTGCGCGAGAACGGCGAGGAGTTCGCCGAACGCGAGGACCTCTTCGACCGCCAGGAAACTCAAAGCCTGACCGAGAGAGCTCTTGCGCAGCTTGCCGAACAGGCGGCGCTGCTCGATAGCCGCGCACAAGCCGGCCGGGTGCGCCTCTGCCATGGCGACCTTCATCTGCGCAATGTGGTGCTGCTCGACGGCCGACCGACCCTGTTCGACGCCATCGAGTTCAACGACGCCATCGCCTGTATCGACGTGCTCTACGATCTCGCCTTCCTGCTGATGGACCTGGACCACCGCGGCCTGCGGTCCTTCGCCAACCTGGTGATGAACCGCTATCTGCAAGCGCGCGACGAAGTGGCTGCGCTCGCGCTGCTGCCGCTGTTCCTCTCCACCCGCGCGGCGGTGCGCGCCAAGGTCGCCGCGAGCCTGGAGGCGGTCGCCGAAGCGCAGCAGGAAAAGTCCAAACGCCGCAAAGAGGCCGCGGCCTACTTCGAGCGTGCCCTTGGGTACTTGGAGCCCCAACCGCCCTGCCTGGTTGCCGTCGGCGGCCTTTCCGGCAGTGGCAAGACCACGCTCGCCCGCGCGCTGGCCGGCGGCCTCGGCCGGGCACCCGGTGCCTTGCACCTGCGCAGCGACGTGCTGCGCAAGAAGCTGGCCGGGGTAGACGAACTCGAACGCCTGCCGCCCGAAGCTTACACCCGCGGGGCCAGCGACAAGGTCTATTCAACCCTGGCGGAAAACGCGGCGGAAGCGCTGACGTCCGGCCAGGCGGTGATCGTCGATGCAGTCTACGCCCACCCGGAAGAACGCGAGGCGATGGAACGCATTGCGCGAGATGCCGGCGTGGCGTTCACGGGCTTCTGGCTCGACGCCGACCCCAGCGTCCTTGCGGCGCGGGTCACCGCAAGACGCGGCGATGCTTCCGACGCAACTGCGGCAGTCGTAGATCGACAGTTGACCTACGATCTCGGTTCCATTACATGGCACCGCATCGACGCCACCAAACCGCTCAGCGAGTTGCGCGAACAGGCCACCCGGTTGCTTAACCCCGGGCCCTGAACCGCCCCTCCCTTTGCCGCTTTTTAACGTCTGCCGTGCTATCGACGGTCGTGCTGCTCGCGCGATGTCCGTTGTCGTGCGCTGCAGGGAACAAAATGCGCCTTGTGCGGTCTACTTGGTGACATGAACAGCAAACTAGGGACGAAGACAGAATGACATTGGGTTCGGCGCAAGGCGACCACAGCGACCAAACAAGCGCCACTGACGGAGCACAGCCGGGGGACATTACCGCCCTTGCCCGCGACTTGGTGGACAAGGTCGGCATCGACGGCGCCAGAGGGTACTGCCGCAGTCTCGGATGGCGCGGGGTGCTCGATCAGGTCGAACTCCTGCAGGCGCAGCACCTGCGGTCGGATTGAACGTAATCATTTGATCGCCAAAGCTGAAACCGGCAATCAACGAGATGCCGTTTCTTACGCAATTACAATGACTTACGATTCAAGTCCATTCCTGTTCAGCGTTTACGATAATTCCTAGAAGTTCCTTAAATCCTCTGGAACAGACTGCCGGTTCGAAGGTAAGCGACCGCGCCCTCTCCAGGCTGCGGCATTACTGCCTGCGAGGAGCAAGTCGATGAGCAAGACCGAAGGCCAGGAGGGCCTGAATCCCGAGAACGCCCCCGAGACCGCCGGCGCGACGAAGCCGGGCATGGAGGGGGAGATCGTTCAAACTGCAGCCGTCCTCGACGAGTTCGCCGACGATTTGGCGCCCCAGCAACAGCCCCTGCCGGGTGGAGAAGCCCAGGAGGACCCAGACCTGCTGGACCTCCCGCCGGGCATTTTCGATGCCCCTCCAATCGAGACCGCAGCCAGCGGTCCCGGTCTCGTCGGCGGCGGCAGCAGCACCTATGAGAGCGACTTCGGAGAACTGATCGGCGGCCTGCAGGCCAACGGCGGTGAAACCGACACGTCGGGTACGACGACACCTGGCAATCCTCCTGCTCCCTCGAACCAGGGCAGCGATGGCCCCACCTTCGTGCCGCTGGTCGCCGGCACAACCGTAGAACCGACCCCGGAAGAAGCTTTCGTGCCGCCGCTCAATCCTGTGGGGCCGGGCGCCGATGAAGCCCTCTTCACCAAGAAGGCGGACAACGTCGACCTCAACGGCATCGACGTCGGCGGCTACAAAGACGGCACCCAGTACAACGCCGGCAACGGAAGCGACATCGTCGTCCTGCCCGGCACCGCGCGCGAAGCACTGGAAGCCGGCTTCACTCCGGGGACCCTCTTTCTGGCCGGTGGCGGCAACGACCAGGTCACGGGCGGAACCCTGGCGGACCTGATCGACGGCGGCAACGGTCGGGACCTGCTGATTGGCGGCGACGGCGACGACAGCCTTTGGGGCGGCAGGCACAACGATACGCTCAACGGCGGAAACGGCAGCGACCTGATCCTGGGTGGTAACAACAACGACCAACTGACCGGCGACGCAGGGGACGACAGTCTCTTCGGCGGCGGCGGACGTGACACCCTGGACGGCGGTAGCGGCCGGGACCTGCTTGACGGCGGCGGCAACAACGACAGCGTGACCGGCGGCGAGGGTGACGACACCCTCCTCGGCAACAGCGGCCACGACACCCTCGATGGCGGCGCCGCGAACGACGTCCTCGACGGCGGCAGCGGCAACGACAGCCTGACCGGCGGTGCGGGTGACGACAGCCTCCTCGGCGGTAGCGGTCGCGACAGCCTCGACGGCGGCGCAGGAAACGACGTCCTCGACGGCGGCAGCAACAACGACAGCCTGACCGGCGGGGATGGCGACGACAGCCTCTTCGGCGGCAGCGGCCGCGACAGCCTCGACGGCGGCCTGGGCAACGACCTGCTGGAGGGTGGCAGCAGCAACGACCTGCTGATCGGCGGCTCCGGTGACGATACCCTGCTGGGTGGCGCACACAACGACTGGCTGAACGGCGGAGGCGGCGACGACGTCATGACCGGCGGCAGCGGCCGCGACGTCTTCAGCTTCTCCCTCGCGAGCAACGAGGGCGACGATCTGATCATGGATTTCACGACCAGCGGCGGCAGTCGCGACAAGTTGGAAATTTCCGACGTGATCGACGTCAACGGCGACAGCGTTATCGATATCGACGATCTCGACGCCGGCGGCCACAGCGTTACCGGCTCTGTCGACTCGGTGGTCATCACCTTCGACACCGGCAGCCTCCTGACGCTGGATGGCGTCAACGGCACCGGCGTCAGCTCCTTCGACGACCTGCTCGACATCGACGTCAAGATCGATATCGTCTGACAGGCACCGTCGCAGGGAACAAAAAGCGCCTTGAGCCGTCTACTTGGTGACAGTGACGGCAAACCAGGCACGAAGAAGACGAGCAAGAACGTGGAGATCGCTCAAACGGAGGTCGCCCTTGACGAACCCGTCGAGGAAGAAGCCCTGCAGGATGACACACTGCTGGACATCCTGCAGAACGACCTGGATGCGCCTCCGCTCGACGTTGCGGCCAACGCTCCCGGGGCCATCGGTGGGGGCACCAGCACCTATCAAAGCGATTTCGGCGAGCTGATCGACGGCCTCGAGGCCAACGACGGCGGCACTGCACAGTCGGGCACGAGAACGCCGGGCAACCGTCTTGCTTCCCTGGACCTCGGCAGCGACGGCTCCTCTTTCCCTCCGGGAGCCGGCAATACGGAGACGGATCCGGAGGTGCCCGTTGAGCCGCCTATTGGTCCTGAAGGTCCGGGCCCCGACGAACCCCTCTTTACAAAGAACGACGACAACGTCGATCTCAACAGCATCGATGTCGGCGGCTATAAGGACGGCACCCAGTACAACGCCGACAACGGCAACGACATTGTCATCCTGCCGAGCAATGTGAGCGAAGCGCTGGAGGCCGGATTCGCCCCGGGCACGTTATTTCGAGCCAGCAACGGCAACGACCAGGTCACAGGCGGCACCCTGGACGACCTTATCGATGGCGGCAAAGGTCACGACCTGCTGGTCGGTGGTGACGGCGAAGACAGCCTTTGGGGCAACACCGGCAATGACAGCCTGACCGGCGGCGAGGGGGACGACAGCCTCTTCGGCGGCAATGACGACGACACCCTCAACGGTGGTCCCGGCCAGGACCGGCTCGACGGTGGCGGCAGCAACGATAGCTTGACCGGCGGCAGCGGCGACGACAGCCTCGTCGGCAGCCACGGCCGCGATACCCTGCTGGGCGGCGACGGCAGCGATCTTGTCGAAGGTGGCAAAGGGAATGACAGCATCGACGGCGGCTCGGGAAGCGATCTGCTGATCGGCGACATCGGAAGCGACCTGCTGATCGGCGGCGCCGGTGACGATACCCTGCGGGGCGGCGTGCACAACGATACGCTCAACGGCGGAACCGACGACGACGTCATGACCGGCGGCGATGGGCGCGACACCTTCAGTTTCTCCCTTGCCGGCAATGAAGGCGACGACCTGATCCTGGACTTCATGACCACCGGAAGCAGCCGCGACACGCTGGAGATTGCGAATCTGACCGACGTCAACGGCGACGGCGTCATCGATGTCGACGATCTCGACGCCGGCGGCAACAGCGTTACCGGCTCCGTCGTCTCGGTGGTCATCAGCTTCGACACCGGCAGCCTCCTGACCATGGACGGCGTCGACGGCACCGGCGTCAGTTCCTTCAACGACCTGCTCGATATCAACGTCGACATCGATATCGTCTGACAGGCTTCCTTCCCGGTGGCACGGCTCTCACCCTTCGCACCTTTCGGGTAACGGCCGACCTCTCGGAATTACCCCTTCTGCCCGGGTTGCGGCCTGGCTCCGGCCACGGCAGTCTGGGTCTTGCGTCGAAGTCGATGGCCTCATCGAATATATTTTTCGGCGTGTCCGATTTTGCCTGACACTCCCTGTTACCACGACCTCCCCCGGCGCCTGGCGCCGGGGGATTTCTTTTGCGCCGTGGCCTCACCCGATCGGACTAGCACACCATAGTCTGCGTGATTAGGGCGCTCCGGCGTTAGACTCGGTTGCGACGGAAGGCCGTAGGGCCCTTGCCTCGGCAAACGTCCCCCCAGCCCGCGTCCGTCTGCCCATTCCCAAAAGGGAGTCCTGTTCCATGGCCCGCAAATCCAGTTCACGCAGCATCCGCAAGAGCAACGGCCCGGCCGCACCGCTGACCGAGGTACAGCTGAAGCGCAAGATCAAGGCCCGCCCGGCACTGATCAAGCCGGGAAAGATCAAACTGCACGTCGACATGATGGTGTCCGGCACGCCCAAGCTGCGCCACAAGATGGCGAGGCTGTCCAAGTCGCTCATCGCCCGTCCGCACGCCAAGGTCAGATCCGGCCGCGGCCATAAGCTTGAGCTCGAAATCGCCGGGGCCGAACTCGGCACCCGCGTGTTCCGCCCGGCAATCACCGGCAAGCGCATTCCGCTGCCGAAGATCACCGCCAAGATGCGCCGCGAGGCGCAGCTGGGCCTGCCGGCGCTGAGCGGCTACCTGCCGGATCATCTGCCACTGCAGCCCTCACCGCCGCAGCTCGACAAGGCGCTGCGCGTGAAGCCCTTCATCAACGCATTGAGTCGCAGCAAGACCGAGCGCAGGGCGACCACGGTCTTCCAGCCGGAGGATCGCTACACCTTCTCCGACACCGCCTTTCCCTGGTGCACCGTCGGCCGCGTCGACACCGCCGGCGGCTGGGCGAGCGGCGCCCTGGTGGGACCGCGCCATCTGCTGACCTGCAGCCATGCCATGGTCTGGGGCAGCGGCAACTCCGCCGGCTGGGTCCGCTTCCGACCCTCCTACTTCGACGGCAACGCACCCTTCGGCGAAGCCTGGGCGACGCGCTGGTACGCCTTCCGCAAGGTCACCGGCCCGACCATCAACGCGGCGGAAGCCCGCGAGGACTATGTGGTCCTGGTGCTCGACCGGCGCATCGGCGACACCTGCGGCTGGATGGGCTCGCGCACCTATTCGGAGTCCTGGGACGGCGGCACCTACTGGCGCCACATCGGCTACCCCGGCGACATGGCCGGCGGGCAGCGCCCTTCCTACGAACGCGACATCGCTCTGGACGGCCGCAACAGCTCGACGCATCGGGCGGTCTGGCACCAAGGCGACGTCTGGCCCGGCCAGTCCGGCGGACCGTTCTTCGCCTGGTGGTCCGGCGAGTCCTGGCCGCGCGCGGTCTGCGTCCAGTCCTGGCAGAACAACCAGCGCAACGGCGCGTCGGGCGGCAGCCGCCTGGTTGACCTCATCATCCGCGCCAGGAACGAGTTCCCCTGAGCCGGTGACTCATTGATCACTGGAGAGCGTTAGCGGCTTCCGCGCTGCGGAGGCCGCGCTCTTCGTCGATCTGGCGCAGGACTTCCTTGGTGAGCCGCTCGGGCACCTGCAGGTCGGTGAGCACCCCGGTCTCGATATTGTAGTGCCAGATCGCCCAAGGGCCGTTGAACTGCCGCTGCCCCCGAAACACCAGATGCTTCAGGTCATCGGAAACGGAAATCTCCTTTACATGGCCGTTTGCATAGTCGAAGAGCAGGCGGTCTTCGCCATTCTCGGAAAGATAGAATTCAAAGCGCAGCTTGTTTTCAGGATAGACGTTGCGCACAAAGACATAGCCTGGATTTGTCCGCGAGATATGAACATCGACGACCTTGAAGGGCTTCTCGAGTTGGAAGGTGCCATCTCCGAAGCTGAACATCGCGTCGTGCCACTTGAATCCGTTGTCGATTAGCTCATCGACAAAGGGATGGTCCCCATTCGGACTGACCATACCGACGAACACCCATCGATCCTGGGCTACACTGGCGTTTATTTGGAGGTTCATAAAGTCGATGGTCTCTAGAGGTGCCGGGAAGATCTCCTGAACATGCCCGTGTTGCACCCGGATCAACGAACGATCGGCAATATCGTACTTTCCCACCCCGTCGAACTCCGTACTGCTCTCGACGTAGTAGATCTCGTCCCCTGATGTGCCGAAGACCGGGTCGCGCCGGCGGACGCCGTCCTTGACCGGCGACATCCGTTCCATCGTCGGGCCATCGATCTCCAGGCGCCAGACGTTGTAGCCGGTAGCACCCTCATAGCAGTCGGGCCCCTCGCACCAGGAGACCGCCGCGAACCAGTCGCCGTCCGGCGACCAGGTGGGATCTCTCCATAGCAGGCCGGGGGGAGCCTGAAAGACGACGAGGTCCCCGCCATCCGGCGCGGTCGGAATGGCCGCCAGCTTAGGGGCATAGTTGCGGAACTGGAAGGCCAAGAGAATGGCTGTGCCATCCGGCGCGACCTCCGGGCCACGGAGGACCATTTCCGGCGGCGGCCCGCTGTAGTAGTCGAGCCCGCCGCCACAGGCAGTCAGCGCGACAAGCAGCGGAACAGCAAGGGTGCGGCGTAGGCTTGAGTAAACCCGCATCTGAGTGAAACTCCCTGATTTCTTCTCAGGGTAGTAGTCCGCCCCACTGTACTCAATCTAAGAACCCTATCTCTCAGCCTAGCAAGAAGCCGGCGCCGAGGGGATCCTCGGGTTCCAGGGTGAAGCGGGCCTCGCCATGGTAGTGGGCCCGGCCCGAGACCTCGGCGATGATCGCGCGGTAAGGACCGGCGCGGGTTTCCTCAACCGCAGTGCCGGTGAAGCGCGCGCCGGTCAGGCTTTCGAAATCGCGGGCCTGGCCGAGTTCGATCTCGCCGCGGGTCCACTGCAGGGCCAGACGCGCGGCAACGCCGGAGCCGGTCGGGCTGCGGTCGACCTGGCGCCCTGCGAAGACGCAGGCATTGCGCGTCGGGTCCTCGTCGAAGGCATCGCCGCCGTCGGTCAGGATAGTGCCGTAGAGAAAAGCCAGGTCCGGGTCGTCGGGGTGCGAGAGGAGCACCTGCTCTGCGGCGGCCTTGGTGATCGCCTCGCCGGCATCGGCCAGCACCCGCGCCGGCGTCTCGTGGAGATCGAGGCCGATGCTGTCGGCGGCCAGGATGGTGTAGAAGGCGCCGCCGTAGGCGATGTCGAGTTGCAGCGGCCCCCATTCGGGCGTATCGACGACCACTTCACGGGCAAAGACGAAGGAAGGCACCGAGCGGAAGCGCACGGCCCCGGTCTTGCGGCCTGCCTCGCCGGTCTCGACCGCCACCAAAGCACGCACCAGACCGCAAGGGGTCTGGATCGCGACTTCGGTTTCAGGTTCCTTGGCCTCGACCAGACCGGAATCCACCGCCCAGCGGCCAAGCGCCATGATGGCGTGACCGCACATGGTGGAATAGCCCTCGCCATGCAGGAACAGCACCGCCAGGTCGGCTTCCGGATCGTCGGCTTCTACCGGCAAGGCGCCATACATGTCGACATGGCCGCGCGGCTCGTGCATCAGGAGACGGCGGAAGGCGTCGTGATTGGCCAGCGCGTCTTTGCGTTTATCCAGCAAACGGCGCCCGCGCAGTTTGGGATAGCCGGAGGTGATGATGCGCAGCGGTTCGCCGCCGGTATGCATCTCGATGGTGGTGACTTCGAAAGTACCGCTCAGAAAATTCGCTGATACCATGGCACTTCCAACTCGACGGCCGTCGGCGCGTCGTAAGAACCAACCCGCCGGCTTTTCTCAGCGACCAGCGGGTCGCTGTGGCAGTCGACCGAGCCCAAGGTGCGATAGCAGGGCCGCTCCGCATAGGTAAGTTTTGGAAAGGGTACGGGAGAAGAGCACCCTGTCAGCAACAGAGTTGCAACCACCACCGCGCCATACCTGAGATATCGCCTTTGCACCGTCCCGCCTCCTTGGCTGGCTTCTTATCTACCCCGAACGACAGCATAGCCTAGTCATAGTGATGAGATGCAAGCCCGGAAAAGGGCGCGCAGCCAACAGAGGCCGTCACCTTTTCGTGGCGAATTCCTAAGCCGGACGGCTCAAGATCGCTTTGGCGTCGCCCGCAGAACAGCGATGGACGCGCTAAGCCCTTGGTATTGCGAGGCAGGTCGCTTGATCAGAGGCCGAAGAAAAGGCGTTAACGCCGCCTAGATCGCCAGGTACTGATGGCGCAGGTCTTCATTGTCGAGCACCGCCTGCGCGGTACCGTCGAAGACCACCTGGCCCATGTCGAGGATGATCGCCCGGTCGGCCAGATGCAGCGCGGCAATCGCGTTCTGCTCCACGATGATCGTGGTCAGGCCGAGGGACTTGATCTCTTCGACGATCTTTTCGATCTCTTTCACGATGACCGGGGCAAGGCCCTCATAGGGCTCGTCCAACAGCAGCAGCTTGACGTCGCGGGCCAGGGTGCGGGCCACGGCCAGCATCTGCTGCTCGCCGCCGGAGAGCGTAATCCCCTCCTGTTTGCGGCGCTCGGCAAGACGCGGGAAATGCTCGAAGAGGCGCTCGATCGACCAGCCGTGCGGCTCCTCGATCTGCGCCAGTTGCAGATTTTCCTCGACCGTCAGGCCGGGAATGATGCGCCGGTCCTCCGGCACCAGGCCGACGCCGACGCGGGAGGCCTGATAGGCCTGCATTTCATGCAGCGGCTTGTGGTCGAGCCAAACTTCGCCGTGCGTCAGATGCGGTTCGGCCAGGCGCGCGATGGCCCGCAGGGTCGAGGTCTTGCCGGCGCCGTTGCGGCCCAGAAGAGCGACGATCTCGCCTTCGTGCACGTTGAAGCTGACGTCCTGCACGATGTAGCTCTCGCCGTAGTAGGCCTTGAGCCCCCAGGCGGAGAAGTAGGCCGGCTGGGCCGCGGCACGCGACGCCAGTGCCGCCGATTGGAACTCGCTGACCGAACTCATAGATGGGCCCCTCCCAGATAGGCGTCGCGCACGCGCTGGTCGCCCTTGATGTCCTGCGGCGCGCCTTCGGCGATGATCGTGCCCTGGGCCATCACCGAGATACGGTGCGCCAGGGAGAACACCACGTGCATGTCGTGCTCGATGACGATCTTGGTGATGCGACGCTCGCCGATGCGCTTGAGCAGATCGATGGTGTCGTTGGTGTCACCGCGCGACATGCCGGCGGTCGGCTCGTCGAGCAGCAGCAGCTTGGGATCCTGCACCAGGCACATGGCCAGTTCCAGGCGACGCTTGTCGCCGCGCGACAGAAAGTCCGCCTTCATGTCCTTCTTGTCGATCAGGTTCACGTCTTCCAGCTGGTGTTCTGCCTTCTCGGTGATCGCGGCCTGGCTGTCGACACGGTCCCAGCCGTTCAGCTTAAAGGCCCCGTCGCGCGTGGAGAGCGCCGGGATCATCACGTTCTGCAACAGGGAAAGGTCGCCGAAAATCTCCGGCGTCTGGAACACGCGGCAGACCCCCGTCTGATTGATCTGATGCGGCGCCAGGCCGAGCAGCGACGTGCCGTTGAACTCGACGCTGCCGGTGTCCGGCTCCAGGCGTCCGACAAAGCAGTTCAGCAGGGTCGATTTCCCGGCGCCGTTCGGTCCGATGATGGCATGCACGCTGCCTTCCTCGACCGTCAGGTTGACGTCGTTCAGCGCCCTCAGGCCGGCGAAGCTTTTGTTGACGTTCTTAACTTGAAGAATGCTCATCCCGGCCCCCTTATTCAGCGGAATGCGGCTGTTGCACCGCCACGGGCGCGCCGCCGTCCGGTTTGCGCCGGAACAGTTTCGCCACTCGGCCGAAGCCCTCGATCACGCCACCGGGCATGAAGATGACGATCAGCATGAAGATGGCGCCGAGCGTCAGGTGCCAGCCTTCGCCGACGAACAGCCCGACAACGGCGACCACCGGATCGGCCAGCCAGTCCGGCAGAAAATCGAAGATGCCGTGCAGCGTGGATTCGTTGAAGGACGAGAAGATGTTCTCGAAGTACTTGATGATGCCCGCTCCCAGGACCGGACCGAGCAGCGTGCCGGCGCCGCCGAGAATGGTCATCAGCACCACCTCGCCCGAGGCCGTCCACTGCATGCGCTCCGCCCCGGCCAGGGGATCCGTCACCGCCATCAGCGAGCCCGCGAGCCCGGCGTACATGCCGGAGATAACGAAGGCCGCCAGCGTATAGGGCCGCGTGTTGACGCCGATGTAGTTCAGGCGGTTCTGGTTCGACTTGATCGCCCCCAGCATCATGCCAAAAGGCGAGCGGGCGATCCGCTGCGCGATGATGAAGCCGATAATGAGCAGCACGGCGCAGAAGTAGAAGCCGGGATAACCATGCATCTCCAAGCCGAAGAGATTCGTCGCCGGCAGGCCCGCCTCGGGCAGCGTGCCGAGGGCCCGGTCGAGGATCCGCGGATCGGTTTGCCGCAACTGCAACCCGGTCTCGCCGTTGGTGATCGGCGTCAGCACCGAATAGGCCAGGTTGTAGGACATCTGCGCGAAGGCCAGGGTCAGGATCGAGAAGTAGATGCCCGAGCGGCGCAGGCAGATAAAGCCGATCACCACGGCGAACGCGCCAGCCAGCAGGGTGCCGAAGAGCACCGCCGGGATGACGTTCATGGTGAACAGCTTGAACGACCAGACCGCCGCGTAGGACCCGACGCCCAGAAAGGCGGCATGGCCGAAGGAGAGATAGCCGGTGAGGCCGAAGAGGATGTTGAAGCCGATGGCGAAGAGCCCGAAGATCGCGAACTTCTGCATCAGGTCGGGGTAGGCCGCGCCGATCGGCGCCAGCCAGATCGGCATGGTCAGCACCGCCGCCGCGAAGGCGGCGATGAAGAAAAGATCCTGCCGTGCGTTTGTTGACTGCATGTCAGCTCTCCATCACGCCTTTGCGGCCCATCAGGCCACGCGGGCGAACCAGCAGGATCACGACCGCGACAAGATAAATAATGATCTGGTCGATGCCGGGAAAGATGCTCTTCACCTCGTTCATCGACGCAAAGGACTGCAGGATGCCGAGCAGGAAGCCGGCGACCACGGCGCCGGGCAGCGAGCCCATGCCGCCGACCACGACGACCACGAAGGACAGCACCAGGAAGTCCATCCCGATGTGGTAGTCCGGCGGCAGGATCGGCGTGTACATCACGCCCGCCAGGCCGGCGACCACAGTGGCGATGCCAAAGACGATGGTAAAGCGCCTTTCGATATCGATGCCGAGCAGCCCCACCGTCTCGCGATCCTGCATGCCGGCGCGCACCACCATGCCGAAGGTGGTGAACTGCAAGAAGGCAAAGACCAGGGCGATGACAAGCAGGGAGAAACCGAGATAGACCAGGCGCCACCAGGGATAGACCACCGCTTCGCCAAGGCCGAAAAGCACGCCGATGGCGGCAGTGCCCGAGACCGCGTCGGGCGCCGGCGTCGGAATGGGGTTGGCGCCGAAGAAGGCCTTGACGATCTCCTGCAGGACAATGGCCAGCCCGAAGGTGACCAGAATCTGCTCGGCGTGGCTGCGCTTGTAGAAATGGCGGATCAGGCCGCGTTCCATGATCAGGCCGATCAGCAGCATGACCGGAATCGCCAGCAGGATGGACAGCGGCACGGAAAAATCGATGATGGCTTCGCCGAAATCGCCGAACCAGATCTTCAGATAGGGCACTTCCTTGTAGGCGTCGAAGAAGGTGATGCTCTCATCCTTCACCTGCTTGGAAAACGTCAGCAACTTCTGCATCGTCACCGCGCAGAAGGCACCCATCATGAAGATGGCTCCATGGGCGAAGTTGACGACGCCCAGAGTGCCGAAAATGAGCGTCAAACCGAGCGCGATGAGGGCGTAAGCGCCGCCCTTGTCCAGCCCGTTCAGAACTTGCAGAAGGATTGCATCCATGTCGCATCACCTAAAGTCTTGTTCCTCCCCAGCGGGCAGCTGCCGGGGAGGAAGCAAGATACAGTGAATGCCGGCCGCCACAAGGGCGACCGACACACACACTTCTAAGGCTCTTAGACCTCGTAGGGGCCGAGCTCACCGCCGAAGATCGCCGGATCGTACTCGACCTGGCTGCGCGGTACTTCCTGCACCACTTCCAGAAGGTCGAACTGACTGGATGGGTTCTGGTTACCACGCACAACCAGCACATCCTTGAAGCACTGGTGGTCTTCTGCGCGGTACAGCGTCTTGCCGTTGCCCATGCCGTCGAACTCGAAGCCTTCGAGTGCCTTGATGACTTCCGGCGGGTAGAAGGTGCCGGCGGTCTCGCAAGCGTTGGCATAGAGCAGCGTCTGCACATAGCAGGTATGGGCGGCCTGCGACGGCGGGAAGCCGTATTCCTGGCCGAAGGACTTGACGAAGGCCTGGGAGCCGGCGTCCTGCAGCGACCAGTTCCAGTTGGTGGAGCCGAGGATGCCCTTGATGTTCTCGCCCGCGCCCTGCGCCATCAGGCGGGAGAACAGCGGAACCACGATCTCGAAGGTCTTGCCGTTCACCTGCTTGTCGCGCAGACCGAACTGAACCGCCTGGGTCAGGGAGTTGACCATGTCCTTGCCGTAGTGGTTCAGGATCAGCACGTCGGCACCGGAGTTCAGCACCGGCGTGATGTACTGCGAGAAGTCACCGGCGCCCAGCGGGGTCTTGACCGCGGCCACGGTTTCCCAGCCCATCGCTTCGGTGGTGTTCTTGATCGACTCTTCCTGGGTCCAGCCCCAGGTGTAGTCGGCGGTCAGGTGATAGGCGCGACGCTCCGTGCCCATCTCCTTCTTCAGCACCGGGCCCAGCGCCGCGCCGGACATGTAGGCGTTGAAGAAGTGACGGAAACCGTAACGGCGCTTGTCCTTGCCGGTGGTGTCGTTGGAGTGGGTCAGGCCGCACATGAAGACGATGCCCAACTCCTGAGCCAGCGACTGCTGCGCGATGGCGACGCCGGAGGACGAGCCGCCGGAGTACATGATGACGCCTTCCTTCTCGATCATGCGGCGGGCCGAGGCGCGAGCCGCATCCGACTTGGTCTGGGTGTCGCCGGTCACGTAGGTGACCTTCTTGCCCAGGATGCCGCTGCCCTTGAGCGCCTTCGGCGTCATGGTGTTCAGCATGCCGCCGTCACCCTCGCCGTTGATGTGCTTCACGGCCAGCTGATAGGCACGCAGCTCATCCGCGCCCTCATCGGCATAGGCGCCGGTCTGCGGCACATTGAAGCCGAAGGGGACGGTGGCGTTGGTGCCCGGATTGTTGCGGAAGTCGGCGCCAAAGGCATGGCGCACAAAGAAAGTCGGGGCCGCAGCGGCACCGGTCAGGATGGCGCTGCCTTTCAGCACCGTACGGCGGCTGACGCCCTTGGGGAACTTGACCATGATTTCCTCCCAGTTCTTTTTTTTGTGTGACCCGAAAGACCCTTCGATCGGGCGGAGCGCTATGCGAGAGCGCGAATATTCCGTAAAGATATTTAGCGGAAATCAGTCAATCTCACAATAACCCATTGTTCTTTCGTGGTTTTTCTGTAAAAATATCGGTTGTGAAAACGCCTTATTTGTAAATTATTTACATTGCGCTGCACAAGAACGTATGAATTGAGGTGCTTAAGCCATGGCCCGCGCTCTGATTGGTTTGAAAATTCGCGACCATCGCAAGGAGGTCGGCCTTACTCAGACGGAACTGGCCGCCCGCATCGGGATTTCGGTCTCCTACCTGAACCTCATCGAACACAACAAGCGCAGCATCGGCGGCAGTCTGTTGAAGCAGGTCGCCGATGAATTGGGAATCGGGCTGGAGGTGCTCGACGGCGCCATCGAGCGCCGCCTGGTCGACGACCTCAACGAAGTGGTGGCCGAGCCGCTGTTCGATACCATCCATCTCGACCCGGCCAGTGTTGGCGATTTCGTCGGACGCCAGCCGGGCTGGGCCCAGGCGCTGGTCACTCTGCACCGCGCCTTTCTCGACCGGTCCCAGGCCATGCACGCTCTCTCGGACCGCCTCAACAAGGATCCTTTTCTCGGCGACGCCATCCACCGCATCCTCACCAACATCTCGGCGATTCGTTCGGTTTCAGAGATCCTGACTTCGGTAGAGGACGTCGATGCCGAGCAGCAACGCCGCTTTCATGCAATCCTTTCCGAGGAGAGTGGGCGCCTGTCCAGCGCTGCCCAGGGGCTTTCGACATTTTTTGACCAGGCACATACCGCGACCCGCTCGATTGCCCCGGCCGAGGAGGTCGACGATTTCATTCTCGAGAACCACAATTGCTTTCCCGACCTGGAAGATGCCGCGGACCAGCTGCGCAGGCGGCTGGGCGAGGTTCCGCGCCAGCTCGAGGATCGGATGCTGGAGGTCATGGAAGAGGACTTCGGCTTGCAGATCAGCCGCGCCGCACCAAAGGAAGAACGCCACCTCTCGGCCCGCGAGCCGTTGCGCTACAGCGCCCACGGCAAACGGCTCATCATTCTGGACAGCACGTCGCCGGCGACGCGCCGTTTCGCCGTTGCCCGTCTTCTGGCGCGCCTCGCCTTCCACCCGCAGATTGAACAAATCATCGGACGCAGCGCCAGCCTCACCACCCCGGCGGCGAGGGAGCGCGCCGCCATCGCGCTGCAGTCCTACTCTGCCGGCGCAATGCTCATGCCCTATGAAGCTTTCCTGGAGGCCGCCCTCGAGGCGCGCTACGACATCGACCTGCTGCGCCGCGCCTTTGGTTCCAGCGTCGAGCAGGTCTGCCACCGCCTCGTGACCCTGCGACGTCCGGCCAACGAAGGCATTCCCATCGCTTTTATGCGCTCCGACCCCGCCGGGTTCGTGACCAAGCGCTTTCCTCTGCCCAACCTGCCGCTACCGCGCCACGGCGGCGCCTGCCCGGTGTGGGTCGTATAAAAGGCTTTC
>PJEL010002224.1_pt1 | contig 18186 bp, 17 predicted proteins | sample 1853271 | NCBI WGS metagenome assembly PJEL01 (sample SAMN08108733, study PRJNA415343) | Invertebrate metagenome, whole genome shotgun sequencing project. | host: Globobulimina | place: Sweden: Gullmar Fjord | collected 2015-08
CTTTATGATATTATTTCTCCCCCAGCTAACCTAACTTTGGTGCTTGTGGTGTACTGTTATCTTCGACTGACTCACCCCCTGATCCATTTATACATGCACATTGAGCTTATAGAAATGTCATCATCCTACGTTTCGTCACAGGAGCTAAAGGTGGCTATTGACCAGCTGCTTGCAGAGTACATTCTTTCCAAACAGCTAGATGAAGCAGCACAGTGCGTCAAGGACCTTCACAGCCCGCACTTCCATCATGAGGTTGTAAAACGAGCAGTGAAGACGGTTATCGCCGATAGCTCCCATGTAGCTGAGGACTGCAAGGCCATCAGCAAGTAAGAAGATATGCACTGTAGCACTTACTACCACTTATTGTCTTTCATTTCATGCCTATGTTTATGTTGCTTGTCTCACACTCACTGCTCGAACTTTATATTGTATCCCTATCCCTATCCCTCCTCCTCTACTCTACGGGGCCACAGTCTGCTTTCACATCTTGCTAAGAATGAAGTAATACAAGAGGCCCAAATAAAGATGGGGTTTGAACGACTCTATGAGGATCTTCCTGATTTGAGCCTTGATTGCCCTTTGGCTTCTGTAACAATTGACTCTTTTGTGGAGCAAGCCAAAAGAGATGGCTGTCTAGAGGCAAATGTTGAATTCTCACGACCAGCAACTTGAGATTTAGACACTTCAACCACCTGTATTTCTTGAGCTCAATCTTTGGTAGAGCAAACATAACACATTTGTTTTGCCCTGCTTGCCATGCCTTTTCATGTAGATATATATCTCACCCGTTGTAGAATGATTTGGTGTCATGTACAAGTGATACGTGGCAACAGCCTGGGTTCATGATTTACGTTTTTTTAACCTTGGATTGACTAAAAATGAAAAATATTAGGCTAGGTACGCATTTCTTGAAAAGAGGGAGATGATGTTCCTGACTTCTTCTCCTGCACCCTCAGCCGCTGCTGTTGATGGTAGTGCCGCTGACATGAACCACCACAATTGAATGCAATACATTTAACAACACTGCCATGGACAAACGTCTCACAGTCATCACCCCAGTCAACCATCATCCACGAGTTTAGGGGACAATTAAAATACTACCCCCATTTGGGTTGCTCGTCATTAACCTGATCATCTGCTACATTTGTGGCTAGCACTTGCTGAGGTGGTGGTTTGTGTGCCATTCACTCCGTTTCTTCATTCTCTTATCGAGGATTGATCTGCCATTCACTTCCTGAGAAGAGACTCCCCCTGCTACCAACCAACAACGCAGCCACCAATTGTTAATCAGGAATACAGCTCTTGCACTTTTTATTCACTAGTTGATGGTGGGTAAAGAAGTTCATGTGACAATGATAGCCTTCAATTTCTTCATACTTGTAATGGTGGAGACGAAGCAAGACAGAGAGAGCAATTCTGGGGTTGGGTTGAGTCATTTTTACCTGTGGGGGCAGCACTCTAGCATTTGTGGAGCATTTCGCATTGTTGATCTCCCCGCCTTTATTCTTCGTGTTGGAACATGAGCGCTTGGTAGGTGGTTCTCTGTCTTCGTTGTAGTAGTAGTCATTGTTGCACACGAGTTGCTGTACTGGTGGCAGTGATACGGTACGGTTTAGTAGTTAGCACAATACAAGAGTGCATTTTTACGTTGAGCCAGACAGCCACTGCAGGCCAGAGATTACATTGCGACGGCCGATGTTGGTTTGCTACCAGATTGGTGATTATGCTACTGAACTCGAGGAGATATATATGCATCTTGGGATCACTTCCTGCTGCCATTCTAGAGGCCGAGGCCTCCGCCACCTAGAGAAGAATTATGACTTTCTGCTAGAGCGTCAAGGCAGGCATTGAGGGCAATAGAGGACATTTTTTCCTGTGTTTTCCCCGTATCCCTTTTGATATGTTGGCTATGGAGAGAGAAGGGAACTTGAGAGTACATGAATGCTGTGGTGCTTGAACCACGGGAATCAATTAATGGAGTTGATAATAAAGATCTGTTTCGTTTCAATTGTGATGATCTGCATACAAATGGGCACGTGAAGAATAGCAGTGATCGGACTGCAACTAAACTCCATAGTTGATTTAAGCATACACACACACACACACATTCGAAAGTCTCACAAAGCACTTATTGACCTTGCTGAATGCCTCACGTAGTACAGCAAAGAGAAATACCGCAGGAGAGCAAGCGCATACCATTCATTTAAAAGAAACTGACAAACGCAAAGAAGTATCTGAAGTGGCTGGCTAGCAGCATCAAGTGGTAGAGATGAATATCATGGACACACATAGTCCATTAGCATTAGCAAAAAATATCACGTCTAGGCTGCCCTGCTCACTACCTGACGTTTCAGGCGGTAAGAGGCAGCAGAACATGCGTTAACACAATAAAAAAGGTGGAATGTACATGAAATGATTATGGTTTCGTAAGATGAGATGGACTTCTTACGGCAATTTACAGCTTTACAGCTTTACAGCTTTACAGCTTTGCATCTTTCATCCTAAAAGAAATGCTATGCTGCAACTACCAACTCTCATTGTATCAAATCTTCTGCTTTCAGTACAAATGTTGTATCTTCGCTTGATTTGACCATCCACTCGCGTACAATCTGCCCATTTGTTTTGGCTACCCAAATGTGGCCCACATATGAATCAATAGTGACATCATTTCCAATGGCCATATCTGACCAATGGTCCTCTACGTCTTCGCTCTGCGATTGCAAATCATATAGAGAGGTGGTGGTGGTTAGAGACTAAGGCATCAACAAACTGCTCTACTATTCTTTAGAAGCAGCAACACATAACAATCCAACAACTTACCGTTCTATAGTAAAGGGCTGCATCCTTTACATCTTCGTTTATAAATTTAATTTGTACCATCTGTGGCTAGGATGGGGCGAAGAAAAGGAAAGAGGGAATTAGAGCGACGGTAGTAACTAACATATCTCTAGAATTCATAATACTCGGAGCTGAAAGGGTGGTGTTGAAAGACCAACGGGCAGGCAACCCCTCAGAGCCCAAGGGGGCTAGGCTCACTTCATCATGTCTAGGCACAACTTGACCATATTCATTCTTTTTAGATAAGCCTGCACGAGGTCCATTCCACACCCATCTATAAATAGAGGGGGGGTTGGGGAGAAAGAAACACTGTTGGTGAGGGAAGAGAAGAGAACAAAGGCAGTTTCTAGTATTAAATATTAAATAAACTCACAAGTTAGCTGCCCACTTCTGGCCCTTCAAGACGGGGCATGCACCATGAAGGCTAGCATTATCAACTTCCCCTGTGGTTGAATTTGAATTTGAAGAAACCGTTGATCAGGTGTCGATGCGATAATCATATAAGTCCAAGCAGCCAAAGCGTACGTACCATTTGGTAACTGACTGTAAAACAGGACTGCTTTGCCTTGCTCAGGCTGTAACAATCGTTTAAAAGGTCGTCGAAACAAAGACGACAACAACATCATCTACCAAACATCACAAAAAGCATTGCAACAAAGATCACACTACCTTTACAGCCAAATGCTTTCTGCACATTACGACCATTTTTTCTTCCCAACTGTCCCGTTCAATTCCACTTTCCTGTACGGATCGATGAGCCTCTCTTTACAAGGCAAGAGAGCGGTATATACACACACATATATATATATATAACATCATAGCAATCATGTAGTACTGCCACTCCACCACCATTCAAAACAATTGGTAAAACTGTGCCCCGTCTTAATGCTCTCACCTTCATGTCCCCCTCCCACAAACTTTCAAGTATTTCATCATCACTTGGCAACCCAGCAGGCACATCTGTTTCTGGAAAACACGTTTCCCCACCTGACTCCACATCATTGAAGTACATAATTACAGTGGCAAACCGATTGGTCCCCAGCTTTCCTGAATCAAAGTCGTGCTCATCGTTTTGAGTCATGTAGTCAAGGTGGGCTGTATATGCCTGAGATTGGTTGTAACGCAACACGTTTCGACAGAAAAAGGCAAGGTAAGAACAACAATAACAACGTTCTCTGATTATTGTTAACGTGGAAGGCCGGAAATGCAAAAATGCAAAAACAAAACACACACACACACACCTGTATACCATCAGCCCAGGAAATCTCGAATTTTTCCAGTCCTAGGAAACCAAAAATTCTCTCCTGTATCTCTAAACTCAAACCAGTATCTGAAACAAAAGCATTGTGACTCGTTCGAAGACTTGAAGTTTCACCTTTACTCTCTACTGTGCTCAGACCCATCTTAAAACCTTCCGTCCTCTCCTCCATTGCACTCTGTCATGAAAAAGAAAAGGGGTACATAAGTCCGAGCACATAGGTATAGAGGAGGGAGTTTCTATGGCAGAAGCGCGTTTGGGTTTGGGTTTGGCTGCTAGGGTCTCGGATGATTGGGGCAAAGGTGTAAGAGAAAACAACATGCCTTAATCAATTGGTCTCCCTCTTCATTGCTGAAAAAATTCTCAAGAAGAAACACCCTTGGAGACAAAGACAATGTGGTAAGCCTTGGACTTCCTTGTGGCCCAGATGCGACTGTAGAGGGAAGCTCAATCACGTGACCAAGTTCAACAGTAGGCCACATAAAGTGCCGGTCTGGAGGGACCATGTACAGCTGCGTAGGCAATTGCGATGGTAAAGGTGATGGTTTGAAGAGAACAGAAGAGGACGATGAATCATCAATACGTTGGCCAGCCCCATCATAAATCCTGCACGGTGTATCAATGGGTAGTATTGAAAGTGGCACTACTGGACCACATGCAACCTCGATGCTTAAACGACGTTCCAACTCCGATAAATCCTCTCCAATTGTGATTGTGACGTTCTTTCCACCTTAGATGTGGCGAATGTCACAGCTGAAGTAAGTACATCAGAAGGCATGTTAGCCAGAAACACGCTCATAATATATATATGTATATATACGCAAGCAAACAACAAAACAGTACAAGTAGTACACAGTCAGTCAGTCAGTCCTACCACTGAGGCACGGGCAAATCTATCAACCGCAATGCTAGAGTATAAATCCCAAAACCTATCTCCGCTAGTCGCGTTCATGATATTATCCGTTATATATAGAATGGCGGCAAGCCAAACTAGGGAGACTGCAGGCATTAACACTACCATCCCTCAATCACTGCAGGCCACAGCTACGCTGCTATTTTACTACATACAACAATAGAAAATAAATCCCAATCATATATGGATCCAACAGTATACTACACGGAATACATTTTTAACAAAGAACAACTCAACTCAAACCAAGGTAAGGGGAATAATACTGGCACTAGCATTGCCATTCAACCACTTCTGGTCATCTGCACTACCCTAACCTCCCTCTCCCCCCACCATGGCAAATTCTCATTATATATGTGCAGCATAAGCTTATGGGCTGGACTGGATTATGCGGCCCCAACCCATCCACGCATGCACCCTCCCTCCTCACCGTCATTTTCCCCATTTGGAAGTAGGTAAAACCTTTTCGTTGTGCCATCTGCGGACCAGCCATCTGCGGACCAGCCATCTGCGGACCACAATTCTCCTTTCGCATCACTACCTCCAACTCTGCTCGAAACGAGTTTCCTCAGGGTTTCTACGATTTCTGTTGCCTTCCTTCTTACCACCTCGTTCCCGTATTCAATCCCGTATTTAGATACTAAGAGCCCCAATATAACACTCATCAACGCCAAGAGCATGGGTCCTACACCCACTCCCACTCCCCGAGCTCTTCCATTAGCATCGGTTTCCTTTCGTGAGACCCTACTCACTCCAGTAGCATCGCTTTCCTTTCGTGAGACCCTACTCACTCCATTGGACTTCTTTGGACTTTTTCGGTCGGGCATTGTTGGTCACTTTAGGGTTAGGGTTAGCTTCCCTCACCTATTGCACAATGGGTATGTAGACTCTGAATTACTCCAGGACAGCTGTAGATAGCTGCTGAGATATGGTAGAAGTGCCTCTTCATGCGGATGTTACACTATAAAATTCTCTTCGGACCAATTGATGGTGGAGTGTGCGTTGTGGGGTTAGGGTTAGGGTTAGGGTTAGGGTTAGAGTGTTAGGGGGCTATGGGGTTAGTGTTAGAGCGTCAGGGTTAGAATGTTATGATTAGAGTTAGGATTAGGGTTAGGTGGTCTCGTATTTGGATCGTAAATACGAGACTCTTCCAACCGCCAACCACTACACGAATGCCAATCAATGTAGCAGTTAAACAAATGGTGCTGCTATTCACTATATTAACAGTCCCTGCTGCTTAGGACACACGTGAAAAAGTGATATACTACTAACTAATACACATATTACGTAATGGGGCCCCTAATGAAATTTAGGCGGACGTAGACGTACACCCTAATCGGTGTACGTACACACATATATATGTATCTACACCCCTGTCATTTATCGATATCTACTCAGGGCGGTACAACCCAACACTTTGCACCCCAATGCATGATTTGATGTGTTTCGTATTAAAAGTTATTGCACCAGCTTAACAGGATTTGCTTAAGACCTAAGACTCATAGATACGTCATATATCATCCTTAGGGCCAAGGTTCATAAGCGCGCATCACATTTCACTTGTTTGTGTGAGACTTTTGACGCTGTTGTGACTAGACAGTTAGTTACACTTTCTTTATTACGTAGCAGCAGTCATACGACTATTACTCAGTATTATCACGCGTGCTTTTGTGGCACAAAGGTGTAACTGCAAGACTAGGCTGCTGTATCAATCATCCACCAATCACTCTTCAATCTTCATGTGTCGTCCTGCGGAAGGACTGTAACTCGCAACGAATATAATAATAATTAGTGCTATTTCTTTAACTACTACATCTTATATACTCTTGTTCACTCATTGTGTGGTGATAGCTGTTGGCTGGGAGAGTCTCGTTGATGACGATCCAATCGAAACATATGGAAGCTTAAATAGAACACCAGAACAAAAAGCGCGCCGCAAATCCTTTTTGTACTGTCATTCTGTAACATCGTGGTTGCGGTAGGGGCCGTCGCGTGTTCAACAAATCAGTTTGCGTCCTCTCCCTTCCAAATATGTCATCTGCTCTCTCTCTCATGATCAAACGTGTGAAGAAGTGCAAGCACGTAATATCAACAGTAAACTCAGCAACAAAGCCAGTACGGTGGGAGAAATAAAACGGTCATGATGCTACTGCTATCTGTCATACAACAGCTCTTGTCGTGCAAGGGATAGAACATTAAAACAGCCATCAGTTCGTGGAAACTATATATAGAAACAGCACACTATTACATCCATTAAGCCTTGTCTGGAAAATATATTTCTGCTGTTTTAGACATCCTATCACACCATTGCTACGAGTTCTTTTTCCAGTAACAGACTACCCACAATCGCAGACAGACAGACAAGCATTGAGGTTACACCGATCTCCGGAGAAATTCTAATTCCTATAAAATGTATGTAGCGTCACACTATAATCACCATTAATAGAATCAAGAAAAGGCAAATACGGTGGTAACCCAGAAGATATGTAATACATAAGAATAGAGCAGAGGCTATGGAATTGGGGCTGCTGCCCCGGCTCGCCAGTATGCTTGGGAAATAATATGCAGAAAAGAGATCCACTAGACAGACCCAAACCATCCCATCGTCTCGCCCTGAAAAGCAGCATAACCAATGTTAAGTTACGTTACATTAGGCTATGTTACCTTATGCTGCTCAATGATGCCATTGCAGGATTCAAACAACAAACCATTTTTTTCACCTGTGAAATAGTCACCTCTTCCGTTCCCACCAATCACCATTAATGAAAATAGTCCACCTATCCTATCAAAGCGGCGGTGTGTTTCCAATCCAATCCAACCAATGGGACATCATACAGACAGAAAGAACAAGAACACAAATGCCACCACCTATTCACCGATGAAAGTCTGGAAGCCAATTGGAGCTAGAGAAAGTACTATAATAGCCAGCCGATTCCGATTCCCTGGAAAGGCACGGATGGTATATAAATCAAGAGAGGAGAGTAAGGACGGGAAGAGTACTTCAGATCCTCAGCAGATAATGACAGCAATTCAAATGTAACAAGGGCACAAATGCCGGTGGTATACCATTAGCGTGATTTAAAACTTAGACACACAATCAGCATAACTCCCCCAATAAATGAGGGGCTGTATGATGTCAGTAGCAAGTTGTTTCACGAGTGCCACCATCACATAGTAAAGGTGGGAGCAATGACACCAAAAACCACAACGGCAACTGAAAAACGATCAATAACATATCCATCCTGAAATGACAGACAGTTAGTTGTGTATCACATAGAAACGAGCCGGGCTGGTTAAGGCAACAAGGGACCAAAGTTATATATTGATTTCATAGGATCGTACATTATTGCCTTGGAGATGATGGTAAGAGAGGGATGCTAGGAGTCGTGTGAGACGCAGCAGCATATCAGTACTACTCATCCAATTAAAAGATGATGACATCTATTCCATATCCAATAGTAGCCAATGTGGTTCATAGCCTGAGTTAGGGAGATGGCTGTCATTCACGTAGCACTATTCTACATAGACAACAACATGAAAAGCATTAACAACACAGGGTAGTAGACTAGGGAGATATAAGGTACACCTAATGCCCACCACAGAAGATACAATTATCTGTTTATGTTGCTTGCACGTGTGCATGCATGGCTCTCTCAGTCTCCTGACAAAGCCGCATATAATGAAGCAGTACCAGAAACAAGCGCCATCTTTATGATAGTCTGTGCAATACGAACCACAAAATACAACCGCCACCACTAATCATAGCATCAGAACATTCATCGGGGCACTACATACATACCAATAACCAATGATGAAGGTGACGGGTGAAGTGATGATAGCTTACTACTGACATGCAGCACTGTAAAAATGGTGGGAGGAGAAGAGAGTAAGAGGCTGTCAAGAATTCAATTCACTGAAATAATTATCACATTGAAAAAAGAGTGCGAATATGTTGCCTTAAAGAACCCTTGAAATATTATCCCAACTCTTTTGCTAAACTAAGCTGACTGACTACTCAAGAGGTAAGTAAGCTTTAACAGCATGGCATGTAAATCCTATTCTCACGCAGTGACTACTTTTATCAGTATCACGATACATACTCGAGAAGCCAAAACAAATTTGTGTGTCAAAACCCCAAATCCCATCACAAGCTTGGGATTTGTTTTCGAATGAGGAATATGTAGTATAAGGGCTGGGCTAGTGGTAAGGTGATACAAAGCTATTAGGTGTATAATGAAATTACATATGATCTTACCTCCGATCTTTCTCTTGTACCACTCGATGGGCTGGGCTGGGCTGGGCTGGGCTCCATCACTACTACGATTCTTCTCTCTCTTCTAAGAACTCGGGGTCTGAACTCCTTCTTCCGGAGGATCAGGTTCATCCACAACAGTAGAGGGTGGTAGAGGCTGATGCCTCGGAAGCAGTTCTGAAATTATCATTTCCATTAGCTGCTCTTTTACCCTGTTATGAACGTCAATTCTACTGTGTTAGTTAATCTCATCTGTTGTATATCATTCACACATTCGTGACTGATGAGAGCGAGGAAAAGCACACCTTTTTGCCACAGGTGATATGAGTTCGTCATTCCGTTGATCCCCCATTTTACCACCATTAGAGAACAGAATAGAAAAGCTGCATACACGGTGGTAGAGAATAGAAGGCAAGAGTACAGGGGTGGTGAGATAGCGCAACCCCGTAGGACCACCACACTCACTATACACCATTAAAAAAAGAGCAGCCTAACCGAACAGTAGAGCAGATAAACCTTAAAATCTCAAACACAACAGACAAAAAAATGACGAGCAAGCCCATGTAGTACACAAGGAATGGGAAAAGAGATGATGTGCCGCCATTCTTGTATGTGCAGAACACCACATCCCATCCCAACGAGGCCGAAGTGAATGCTCTTACCATCTAATAACATGAGGAACCACGCAATTTGCCACAGCTTCACTAGCAGCTGTCATGCTGGCCTAAGAAGATTGGAGTGAGTGGTGGGGAGCTCGAGAAGGGCTTGATAATTGATGTAGTATGACTCGAGAGACTTGTTGCTGGGTTACAAATATAGGAAAGATCCTTTTGGGCTCTTTGATCAGCTTTCCTTTCATTCTCATTGTACAACTACATCAATCTTCACAGCAGCAGGCTAGGCTAAGGCTAAGGCTAAGGCTAGGCTAATGATAGAGGAAAGATCGAGACGAAGTGGCAAGACGGGCGGTCTACCTGGGCCTCTTTCACTGCCTGAACTGAAACACCACCACCTCCCTCTCCAATCCCTTCTTGTCCAAATGTGTCCCGCGCTCCCACAAGGAGAGTTGCTGCCTTCTTCTTAAAAGCTGCAAGTCCAATAATGACCTGGTGGACGTGATACATTGTCATCAAATTAATAAGTCGAGCGGGAAGAGTTAGAAGGACTGTTGTCGTAGTGGTCATGGTGAGTAGTAATAGAAGGTGTGGCAAGCACAAAAGCAGGAATGAATGCTGCTGCTCAACTACTACGAGTATAAAAAAAAATTAACACACGGGGGAGAGATGAATTGGGTCATGGCATCATACCACCCGTAGACATTCAGCCAAGGAATCCCAGAGGGGTGCTTCCATGCTAACGGGGGCGCATTCTCTATTTTAGAAGACAAAAAGAATGAAATGAGATGTCATTCATCAACTGAGAAAGAGGTGGTGCCATTTGAATGACTGCTGTGTGCGCACACATGGCTTTAAGTGTATAAGGCACGCAATATATGAAGAAGTGGGACGAGAAGGCAGAAATGGGTAGGGAGATAGGATGTGATAAGTGTGAACAGGTTAGTTCGCTCCAGCTCAACAACTCCTCCAAGATACATACCTGAGCACATTGAATGATTCAAGCAAAGCATTTGTCAGCCGTGCAAGGAGCGGGAAACTGAGTAGCTCGAGAGGAGGGAAAATGACAGCAGAAAACTTCTTCACACTTCCCTCCTCGTCCATTAATCCTGCCACTCTTCCTTCTCCCCTTCTGTCTCTGGCTGTTTTCTCTTCAAGAGTTTTTGATGATCCGAGGCCCCGAATTCTAAGAGGAGTGACAGTAGCAGCACTAACTCTGGTGGAGCAGCTCATCTCTTCTGTGAGGTTAAATCAAGTCAAGGCTACAATATCAGGGAATATATATATTATATGAACCACCTGACCGGCCGGCCCGACCAAGGATAGATGGATAAAATATGGGTGGCTATGACATGCAAAGGTAGGTTGTTCCAATACTACTTGAGATCGATGGAATGGAAATGGTAGTGACTAGCAGCATGGCGATTGCTCACTCGGAGTAAATAAATGTCAAACCACAACCATTTGTTTGCCTGCTTTTATGTCATGAAAATATGCCGCTAACCTAATAACTAACTAACCTTCCAATTCAGTGAGGCCAGCCAAGAATGCGGTGCTATATGGTTCATCAATCAGGGGAAGTAGAGAAACAAGGAAGTGGTTAGGTGGGAAGCATAACATCATATATTTTTGCAGAACATACAATGATCTACAGGGCAGGGGACAATGACAGCCCACTTTACATTACGATTCACCACGCCGAGGAGAGGGGGTGGTACAGAACTATACATTAAGCTGCCGCTGCCCCATTACACGCATGACTCATGGTATGGCAGGAAGGCTGCCACCATAGTACATCCATACTAGCCATCCCACCACCCCGTCGTTCCTATCCTACCTTGCAGCCTTCCATTTTAATATTGCAGCATCACGTATGGCATTTTCAAAACATTCGATTAGAAGGGCGCGGAAATCAAACCTTAGGGAAACAAATCTCAGTGTAAAAAAAGAGAGTCGTCCCCACGAGTAGCACTGTGTCATCAAAGTTGACAAGGAATGAATATTCCTTCCAGATCTTGAGACATTTGAGAAGGTTTATAGTAAAATTTACGTTACCCTAATCGACCCATGCTGACTCCAAAAAACATGGCTTGTTCAAGAGCATTTGCAAGTGAAGCCCCATCTTTAATGAAAGGAAGTACAGCCCGCAATTGCACCAAAAATATCTAAGCATCAGCAACATTCATTAATCTCACATTCATGCTAACAATTTGTCGTGTGAACCGTAGCAACCACCGGTAGCATTTAGAAGCACATATTACCTCTTGACGGCGTCCCAGCCAAGCAGAAAGCACCTGCAAGAATGAAATGGTGGTGAGTAGGATGGATAGCTAGAGCTATCAGAGTAGTTCAAGGCGCTCTCAAATGCCTTTGAGCCCCCCCATATCATCCAGGCCCTATTGCATTACCACTCCCAACACCGCGCCACGCAGTAGTACTGGAACCAAGATCAAAAATTATCTAAAAATCATCTTTCCTGCTCACTACTGTTATTGCTGATGCTGCCTGTTTTAGTACTCCCTTTGAAAAAACTACCCACTCCTCTGTTTTGGTCACTGAAAATGGCTCTGAACTGAAATGTTGAACATGACGGTGGTGGATAAGATCAGGTGCTGCACGTAACGTATGGCACAGAAGAAGAAGAAGAAAGAGATATAGGTTTTGCTGCTTTCCTGGGTTGCAATTTCAAACCAAGCAGTACGACAGGATTCCATGTAATCCATGAGCGATGCATAGGGATCTGAATTTGGGTTACTGCTATAAGTGCGCGCCGAGTGGGTGGGCTTTAGGCGCTTTGTTAAAGTAGTATCTATCCTCTATCGATCCCCCCTCTTGTGTTGTTACGTACGTACCCTTTGATGGCTTTGAAAAATTCATGGCACTTCCACTCGTTACTTGGGGATCATCCAATAAGGACCGAAACCATCTGTCCCTCGCTTCAATAAATTCTACCTGCATAAGACAAAACATAACAACAAGTGCAAAGTGGTGAATTTGAGCACGGAAAAGGTTAGGATTGGGTTAGGGTTAGGGTTAGGGTTTCAAAAAATATCCGAATAATGTAACAACAAGAAGTAACTTGGTAACAGAGGTACAGGATTACACGCACACCTGAACACGCAGGTCTACGTTGACCTGTAAGGCTGATCGATTACTAAACAAAGTCTCTAGTCTTCTAAGGTAGGGTACAAGTCGAAGGCAAGCCGCCAGCTGGATTTTTCCTGAAAGCTCAGAAAGCATAAACTCACGTAGAAGCTGGAGGCTAGCCCTCACCTGCATGGGAAGAATAGATAACAATAATAGTTTTCAATGTCACTCAGGGCTGGTGGCGATAACAATGAGGGGAGAAATACAACAAACACAGTGCAGGATAGAGTAATTGCAGTACTAGAGTACACCTCTGCTGCAATGGTATGAATGATACTAGGGATCTCCTCCTCCACTATGTCCTTATCAACAACTGCTCCTTCTTCATTATAATTTGCTATTTCCTTGGTAAAATGCCTTTGTTCCAGTCCAATTACAAATTCAGCGAGTGCCAAACTCTCTTCATATAGACCGTTTCTATGGGGATGGGATGGGTCAATATAGGTTGTTGGCAGTTGGGGGGGTGCACTTTGCTGTTATTTACTTGCATCATACCTGATGCAAGCGTCCATAAGATGAGTTGCGTCAAGCAGGTCCACCAGCTGGGTTTCCGCACGTAAAGGTTGGGATAAGATTAGAGCTCCTGAAACTGAAAATGTATACACTTACACAATATTCAACCACCCGCTTCACTGTCTCACATTCTATTCCACTCATGTTGATATATACTGTACTGCACTGTCTTCTTGCAAATAATCCCCTCTTGTCCCAAACACTACTACAACTCAAATGTCTTACAACCTGTGCATGATGTTTCAGTGTTCGCATATTAGTAGTGTACGTCTTCTGGAGAGACGTCGCCTTACATGTAGTGTCAGAGTGACTTTCGAGGTAGTAAATTTGAAAGCACGATACGAATGGGGGTAAGAGTATTCTTTAAATCATCACCTCTCCCTCTGCATCCTTTAATGTCTGCTTTAGGTTTCCCAGCTCCAAACGTAGGCTTTCCAATCCTTTCCTGATCTCTCTACATCCAGTCTGTACGACATGCAAAACAATCAAATGAAACATCAATCAGCTCCAGGAAAGAGAGCCATAGGTAACCCCTAAGGTAATAAATCACCTTCACATTCTTAACACATTCCTGGTTAAGAATAAAGACAGAGTAATTCTCCACACTTCGACAGGGAAAAGAAAAAAGGATTTTTGTTTATTGTGGTTCTTGTTGGAAGTTCAGGGATTGTTTGAGGGAAGACGATACACGACTAGTACCGCCCACCAAATCACCCACCTGTGGGCCTGCTGAATTTGCTCCGCTTGATGAGACTCCATACGCAGCTTGCTGGGCTCCCGTACGAGTCTTGCCATCCCCAATGACAGCAATTCGTCCCCCATATCCTCTGTCATAGGTCCTCACTCTAGGGTTAGGGTTAGTGTTAGTGTTAGCTTTAATGTTAGGATTAGGATTAGGATTAGGTTCAGGGTTCGATTTACCCCTGGTTGGGCTCTAATTTCTGTGTTATTAGGTGGAGGTGATAACGAGGGGTAATGATATCGTCGATACTGAAGTATTTACATTTATTAAGGTGTACATACATCCCGTAAGGGGATGATAAGCCCTTGCTGTTCTATTGTAATAGCGATTAAAAGGAAGGAATAGTCTGCTTTCACTCTTTGTCGGAGGGGGGTTATCCGTGCCATTTTACCACCACTACTATGAGTGCATAGTAGTAAATACGTATTACTACGTTTCACCATCATCCATACCCTTGACTGTAAACACCCAGGCAAATTGTTGTTGTTCGTCGCGGTTTTCGTATTTTGATTGTGAATACGAGACTCTTCCAACCACCAACAACAACCACCACCACCACACAATGAGAGAGGAAAACAATGTAATAGTCAACAAATAGGGGTCTTTCCCACCTCCTCTTGCGCCGTCTATGTGATGACTCATTGTTGTGGTAAAGGGGAACATGAAAGCATGACATAGGCTGTTATGGGTACCCATGGGGGAGTGTTCACCCATAAATCCCTAACCCTGAACCCTGAACCCCTAATCCTAAACCATAAAGCCGTAACCCTAAACCCTAAAGCCCTAGCCTTGATTCCTAAAACCCTAAGCCTAAATCCGAAATCCCTAACCCTAAACTCGGAAATTTTAACCCATAAACCGTAGAACAAGCAGTAACCCTAATCCTAAACCGTAAAGCCCTAACTTTAAGCCCTAAACCCTTAACCCCTAATCATAAACTCAAAAACCCTAACAACTCTAAACCGAGAACACCTGTGACACCATGGTGGCCCATTTGACACTACTCAGCTGTGCCACGGCTGATTCTTCCCCATCTGTGGTTCTGGCCACGGAGAAGGTGAATAATAACCTTAACCCTGTTGGTGCAGTTGCCGTCTTAGTGTGACAAGGTCGGGTTATTGTAAGATGGTGGGGTTAAGGTCAGTGATGTTGGGCCGGCCGGTGAGATTATTATGTGGATTTGAGAACTTAAATCCACATAATAATGACTATTGTTGGGGGTTGAGGTGGGATTGTAGATAAATGGGTAGAGAAGAAACATGGGATATATAATCTGAGCATTCAGCATTACATTAAATAGAGGCTGCTTGGCAATTGGAATGATCTTGAAAGTGATAATGTCATGTCTCTTTTATCATTTGGGAAGGACAGGTCATACCGATACGCGTAGAACTCCATTGAAAACCCATCATCAGGATGAATGGGAATGTGAAGGTTTCGGTTTCTATATTATAGCATATCATTTGCAGTCAAAGGGACTTTCTCATAAATAGTGCCAGTCAACTCAGAACAAGCAGACGTAAATATAATTATAGATTTTTTCCTAAACAGGAGCGATTTTTGTTTAATGTCGGGGAGGGCTGTCAGCGGCTATGCTGTGAGCATAAAATGCGTCTGTCTAGGTGAGGTGAAGGAATCCTGATTGCATGCAGGTGTTTGTGATAATGTAGTAGTACGACTGGTACTGAAGGACCCTCCCTTGCTAACAATTTTTTGTCAATGCCTTTAGGGTTGCACATGTATTGGTGACTCACTTGAAGGAGGAGGTAGGTGCTGGAATTGAAACGAAATTGGCTTGGTTTTGCTGTGAAAAATAATAATTGGATTGTTTTCTTTCATTGTTAGGCCATAGCGGGTCTGCCTGGGCTGCTTCTGACTGTGGCTGATGCTGGTGAGGTTATTGTCTTTGTATCTCCACATATATTGAAGGGGTGGTTTAGCTTTGATATCTCATGATATATATATTGTCCTAAGCCGGAGGGTACTACCTATCCTATAACTCTAGATTAAATATTGCACTACCAACCGTGGTGTTGGATAGTATGCTTTTGCCCCCTCGTGCCATTGAGGTGGTAATTGGTACAACCCATGAATCTTATGAAACCAATCGGTTGTTGCTTCTCCTTAGGGCGAAAGAATGTTACACTCCATGGTCCCCCAGAGCTCTCTCAATTTGTAAGTGCATTTTTTCTTGCACTGGCGTTTCAGTCCGGTGGTGTACACATGTGGGGATACGTGTGTGTATGGGGGGTGGTTATAGGTCTAGATGTGTGATGTACTTGTGTATTACAGCAGCAACTGATTTTTTTCATGATAAGTAACTTTTGTGGCCATTCCATAGGTGTGTGCCACTCGATTTTTTATGTGTCGGCCTGAAATGGCAATTACATGCCAGGAGGGCGAAACTTCTCCACTCATTACATCAGAATTGACTGTACATAAGCTTCTAGCTACAGCTGGAGAAGTGGGAGAGGGAGGTAGTGGTGGTGGACCTGGGTTTATTGCTAGGAATCAAACACGTACTACGATTCTGAATTGCACATCATGGCCTTTGACATGCCTACCGCTACATCTGAACTGCACACTATGTAGACACTAATAAATCTGAGTAGTAGCAATTAATATGTATATTTTTTTTTCAGGGCGGATATCAGCTGTTTCTTTCATTGCTGAGTTTCCTCCATCGCCCGGAAAATTCTTTGTGGAGAAAGCAATTGTGAGAGAAGAGAACTGTTGCACTCCCTATTCTTGCTGTAGGAATATACCACTGCCAAGCTTTTCGCCCCTTCCGCTCAGCTCAGGCAACACCTATAAGTCAGGGTCAGAGAGTTTTGTTTCCATGTAGGAAAGTTTCGGGAAGTTTCTTTTTTTTTCGTATAAGACAGGGCACCATTGTCACTAACCCCAGCGATTGATTTATTATATTCCATCGCCCTTCATTGTACATTTTCTAGAGTGTCATCTCTGCAATGCCTGCCATACATCTTTTCTATCAGATCCCCCCCCATTTCTTGCTTGGCTGCTGCTCTAAACCCTATCCCTGCTTCTCGAAAGGCTTTGGGAGTCCCAGCTGGTCCACTTCGTGGTCAACTAAAATCAGGGGAGAAAGTTTCTTTGGAGAATGGAGTGGTAGTTAGCCCAGAGGATGTACTCGGTCAGGCCATACCAGGTATTAGTAGTGCAATACACCTAGACAATATTCAACTCTGCGCAGCAGTCGTGGGGGTTTACATTTATTTGCTCTCGCGTGCAATAACCGCAAGACTACCATCACATCCTCGTGCTTTTCTCCGGTATATTTGCCATTTAATGCTGCTGCTTCATAATGCAGGTGCTGCTGCAGCAGTAATTGGGTGCCCCAAGGTATGCTCGCCCGGCAATTGAAAAACAGTTGAATGGCATTGTTGTTTGTGAGCTTAGCCTTTAATTAGAATAGCAATATTGGGCTACTTTCGAACAACACCTGGCTGCTGCTTGCCATTTTTCTCGGTGTTTAACGCAGCAACTCCATGCCTGTGTTATTTAAGACATTCTGATTTCACATCCCGGCCCGGTTGTTTACAGTTTTTAATTAATAACATACTACTCTACCCTGGCTCCGAAATAACTACTCCCTGGCTTTGGAGCATATATATATATATATATATTCAATCCTAACCTTGTCATTCTTAGGCATGTTTAGTTCAACCTCTTATATCACACCCAATTTGGGATCGCTGGAGGAGAGGGACCCACGGAGAAGAAGGTGGTGCTGAAAAAGGGGACATGCCTTCCGCAAGGTATATTTCTTGCTATTGCATTACCGATTTCTCAAGGCTACACAATCAACTCTTTTTATCTTTAGAGCTAAATGAAACCCCGTGTCATGTATGCGTGGTGCAGTGGTTGTTGCCACATCTGCCCTTTCAAATT
>PJEL010002226.1_pt1 | contig 18177 bp, 19 predicted proteins | sample 1853271 | NCBI WGS metagenome assembly PJEL01 (sample SAMN08108733, study PRJNA415343) | Invertebrate metagenome, whole genome shotgun sequencing project. | host: Globobulimina | place: Sweden: Gullmar Fjord | collected 2015-08
GTTAGTTTGTACCATAACCCCCATAAACCGATTATACCCAGAGGACCTTTGCCGGAGAAGAAGGCCTCACCAATTGCATCAAATGTGGAAAACATGAAGTCCGGTCGCAGTTGCTCGTCTTTTGTAAATGAATTAATTGCTATCCGGGTTCCCTTCATGGTAAAGTAGGGTTTAAGAGTGTGAAAGATGCGCTGCTGGAAAACACGGGACTGAACAACGTTCATAGGATACATATATGTTTATGTAAATGCTCACTTTCTCTGCCATCTCCAATGCTTGCGCTAAAGAGGCAGCTGTTTCAGAAGGGGCTAGTTGGGCCTGGGAGTGGTGTTGCGATAATCTACGGTTTCCTGAATACCCAGCAACTTCGTCCCATTCTGGGCAAGTTACGTAGTGCACTTTCTGTCTTTCAAAAAATGCTATTCTTGCCGCCATCTCAGACTCAGCCACCATTTCGCCTTCGAAAAACAGTGTAAATAATCATTTGTGAGCGAATTAAGGGCAGACTGGCTTCTAACAGTCTTAGTGTGGTGGAAGTGCCGGGGCGTAACGTCAACAAGTGATGAGACTGCCCATTAAGTGTAATCTGGAGAGAAAGTGGCGGCAAACCTGTAAGAAAATATGAAGTTTTGCTAAAGTGCTGCAGCGTTAAGCTTGCGAAAACTGCGCATAACATTACTGCCACCATGAGCATTGCACATGTGATGAAGACTCCTACAGCTAGAGGGTGTACCAGCGCAGCCAAGCACATGCCCCACAAAACACCCACCACCTGTTGAAAGCATGGCATGGCAAAAGAAAGAAGAGGTTTCAGCTCAAACAAGTGCAAAGAAATGAGGGTGGTACCTTCATTTGAATAATTACTTTTTTCGGTGATTAAGGTTTTAGTTAGCATTCGACATACCGGGATGCAGAGCAGGCACACAAGGGTAGAGGTCTCATCCACAAGGGATCCGGTCTGTACATTGTAGCTGAAGGCAGGAAGAATCATAAAACTGCACACAACCTAGAGAAAGGAAGACGAAAAAGAAAAATGGTCATAAGGGAGCATAATTCTTATTATTCCTTTCCAATTGGGATATAATTTGCTGCACCACTTATCATTGAAAAGTGCATGTTAATAATAGTTACTTGCCTCTGTTCTATCTTTTATTTCAAGGTACCGCATGATCACTTGAGTTGAAAGCTGTTCAACAGAAAGAGAGTTGTTAACTCTTAAATATTCGAACAGCGCTAGCTATGCAGTTAAACATCACTTCAATAGTAGAATTTTCCTAGAATTTTCCTAGAATTTTCCTTACCTGCATGACCCATAGCAGAAAAAATACGCTTACACAATAGGCTTCTAGTCCTACGCCAGAGAGAGCGACGAGTAGAGATGCTGCCATAAACATATATATTGCAGGTCGAAGCAGCTTTTGAATCAACGTTGAGCTTGATTTTCTAGATGCCAGACCCATTATTTGTAGATAAACTAGCCCTGCGACGATTACGGTCGACCCGAGAATGGCTCCTAGGTATATATTTCCCCAAATAAAGCTCTGACACAGCCATGCCGCAACACAGATGGCCAGTGCCACTTCATAGGTAAGTACGTGCTGTAATTTCACGTACACCGCCGTAGTAGTGGTGAACCACCTTTTTTTCTTTTCTGTTTCTGCCAGTTGTTCTTGTTCATCTTTCTCATCCACCACCTCGTCTTTAGCTGCTCTACTGTTTCTCCTCCTACTATTATATTTCTTTACAGCGGCGTCCATCATATCTCGAGCCATAAGCAATTTGAAAATGCCAAACGATAACACAGGGTATGCTATGAACGCGTTCAGCACAGCTAGTGCCTCATTCTGGAAGAAAATGAAAAATAAGGTGGTGCGCAAACGATAAAGATAGGACAAGAATACTACAACCTACACACAAACCTGGTAAATATTTCCGTCCAAAACAATGACAAGGAGACCTATGCACTGAAAAAAAATTAACAACGTAGCAATGTTAGATGCTGCTTTAGTTGAATATTTGGGGTAACAACGAGAGATATTAACGTCATAAATAAATAACACACACACACCTGCAGAACGTGTAGTGTCACAGCAAGACTGACCGATACATATATAATGATATCCATATTGTAGGTGTTTAAGTACTGTGGCACAGAGAATTCGAGAATCGTCATTATACCGTTGCAAATTGCAAATTGCAAACTGCAAACCGGAAGGCTGTAGTTAGTACGACATGCCGCTTATTACCTTAATGCCTGCTATAGCAGTGAAAATCAATATGTAGATACTGCACCACACTACGTGCCCCACCCAAGATGATGTACTACTCACAAAAGAAATTAATAATCCAAACAACAGAATAAGACATAGAAAAGCAGTGATCGATGCCAATTGAGCGTACTCGAACGGCAATAGATATCCTTCTGAAAATGCTCTGTAGAATGGGAGGCTGGAAACTTTCTGCTTGGAATCAGAATCATAGCTATCATGGCGACCTAATGCCATTTCATTGCTTTTCGTTGCTGCTGATACTAAACCACCACTGCTCTTCGATGGAACATTATCATTGCCTGTTCCAACAACATCACTTTGTGACTCGATACCAAATTCCTTCCCCTCTCCCCCCAACTTTTGAGTATTGCTCATCATCATACTTTCTCTTAAAGAGATCATGCCGGTGCAGGTACTGGTCTCACTATCAATGGTATTATGATGGTTTCTCCCCATAACGTAGGGGCTTACTCTTCTGAATCCATTTCGAACGTATTTTCGAGAGCATATCCATTTCCCCAATAATTCCATTGCACCTATTATGTGGCTTATACGCAACCCTACTCTCAGAAGCTTTGATTGGATCTCAGCATCTAGACTGCGAACATATAAGTGCCGTGTCTGGGAGTTCAAGAAAGTCGCTTCAGTAGTTTGAGGACTTATGTTCTTTGAGCCTGAATCAGTTAGATCCATACGTAGCACGTCTTGATAATTTTGCTCTATTTCTGCATTTCTCTTTTCCACTTCACCATCGGCAACTGCAGTCATATTTACATGCAGCTTTTCATGCACGTCCTTACCATATGACCAAAGAGTTAGATATTAAGATATGTTTCAGGGTTATATAGGCTGACGACTGGTGTTCATATTTGTTTCAACTGATGATTAGACAGATTTGGCTGCTGCTTTACAGTTAAATAAATTAAAGGGCCAGGCAGGCAGGCAGCGCATTAATGTCGAGAGATCTCAAAAATGAAACGGTATATGATAAAGGCGCTGGCTGTGGTGGTGTGGTGTTGTAGGTTGAGACTGTTTGAAAAATAAATAATCATCCTAATTGGGGTCACCGTAGTACACGTACCATTGTTATGATGCCACGTTTGGCATCTTGTCTGGAACTGGGTGGCCACCATACAACTTCAAAATCATTTAAGCGCCACTGCTTGTACGAATATATAACCAGAGAGAGGATGCTTGGGGTAAAAAAAAGAACCAAAAATGCCACAACATTGCCCGAGGCACCCCACAGTAGCAAGCCGCTCAGGCTAATAAATACAAACGACATAATAGCTAGTAATATTGGCAGCCGTATCGCAGGGTGCCATATATAAGCTCGCGAGAGGCCGGGCTTGAGCAGACCTTTGCTGTCCAGTTCATAAGCTCGAATGGTGGCCTCATATATTCCAGTACCGAGAACTAAAACGATACTACCAAGAGGTTCAAAAACGCAAAACATAAACAGTTAAACTGCAGCTGTGATGAGTACTAGGTCATTGTTGCCTTTTGGGTTACTCCTCAATGCACTGTCATGTAACTTCGACTTGCATCATCGTAGCATGTATGTGAATAAAAAAAAGGAAAAAAAATCCACTGCACTACACACACGTACCTCAGAAGACTGAAAATGTACTGCTCCCACTCTTGATCCCCAATTGGTATTGGCGGGAGGGGTAGACTACTAGGCTGTGAGTACGTCAAGAGAACAAACACAAATATAATGTACAGGCTAGCGCAGAACAGCGCCACTTCTGGCTTAGCAGCTAGATCGTTACAAACAAGGGAGGGGTCATGTCCAAGAAATGTTATCGTAATCGCTGCTCTCTTGCTCAACCGGGGAAAATGATGTCTCACAGATGATCTTACGAGTGCTCCCCCATATACCACAAATGCAAAGGAATATCCAATCAGCCTTAGGAAAGGAAATAGGCATATTATATATGTTGTTCATAAAGAATTGTTGTTGGGGAATCACAAATAGTGCAGCAGCACAACATACCAGTACGTGCCTGAAAAGGCCATTATAAAGCACCTGCTAGTGCTCATAACCAATGTGCTAAATAATGGGGTCCAACGTGAGCTGCCGCGATGCAAGGAGAGGTGTACGCTATCAAGAATAAGAACAGTCACAATATTCAAAAATGCAAGCATTGGGTATTCGGTGCTGATGGAGACCTGTTGAAAGTGAAGTAATAATGATAATTAGACAGACAGCAGCTCCATTTAACACACCACTCACTCAAAATAAGATCGTACGTACCATCTGATAGCAGAATAGGAAGAGCACGCTCGATGCATACAGCAGCCGGTTTGTTCTTGATGTCGACTCGTAAATACTGGATATATACTGTGTGAAGGAGAAAACCCTAAATGGTTGAAAGAGCGTATACACGTCATCTAAGTGTGGACCGCCGCTTTCTCTTTGTTGAGTCGTCGTCTCATCAAAGGTCTCCACATCATCATAGGATTGTTCATTCCTCTGCTGTTTTTTCCCCGTTTCTGCTTCTGGTTTATTACTCGTTGCAAGTTTAAGCTTTGCATAGCTGTCTCTAAGACCGGAATCACTCATAAAAACGAGGATAATTAGCGGTAGAAGGTTTAAAGTAAGGAAGGTCGATGTAAGGCTTGTAAAACTGATTGATTCGCCACCGTCTCTGTACGGAGGGTCAGTAAATAACACAACAACACAGTACACCATAATGCTTGCTATGGATATTCCAAAGCATGTCCACGACGCCCAGGACATCAGCCATCCAGATGATATCCAGCAGCGGTAACCCAAGTACAAAACAAGGAATGCAGTACCAGCAAGCATTATAACGGCACCAACTCCTGGGGGATGAACAGATATGCACGTGGAGATACCCCAGGCCCAGACGATAAGTAGAGGCACAAATAAACACAGTCGCTGACTAAGAACAGTGAAATAAAGATGTCGGCGTAGGTCAATGTCACGTTCCGATTTTCCTCTACACAGTGTAAGTATTAAAACTAGGGCACTACTGCTGCTGCTCTTTTGGGCAGACTCAATGAAATGACGTTCAAGCCTATGAACATTCCAGTTCATGGCGTGAAGGTGATGTATCCCCATCAACAAGAATGCAAATAATACCAGAATATTTTCCGCAAATCGTAGCCATAGCATACCAGCACTAAGCTTCTTCGTCCAGAATATTTCTTCTATGGCATCATCCATGTGAGGGACAGCTAGAGCCACGTACATGTACTCTTCGTCACCAGATACTCCGTTGGAATACAAAGTAACCGTGTCACTCTCCAGCCCTCCAAAGAAATTTATTCGTGTATAGCTGAACGTCTTTGTGTAGCACCGCATGAACTCATCAACTAGTGTGAGGCCATCAAGCCTGACGCGATGACTGTCAACGGGTGTGCGCACGATTGTACGTCCGTATTAGAAATGCAGGTTGACATATGGACTACCCTTGCTGTATTATACCACCACAAAAAAAATATATATATATACTATACCTTGATAGGCTCCATCCTTCTCTCAACAACCAAGCAGGGGTTCCAAAGTTCAGCTCGTCATTGTTCCATCGGCATACATGCAAATCACTAAAGACAGCACGATATAATATTATTGTTCGGGATAGAACACGAGAAGTCTTTCTCATGTACTAACTAACGTACCAGTCCATATTGAATGCTAAATCAATATATTCCTGGTCTCCAGTGACTCCGGCTTGATCCTAAAAAATCGATGGTTAGCGGTCAGAAGGTATAAAACTAGCTGGCTTGACTCATTTTAACTGTGATGGTATAGATTTTTTCCGTTTCATGCACTAAACCCCATCATCTTACCGAATCTGTCCGTATTAGCACACCGCCTGCTATGGGCTCGAACAGGGTTTCTCTAGCATCCAAAACTTCAGACCGCTCAATATATATTTTACCATAGTCCGCATACTCGTCTTCAGCAGCAACTAATGCATTGCTATAACCAGCAACAGTGAATTCAACATCTTTACCCGAGGTGTAGTTCTTAGTTACCAAAGCTTGGAATGGGATTATGTCAAACGAAAGAAAAAGGCATGCAGCTGTTGATACACCATCGGAAAGAAAGCACTCTGACGTTTCATTCCCATCTAGATTTATCCATCCTGATTCGCGACACCTTGGCTGGCTGGGCATTAACCAGGGTGTGTCCAGCAAGTTGCATTCTCTTCCAAACTTCCCTTTGCAGTCTGCTTCCACAACCGGTGCGTGGAACATGCTACAAAATGGCACAAAACTAACTGTTCTAAACAACAGATTGTCTGAGAACTGTAAACAGTGGTACAGTGAAACACACGAGGCGCGGCCCTAGTCAGAAACGTGCATTGCTACGCAGCAGCACATTATTGAACCAGTAAATAAACCGGAGTTCGCTAACCTCAAGTCCACTGTCAGCATCGTAGACTTTTATCGATATCTCATCTCCACTATGATGGTATCCCAAGTCTAGGACTTCATTCCAGTAAGGGTCCTCTGCATTGTGCACTGTCCTTGACCTAAAACATACATATACTTTAGTGTTTGCGTGTCACACCAGAAGTGCAAGGCTTATGTATTTGCACTACAGTCGGAAGTATATGACCACATGTGAAAATGTGGGAGGTTACTGCTGCGTCACTCTCCACAAAACGCATGAAAAGTATGACAGGGAGGGAGCAACAGTCCAGAATTCATAGAAGCATGGGAATAGAACGGAAAGGGAAGAGAAAGTACAACAACTCACGCCCCAGCATTAACGCTAGGGAAGCCTAAAGACCATTAATAGCAGCAATAACCGCACTCTAAACACTGACGAACTTACCGGACGGTTGTTCCTCCAACGCTTAGCTCCACGTAAGGATCACTCAATTTGCTCGCCCGAAATTTGTCTTTATCTGGTAAGTTGGTTCCGTTGACTAAAGTAACAAAGATTTTTCCGCCGCTGGAGTGCAGTTGCATGCCCTGGTCCGGGCAGGATTCCGCCCCGGTTGAACAAGTAAAGGCATAAGTACTTGTACATATGGTACAGTACAGCACCAATAACCCCACCACTACATATTCCACCATCACAGTGACAAATGTGGGCTTCTTTGCATATCTCAACATGGTTCCTTGGTATTTCTGTTTCTACTTTAGGGTTAGGGTTAGGGTTAGGATTAGGGTTAGATTTCAGGGCTAGGGTTAAGGTTAGGGTGCATTCTTACCAGTAGTTGCAGGTGCGACTATGAGCCATGGGCGGCGAAAACCTCACAATTATTTTTCTGAATTTTACAGTTACGAGCAAATAACGGGCAATGCGGGCCGATGTTGGTATTTGTTTCTGGATATAACGCTGAATCAATTAAGTGAAGGGTTAGGGTTAAGGTTAAGGTTAAGGTTAAGGTTAAGGGTTAGGGCTAGGGCTAGTGTTAAGGTTAAGGTTAAGGGATAGGGTTAGGGTTAAGGGTTAGGGTTAAGGGTTTAGGGTTTAGGGTTAGGGTTAGGACTGGTGTAGAGTGTAATTACATCAATAGAAGTGTACATAGGATTAGAGTTAAGGTTAGGATATAGTGTAATTACAGAAAAAGAGGTGTACACATGGTTAGGGTTTAGGGTCAGGGTTAGGTACGCGTTGGAGGCCGAATTCGGTTCACAGCAGCAGTACCTCATTTGACTAGAGGCCGGAGATGTTCGCCGTTTCTAAGTTATATCCGCCATTCAGGCGAAATGAGGAACTCTCGGATTTAGAATACGAGGCATATGAGAATGCTAATATGAACACAGATGTGGTAGATTCCAGTGTGGTAATCCGCTGGCTGTGTGAAGGGGAGGAGTCTGGAGGGAGGTTCGAACCCAAGGAGGTGTAAAATGCTGAGATATCTGTGTATTTTTTTGGCGTGGTTGGAAGGAGGGTAGGAAGAGGGTGAGGTGGGGTTTTGTGTGAAGGTTAGGGTTAAGGTTAGGATTTTGGGCTATGGGTTAGAGATTTAGTGTTAGGAGTTGCGGGTTAGGGTTTTAGGGTTTGAGGTTTAGGGCTGAATTACGGTAATATATAGGTAAGAGGCGAGAGTGCGTGTTTACAGGTTGGGGAAGTACCCTTATACATATTTTAACGTTATATGCGCATGCAAACGTCATCTGCAGTGTTGTTAAACCACGGTGAATTTTCAGTGCTGTACATATTCATGTATTCATACCTCTCAGATGCAGCCTTCCTGCTTCGTGTTAGGAACGAGCCCACGAGTGGCTGCTCTTGTTAGGCAATTCTGCATTTCAGACTTGGAAAAGGGTTATGATGACTCCAGAGAAGGGGCTCAAGACGTCCATCGGGCAATTATGGAAATCCAAGCAAAAGATGGGAGTATTTTAAATACCATTGGAGAGGTGTTTGTGTGTGTGTGTGGTTTTGCTCTACTTCTTAAACAAACCTCTATATATTTTTGTCGGTTGTTGACTATCCCGGCTATTGTGACTACAGCATATTGATTTGTGATGCTTGTCTTTGCCTCCTCTATCAGCTAACCCCCCTTTTCCCTTACATCTGAATCCCTGGACCATCACGCTGCTTTTCGTCTATCCATCCCCCAAGATATACCTTTACACTTTCACAAGGGCGGTCATTGTGGTGTGTGACAGCGTTATTCCAGATGAATTAGCCTTGAAATGGGCAGAAGTGGTGTTCGGAGCCTTTGCCGTTAGAGGTAACGGTGATGCCTCAGGGGAAATAAAAGAGGTGGGTGGGTGTGTTTTTTTTATTCATGTTGCTACTATTTTAATCCTTGGTTAAGAGAAACCATCCCAAACACCAGCATGTACCCATTGTAATATTTGACTCCTGGGTTGGCGAGAAGGCCAAATCGGCTTTTGTTTGTCAGGGGGCACCGCCAGGAAAAGAAGTAGACGTGCAGGTCTGTCTGATTCTGTTGATAGACTTAGAGACTGAATTCATTGTGCTGCTGCTTTCAATTTTTACTGTCACTCTTGTTACCACAACTGAACCGACAAACCATCCTGAATGATGAGCCGCCTACCCTAGCCTACATGTGTTGTCGTTGTTGCTAAATTTGAGGCCCAATATTTGTGCTGACAGGGTAGCAGCTCATCTTTTAGCCATTAGCTTATTAAATCAGACACTTGGGTATCTCTCGTACCTAAACACACACGTTCAGGTGATTATGTCATCCTCCACATCAGCGGATAGGATGAAACTACAAGCCCTTGATAAATTTCCTCGGTTGCATACGCCTGTACTATTAAGGTGTGTGTGTGTGTGTACAAATCTGTTCCGAAGGCTCTTGCGCTTGTCACATCTTAGTGGATGATGCTGCTGCTTGAGTGACTGTATAGCACTGATGTGTGTGTGTGTGTATACATATAGTGGAGCGTCTGCTGCTGTGCTGAGCAGAAGTAAAGGACGTGCAGTATTATCCGGTTGTTCTACAGCAGCTTATATTTGCGTGTGTTTCCTGTCATTGATGACATGGGCAGCGGATTGCACCATTGATGAGGTACTGAAAGATGCTATTAAATGTGCAGCTTTTGAACTGCTCCCAAAAGGCGTCATCAATTATTCTCAAGATAAATTGACGGCCCGAAAACACTCTGGAGGACGTTCACTAACTGCAGCAGAAGAATTTCAACATCAAACGGAGGGTCTCTATTTATGATATGACATGAATCATCAATGTGCTATCTGAGTTGTTGTCATGAGCCAGCCAGCTGTAATCAATTGGAGACATTCTCACTTCCTCTGCAATCAAAGCTGCAGCAAAACCAAAGTAACGCAATTTCACGCAGGTGGTGTATTGTTGCTTGAAAGGGCAGGGCAACTTGAACTAAAATTTAGTAAACTCATCTCTCGCTGTACCCTGTGTATAAACATCACCGCCGCATTTCATTTACAGTTCCACGTTTTTTCACATACGCAGTCCACCCACCACCACCACGAACATAGCACAGTATATGTCAAAGAGGCAGGTGAATATTTAGCATGCAGTTTATATTGGTGTATACCATCCTCAATGAGCGAGAATGAAGTGGCTAGGCTACTATTCTTAGTGATTAGGTTGATCTGCCGAACAGATTGGCGATTGATTATTTTTTTACTTGCCGGCCGATGGTGGCATGTTTAGTCCAATGAACTTTACTACAACAATGAAAGGATCAACAAAGGAATACAGCTCGCTCGCTCATTGTTTCTTGAGCAATTTGAATGTAGTGTCTCACAGTTAGAATCTGGAATGAAAAAAAATGTACCACTGCAGGCCCAATTGAAAAGTATGAATTTCATATGCATTGTCGTGTATGATCTCTCCTCGGCTATTGGATTGTGATGGTAGTTAAGCTGTAAGCTGCTGCTGCTGTTGTTGTCCTTTAAAACTTGTTGATTGAGATACCACCACTTGATGACTGAGGGTCACATCGGGTCATCCATGATCAACTTAAGGAAGCCAATCAGCCTACCACGAACTGGAACTGCAACTATACTATCCGGCGGTATGTAGTAGATTGCATGAATCATCTTCTTCATATTGTACACCAGGAAGTGGTGCTTATACAATGGGCTGGCTAACCGATCGTGTGTACCCCACCTGCCTTTTTAGCAGCCACTTCTCTACTGAACAACGACGCAGAAACGCAGAAACGCAAATGTATGCATGCACTCTCACATTATAAAATTCTCAAGATCAGCATAAGCATCTCCACCCCCAGTTTCGTCGCCTAACCAGTCGTCAATAGTGGTGTTTCGACTCCTCAGCCTCTTCTTCGTCTTTTTCCTTCGGATTGTCAGCACACCTCCACTTTCTTCATCATTGAACGTCTGTCTCGTGGGCATAGTCGATCCAACTAATTTCATATTCCTCCCAACCTGGATGAGCTCTTCCATTACATTACAGATGGGTTGAGGAAGCAGGCTCCTCAACGGATCCGTAAGGAAGGGTTGAATTCTTGTCACCAGGTCGCCTATAACTAGCTCCCATCTTTCTGTATTAAAGATTAACCGACCCAAACGATGGCGCAGCGTGACACCCCGATCTCCCCCACCAGCACCACTGTCAATCCACAAATGGACAACACTGACAAAACCCTCACGCATGAGCTCAACAGTGGCATTGAGCAGCTGCAGCAACACTTGTTCCTCCCCCAGGGGCTTGGCATTTGGTGAACTTAATTGCTTTTTCAGCCTGTTCAATATTGCCACAGTTTGAAAGGTCTCCGAACGGCCTTTCATAAACACACCTTCTATCAGAGATGCTACACGTCCCTGAACGGCCTCCGGCAATGAAAATATGGGATATGTGGTGGTCGTCTGACACTCTTCCAAGTTTAAATTTAAATTTAAATCTGGAGTACGTTTCTTGCTACCTAAGAGAGTTGCAAGTAGAGGAAGTGTCTTTTCACCCTGAACAACTTTACTATCACCACTACCAATTCTACCCTTGCCCTCATTAGCAGCAGCCTCCTCTTCCAGGCGTGTCACCGTAGCAGTAATAACAAGAAGGCCAGCCTGATGATTGGGGATACGTAGCATTGACTGCTGCTGCTGTGGCTGCTGCGGCTTCTGATTGGGACTACAAATTGAGTGCGACGCACCGTTTGCATTGCTGTGCATCTCTTCTTCATTATCACTACTGTTGCTATCATCCTGATTCTTTTGCCCCTTTTTAGAAATGTCTTGCTTGTCAGCAATGAGAAAAGAGAGGCCTTGAGTAGCAACATCCTGAACAGTACACAAGGGTATTCCTGCGTCTCTTCGAAGGGCGCCATACATGACACGGCGAAAGAGATGGAGCTGTTTGATTTTCTTACACCGTAGTATAGTCAAAAGTTCATACCCACAGCTGCAAGTGCTACTACCCTCACAGCTGGCAGCTCCACTCCCTTTAACCATTTCGATAATATCTAAAATCCGTTTAACGACCTGAATGGTAAGACCATCACTCTCCAATCCTGAACGGAGACATCGTGCCATTTCTCTACAGAGGGGAGTAGAAAGGGTGGCTGTCCATAGAGATACATCTCCAACCGATGCTAATACAGACATCAATGCTGCTAGTACTGCAGACCATGCACGCTGATGGGCCGGAGGGGGTAATTCCATAGACTGCATAGCTTCAGCAGCTGCGGCAATGCCCTTAGGGCCATCCTTTGACCCTATAAATGAATCAAGTACAGATGAAGAAACGAGAGGAAGGAATTCGGGTGGGAAGTAACTTCCAAAAGGGTCAATCTTCTCCTCTTCTAACATTAGGTCCATGTCAACCCTACTCTGGGCTTCAGAGTTGGAGCGGCAGCAGGTAGAGCTCAAAGTGCAATGAACTGCCATTAGTAATTTTCCTGCATGGGAAGTTGGCATATCGCTATATCTGCCACGTTCCAGACACAATTGGAGGCATTCAGCACACCGTTCAAGCCCCAGCCACTGCACCCACTCAGGAATTGAGACCCACGGGCTGTTCTCGATGTCGTCTCCATTTCCTTCTTCTGCATTCCATTGTTTCATGTGTTGCAACAGATACCACTTACGCAATAAGCCCATTGCAGCTTTACAACCCAATAACAGTGGGAGAAGAAGGGACTCAGCAGCAGAGAGACCCTGGTTGAGAGTCAGCAAAGTCTCCGCTGCAATCTGTGAAGACATCTTACCATCCACCATAGCTAAAGATCCACCAGTAGTACGTGGAGGCGACTGTATAGTATTGGAACACTTGCAGTCTTTCAGAGCATCACAGGACAATCCACGTAAGCAGAGAAGCAATAGTGATGCCTGACATTCTGCAATCCAATTACACGTGAATTTCCCATAGGTAAGGCATCCAACTAGAGCCTCGGAGAGGACAGCTATTAAAGCCAATCTGTGTGGCATCTTGACCAACGATGGATTGCACTGCTCGGCTTCTTGCTCAACTTCGTTTCTCTCCTCGTCCTCATCCTGCTTTACTTCTTCTGTTTCTTGTGTGTTGAGCTCTATGACCCTGCTTTCAGCGATGAATCGACAGATGGCACCACAACGTAGGAATTCAACTACAGCAGATGCAAACTCCAGACCAGCTTGGGGTGCGTTGATGGATGCGGTACCACTGGACAGGCTATCGGGAGGAATGGTTCCGAGAACAGTTGAAGCGAGGTGGGTGTGACAACCCGTATCAGCTTCTAATCGCCATACACACCGAAGAAGGTGACCTATACTGTCCCGAGCACAACAGATCCTCCCACCCCCCTTCCCACTTTCATCTACCTCTATTACTCTCAGCGGGACAAATACCACACCGCTATGCCCTGCACGGACCTTACGCAGGCGCGGCGGAGGAGGGGAAAGATACCGCACCAGCCTCCTTCTCAGAGCGTTTACAAGTGTAACTGGCACTCCGTTACATTCCCCTATGGCAGAATAAGCAGCAGATTTGGCAGGGAGGGGAATACTTGCATGTAAACCCATAACAACGGCCCTCTCAGCCTCTTTCCTGGCTGAAAACGTTCGAGTACCAGCCAGGGAGGCTAGAATATGCATAGCCAGCACCCTTCCTCGAGTATCACTCTGCACCAGCGATTTACGACAGGCGGAGAGTATGGCCCCTGCAAAAGAAGAATGACTTCCCCCTAACCTGTTTCCATTTTCATTTCCTATTCCAGCCAGACGAAGGCAACCCTGCATTGCTGTCATGGCAGAGTGGATAGGAATATGGAAGAATCCAGGCAGTGCCTCTGCCACTACAGCTGTATGAGGACTGAGTGACTCAATCCGGCTGGCGCTAGCCATTGCTTCCCACGTACGCAGGTACCGCTGCCTTGCATGCTCTCCTAGTTCACAATCTGATACTGTTAATCCACCGAGTACCATTCGAAGGATGTTTGAACGAGCCTCCGGTACGGTGTCAAAAATGGCGAGGATGATGGCCGTCTGTAGAGGCTCTCCACTAGATGAAGTATTATCTGAAGCTGCTGCGGTTTGCTGCTGCTGCTTTTGTGTTGAGGGAGGAGAGAATTCCATCCAACGTTCCGCAATGCGCAATAATTGCATGCCTCTTGGGACCGATGTTGCGGTAAGAGAAGGAGATTCGATCACACTCGAGCCATCGCTACCGCTAGAGGGGAAGCTACTACTACTACTACCACCACATCCCCCATGAGAAAGTGTACGTCTCAAAAGAAGTTGGGGGGATGGATCTGCCGTCAGAATTTCCGCAACTGCTGAGTCTATTACCGCACGGTGCTTGGTCCCACCCCTAAGCAGCGGTAGGGCACACGTTTCCAGGATATTTGCCTCTTGAGCCAGTATGAGTAGCATTGCAAGGTCAAAATGTCTTCCAGAGGAGTGGGGATGAAGCCTTATGAATTCCAAAATCTCTTTCACTGCATGGGGCGAATGGCACAATGCTTGACACCCAACTAGCTCTGCCGTTGGGACAAATGCTGCTGGAATGATAGCATGAACCTCTCTCACGGCGAAAGCCCATTGCCGAGCCTCTTCCTTGTCATCCCCACTACCTTCGACCTTGCTATGTCTACGTTCTGCAGCTGCGCCACACAGGCGTATGGTCTGTCGCAGCACTCCCGGGAGGTCGCCTGTGGACACGAGCGAAGAAGAATTCAAATCACCCTCTTCTTCAAGATAGCTACTACGACCCAGACTAGAACCACCACCCCGTTTGGTATTGAGGACTTGGACAAGTCGTGAACATGCATTATTCCTACTCTTAGGTCGAAATGCAGGGATTGTATCTTCTAAAAAAACAAGTAGTGGAAGGATACCTCCCCTCCCCCATTGTACTCCTCCTACCGATTTGGAGGATAGCAGAGTTTCAGAAGTCAAAGATGACAGACTAACTTCACCATCATGCCTCGGTTTACCACCATCACCACTACCATCTTCCTCAGCCTGGTAACTGGCCTCTGCAATAAGAACAGCAGCGAGTAGGTCCAACATTGGCCCCGCTTCTGATCCCTCACCTTTGCTGGAAGGTAATAGCATCAATTTTGCATTCCGAAGGCATTCGTCTCCAACCAAGTGTAGTTCTGAAAGTGATAACCCTTTCCTAGCAAAGAAAGTTCTCAACTCAGAATTAATTTCTGCCTCCCACCTACCGCTAAGCACTCCATTTGCAAGTGCTGAAATTGCTACTATTGCCGCACGGACCCTGTGTTGAAGAAAAGTATGTGCCACAACCATTGATCAGTAATAATGTAAATATTGTGCGCACATTACAATATTGACCTGGACTGGGCAGGTGGTGGCATCTAACAGCCACGGACAAAGCAAGAAAATAACAGCAAGACTACCCTGACGACAACTCTTTCATATGTCATCACGAAGCCTAAATTTCATGTAACACTCGCATAGCTCAACCGTTTTGGTTTTATTTCTAACCCTAACCCTAACCCTACCACTTCTACACCACCCAATGGTAACAATCAAGCAATACAAGTGAAGAACGATAACCACCTGGGAGTTTGGGCGCAAGATCTGGAACTTTCAACACCATTGGCCTCGTTTCTTTCACCGATGTTACTGGATTCCGAAAGTAACAGCCTCAGTATGCTTACAGCATCACATGGATCCTCGGAACCAGCCGTTAGAGCTTCTACCAGCGACTGCTGTAACTCTTCGACCTCCCTAAGAGAAATGAGAGCCATATTTGCTCATATGGGGGTTTCAGGAAAACTCAGTCCCCTAAGAGGTCCTCAGATGACTAAGGCTCTGCGTGCATTCACCATTAGCTTGCAAACAGCTGGAATTTTGGGAAGTTAGGATTAGAATGAGGGGTTAGGGTTCAGGGTCAATATTAGGGTTAGGATTAGAGTAAAGTGTACTTACATACACCAATTGAGGTGTACATAGGATTAGGGTGAGGGTTAGGTCCTACCTGCTCTGTAAGACTCAAACTCAGCCGGTTTTGGGCTGTTAATTCCGTTGCGATGAGCGGTAAAGCGTATCGAAGGTACAGTTTACCCTAACCGCAACCCTAACCCTAACCCTAACCCTAACCTAACCCTAAACCCAAACCCTAACTCTAACCCCATAACCCTAACCTTAAACCCTAACGCTAGCTAACTCTAACCCCATAATCCTAATCCTAATCCCAACCCTAACCCCAACCCTATCCCCATAACCCTAACCCAAACCCGAACCCTACGAAGACGTCTTTCTTGTCCTGTAATGGATTAATTTGTTCTTGTTGTTGGCATAGAAGGCTGGGGTTGTGGCTCAGGCCGTAGAATGATGATAGTGGGCTAGGGTTAGGGTGATGGTTGAGGACTCACAGTAGAATGAAAATGAAAATTAATGGTGCGTAGAACCATATTAATGCTGTGAGTTGGGTCGTTATCTGAGCTTTAGCAGCTTTGTCCAGATGTAGCTGAAAGTGTTCTGTGTTCTGTGTTGATGTCGTCGTGTTTAGCCTGCCGAGAGAGATTGTGAGGCATCCCATGAGGGAACCCCGCAATCATGTGAATCCATGTTCCGCACACTAGTGTTAGGGTTAGGGTGAGGGCTAGGGTTAGGTTTCGTCAGTCAAGTGTTTTAGGATTGGATTTCATGACTCTCTCAGTACTCTGTCAACTCTCACCTTGAGATGGCACCCTGGAATGGCATCATCAGTCATAATTTATATCACGCAAATTATTCTAACCTTGGGGACTGAAAAAGACTATATTTGAGACTACTCATGCTTGCTTGTTGTAGCCTTGGTTTGTCCCTGTTGATCCAACTTTCCACCCCGAAAGACAGTGGCCTATGTGATGCTAGCTACTATTACGTGTTAGTCATCATTATCGGTGCCATAGTTTATATATCCTAATAGCAGTGACATTTTCTTTTTTGAACCATGATATATGACTGGTGGTGGCAGCGGGGGGACTCGCGGCGGTGCAGATTACTTCCAATGGGATAGTGTCAAGGTATCTTCCACTACTCAGCACATCTCTTGTCGGCTTGATAACCTCAGCAGTCTGATGATCATTATTTTTTTTTTAATGAAAACCTGAAGGAGGATCAATATCGGGAGAATTATCTAGGACACTCTCTCATGGCACCAGTCGGGTGGGTGGTAACCACATGTTTTCTTTCATTTAAAAATTAAAAAAAACAAAATCATCTCTGCTCTGCTTTATATAAAGTGGCACGAGATGATGGTTGGCTGGCCTTAAACCTTAAATTATTGTTATGGCATAGCAGCTGCTCTCTCCTGCACACTACAATACTTAACGGCTTATCCTTCATCTTAGGCGATGGCAAAGAAACAAAGACCTAACGTGGTATACTAAAAGAAATCGCAAGGATATTGTAGATGAAGCTGCAGCTGAGCGCGAAGCCATAAAAAAACAGGATGCAGAGGTATAGTACTAGTGCCCCTAGCAAATCGATTGTTTTTTGTGTCTAACAATAACCCGCTAGGCTTTGAATGAGTTTATGGGAATTAAGCGTAAAGATCATGGAGAGGGCGAGGGAGGCTCTCAGCATCAGCTGGAAAACTTAGAATTGAAGGCTCTGCTTGCCAGGGGTAATAACACTTACTTATGGATACTTGTAACACCAAGTGAAGTTGATTTAAATGACAAACGCCAAAAATTGAATTCTTAATTCTTAATTCTTAAGAGGGAGCTGAACGGGATACCATTGATGTGGAAAGGGTCCAGGTACGTACTACATTTGAACCACCGCGCGTTCTTGGATGTGAGGATGGGTGGAGGTTGACACGTGCGGGGGCTGACGCTGATGTCTGCACTGCTGTCCTGGCATACTCTGGGGAATAAATGCGCTAATCACTATATACTTTTTACTTTTTCAATCCCTCCCCGGATATTCTTTTTCTTTCCAAATTCCAAACTACTACTGTGTCAACTTGCAGGGCCTGGGGGCTGCACCCTCCCGGGGGCACGAACACATGCCAACCTTGACACTACGGGAGAAGGAGATAGCAAGAAGGGAGAAGGCGGA
>PJEL010002228.1_pt1 | contig 18173 bp, 19 predicted proteins | sample 1853271 | NCBI WGS metagenome assembly PJEL01 (sample SAMN08108733, study PRJNA415343) | Invertebrate metagenome, whole genome shotgun sequencing project. | host: Globobulimina | place: Sweden: Gullmar Fjord | collected 2015-08
CCAATCCCTGGTATTGACGCCGCTGTATTAGCTCAGTTGTTTGAACAACAAAAGGGCACCATTGTAGAAATGTTTAACATGTTCTCTGGTGGTGCACTTGAGCGAGCCTCTGTATTGGCACTTGGTATTATGCCGTACATCTCAGCTTCAATTATTATGCAATTGCTAACAGTAGTTCACCCTACTATGGCAGAGCTTAAGAAAGAAGGTGAAGCTGGACGTCGTAAAATCAGTCAATACACCCGCTACGGCACTTTAGTGCTAGCAACTGTACAGTCAATTGCGATTGCGAAGAGTTTGCCAAGTATGATGCCAGGACTCGTAATGAATGCTGGCTTTAGCTTCTACTTTGCCGCTGTTGTTAGTTTGGTTACCGGTACCATGTTTTTAATGTGGTTAGGTGAGCAAATTACAGAACGCGGTATTGGTAATGGTATCTCTATCATAATCTTTGCAGGTATAGTTGCAGGCATGCCACAAGCTGTCGCTCAAACGGCAGAAATGGCGCGTCAAGGTGAATTGCACTTATTAGTATTATTGCTAATGTGTGTCATTGTATTTGCCGTTACTTTCTTTGTAGTATTTGTAGAACGTGGTCAACGACGTATCGTTGTTAACTACGCTAAACGCCAACAAGGCCGTAAGGTTTTTGCAGCGCAAAGCACACATTTACCATTGAAAGTTAATATGGCAGGTGTAATACCACCAATTTTTGCATCAAGTATTATCTTGTTCCCAGGCACGCTAGCTAGCTGGTTTGGTCAAGGTGACGGAATGCTTGCTGACTTTTTACAAGAAGTATCTATTGCTATTTCTCCGGGTCAGCCGCTTTACGTTATGTTACTTGCTGCGGCAATAATATTTTTCTGTTTCTTTTATACGGCATTGGTATTCAATCCGCGTGAAACGGCAGATAACCTGAAAAAATCTGGTGCGTTTATTCCTGGGATCCGTCCTGGTGAGCAAACGTCTAAATATATAGATAAAGTGATGACACGTTTAACCCTAGCGGGTGCAATGTACATTACCTTTATTTGTTTGGTACCTCAGTTCATGATCATCGTATGGGACGTACAGTTCTACTTCGGTGGTACATCATTACTTATTATTGTAGTGGTTATTATGGACTTTATGGCACAAGTACAAACGCATATGATGTCTCATCAATATGACAATGTGCTTAAGAAAGCCAACCTAAAAGGCTACGGTCGCTAGGTTGCTTACGTTAGTTAACGGAGTAGTAAGATGAAAGTTCGTGCATCCGTAAAAAAGATTTGTCGTAATTGTAAAGTTGTTAAACGTAAAGGTGTAGTTCGCATTATTTGTGAAGAGCCTAAGCATAAGCAACGTCAAGGCTAAATCTTTAGCAGTAGCATTATGCAGATAACTCTGTATAATGCCGCTTCGATTGCAAGAAAGAGACGGGTTGAGTATCCTAACGGGCTTTTCAACCTGATGTAATTTTAATTTAAAAAAGGAGATGTGTTAGTGGCCCGTATCGCTGGCATTAACATCCCTGATCGTAAGCATGCAGTAATCGCCATTACTGCGATCTACGGTATCGGAGCAACACGCGCAAAAGCGATTTGTGTAGCTTCTGGTATTGCAGAAACAACTAAGATCAGTGAATTAGACGAAGCTCAAATAGATTTGCTTCGCGCTGAAGTGGACAAATACACCGTAGAAGGTGATTTGCGCCGTGAAGTTTCAATGAACATCAAGCGTCTTATGGACCTTGGCTGTTACCGTGGTATTCGCCATCGTCGCAGTCTTCCTCTACGTGGGCAACGCACTAAAACTAATGCGCGCACTCGTAAAGGTCCTCGTAAGCCAATTAAAAAGTAACGAGGGTATAGACAATGGCAAAAACACCAGTTCGTACGCGTAAACGCGTAAAAAAACAAGTTGCTGATGGCATGGCTCATATCCACGCCTCTTTCAACAACACAATCGTGACTCTTACAGATCGTCAAGGTAATGCTTTATCTTGGGCGACTGCAGGTGGTTCAGGTTTCCGTGGTTCACGTAAATCTACACCGTTTGCTGCACAAGTTGCTGCAGAGCGCGCTGGTAAAGCTGCGCAAGAGTTTGGTTTGAAGAATATTGAAGTGTTCGTTAAAGGCCCAGGACCAGGACGTGAGTCTGCAATCCGTGCTTTAAATGCTGCTGGTTTTAAAATCACCAACATTACTGACGTTACACCGATTCCTCATAATGGTTGTCGTCCGCCTAAAAAGCGTCGCGTTTAATTGGCACTTTTAGGTAAGTTGGAGAAAGAACATGGCTAGATATTTAGGTCCTAAGCTAAAGCTTAGCCGCCGCGAAGGAACAGATTTGTTTCTTAAAAGCGGTGTTAGAGCAATTGACACTAAATGTAAAATCGAAACTATCCCAGGTCAACATGGTGCCCGTCGCGGTCGCTTGTCTGATTATGGTATTCAGCTTCGTGAAAAACAAAAAGTTCGTCGTATTTATGGCGTACTAGAGAAACAATTCCGTAACTACTACAAAGACGCAGCGCGTATTAAAGGTAATACAGGTGAGAACTTGTTACAACTTTTAGAAACTCGTTTAGACAATGTAGTTTACCGTATGGGCTATGCAAGCACTCGTGCTGAAGCTCGTCAACTCGTTAGCCACAAAGCTATCGTAGTAAACGGCGTTGTTGTTAATATTCCATCTTTCACTGTTAAAGCTGAAGATGTGGTTTCTATTCGTGAAAAATCTAAGACTCAAGCGCGTATTGCTGCTGCTTTAGAGTTGGCTGAGCAACGCGAAAAACCAGTCTGGGTTGAAGTTGATAATAAGAAAATGGAAGGCGTTTTCAAACGTGTTCCAGATCGTTCTGATTTATCTGCTGAAATAAATGAACAGTTGATTGTTGAACTTTACTCTAAGTAAAGTAACACATTAAGAGAGGACATATATGCAGGGTTCTGTAACCGAATTCCTTAGACCACGTTTGGTAGATATTGAAACTCTTAGCACACGTCGTGCTAAAGTAACTTTGGAGCCATTAGAGCGCGGTTTTGGTCACACTTTAGGTAATGCTTTACGCCGTATCCTTTTATCTTCAATGCCGGGTTGTGCCGTAACTGAAGTTGAGATTGATGGTGTATTACACGAGTACAGTAGTAAAGAAGGTGTTCAAGAAGACATCATTGAAATACTGTTAAACCTTAAAGGACTTGCAGTTGGTTTAGAGGGCAAAAACGAAGCTGTTCTTACCTTAACTAAGTCTGGTGAAGGCCCTGTAACGGCAGCTGACATCCAGCATGATGGAGACGTGACTATCGCGAATCCAGATCATGTTATCTGTACTTTAACAGGTGATGGTTCAGTTAGCATGCGTATTAAAGTAGAAATGGGACGTGGTTACGTTCCTGCTTCTACTCGTCGCAATGCCGAGGAAGAAGATCGTGCAATAGGACGTTTGTTAGTTGACGCTTCATTCAGTCCAGTCGTTAGAATTGCCTACGATGTTGATTCTGCTCGTGTTGAGCAACGTACAGATTTAGACAAATTAGTGCTAGATATGGAAACTAACGGAACGTTAGATCCAGAAGAAGCTATTCGTCGTGCATCAACAATTTTAGCTGAACAGCTAGATGCGTTTGTTGAACTACGTGATGTAACAGAACCAGAACAAAAAGAGGAAAAACCTCTATTTGATCCAATTCTTTTACGTCCAGTAGATGACTTAGAACTTACTGTTCGTTCAGCTAACTGCTTAAAAGCAGAAGCAATTCAATATATTGGTGATTTGGTACAGCGTGCTGAAGTTGAGCTTCTTAAAACACCTAATTTAGGTAAGAAGTCTTTAACAGAAATCAAAGATGTTTTGGCATCTCGTGGTTTATCTCTGGGAATGCGCCTTGAAAATTGGCCACCAGAAAGCATCGCTGATAACGACTAAGTCGATCATCGTTTTTTAACAGTTGAAAGAGAAAGGATTAACTTATGCGTCATCGTAAAAGCGGTCGCCAGTTAAACCGTAATAGCAGTCATCGCCAGGCGATGTTCCGCAATATGGCAAGCTCTTTAGTTAAGCACGGTATTATTAAAACTACCGTTGCTAAAGCTAAAGAACTACGTCGCGTTGTAGAGCCACTTATTACATTGGCTAAGACCGACAGTGTTGCAAATCGTCGTTTGGCGTTTGCTCGTACACGTGATAAAGAAGTAGTTGGAATTTTATTTAACGAACTTGGTGATCGTTACCAAGAACGTCCAGGTGGTTATACTCGCATTTTAAAATGTGGTTACCGTACTGGTGATAAAGCACCAATGGCTTATGTAGAATTAGTAGACCGTCCAGTATCTGAAGAAGTTGCTGAAGAAGTTGAAGCTACAGAAGAAGCATAATTTATAGCTAACAAATTTAGCAATAAGTTATACCTTCATTTAAATTAACGGAGCTTAGGCTCCGTTTTTTTATGTCTTTAAAAATGATCACGAACTGAGTTCTGTCATTTGTATTTGAGACAAAAGTTGACCTTCAAGAGATTTATTCGTATAACAAGCAGTCGATTTATAAAAAGGTAGTTTCCATGTCATCTCGAAATCCAATTATTGCAGTTACGGGCTCTTCAGGTGCTGGAACTTCAACTACCATTGAATCTTTTGAACATATATTTCGATCACTTGGAATTACCGCGTCGACGGTTGAAGGGGATAGCTTCCATCGTTATTCTCGACAAGAAATGGATGTGGAAAAAAGGAAGGCTAGGGAAGAACATAAAAACTTGAGCTACTTCGGTGACCAAGCGAACGATTTTGACGCACTAGAGACGCTATTTAAGGACTATTCTGAAACAGGCAAGGGTAAGGTAAGGAAATACTTACATACCTTTGATGAAGCTGTGCCTTACAATCAAATGCCAGGTACTTTTACTCCTTGGGAAGAGCTCGGAGAAGGTACTGATTTATTATTCTATGAAGGATTGCATGGCGGCGTTGTTACCGAAAAAAATGATGTAGGTAAGCATGTAGATTTGTTGATCGGTATGGTTCCTATTGTAAATCTAGAGTGGATTCAAAAAATTATAAGGGATACTGATAAACGTGGTCATAGCCGTGAAGCCGTAACAGCAAGTATCGTTAGAAGTATGGAAGACTATATCTCTTTCATTACTCCACAGTTTTCTCGTACACATATTAACTTTCAGCGCGTTCCTACGGTAGATACCTCCAACCCGTTTAGTGCTAAAACTATTCCGGCGTTAGACGAGAGCTTTGTTGTTATTCGTTTTCGTGAAGCAACTAATGTTGATTTCCCGTACTATCTAAGCATGATTGACGGTGCTTTTATGTCTAGAATGAATACCATGGTTGTGCCTGGTGGTAAAATGGGTTTAGCGATGGAATTATTATTAACACCGCTTATTAGAGATTTGATGCAAAAAAAATCAGAAGCCAATAAACAATTAGATTGGATGAGTGATCTTTAATACCTATTCCAATGATTTTCTTCCTACTCAGCGAGAGTTAAAAATCTTAGAAGCAAGGCATTAATTACTTTCATTTAGAGTGACTATATGCAAAAAATTCTATTTGTTATCAAACCAGCTGGCCAGTTCTGAGTGAGAATTACTCAATGGACTTGGTAAAACTACTAGTCACATAAAGGAGCTCTAATAATGTATTAAAGCTCATTCAAAGGTTTTGAGTGCTCGAATGTATATTAGGGTACGATAACTTCAAAGTCGTGGCTTATATTCACTTTAGCATTCAACATCAAAGCTACAGAGCAATACTTATCAGCTGATAATGCCACTGCACGTTCAATATGCTTCTCACTTATCGACTCACCCTTGATGACAAAGTGTAAATGGATATCAGAAAATAATTTTGGTACGGTATCCACACGAGTACCCGATATTTCAACCTGACAGCCAACAATTTTTTGCCGTGCTTTTTTCAATATACTGACTACATCAACACTTGAGCATGCTCCTAATGAGATCAATATATTTTCTAGCGGACTTGGTGCGAGGTTACCGTTATTTGCATCTAATATAACTGTATGACCACTTTCAGATGTGCCCATAAATAATTCTTCACCAACCCATTTTACGACTGCTTTCATTTTTATATCCATGTGTTTTTTGTACAACTATTCTAACCAATGAAATATTAGTTGACTAGAATTTAACTAGAAATATCTAGAATCGTTAGAGGAGAATTTTAGGTTTTAGCTGGTGAAAGTTGGTTATGTATTTCTGTATCAAATAAGTTTTTGATCAGAGCAGACCATTCTTTAATAAAGTGGAGTTGCTCTGGAGTAACTTTATTATTGATTACGCCAGAGAGAATTTCTTCGAGGTCGTAAACAATGGCATCTACTTCTCGTATTATGGTATTTCGTTGATTGAAAGTTAATGCTTCATTTTGCCCACATACAGAGATGATCTGTTCGCTTAACTCTTGCTCAATAACTTCAATAACTGTTTCGCTACTGGTATTAGTAGTGGCACTTGATGAGTTTTCAAACAAATTAAGGTGTTGCGTCAAATATTCAATAATATGAATGTAACCTTCGGTGTTTGTAACCATAGCGTTTAAATCTGTTTGGAAAATTGATTATTACTTTAACCTTAATAATAACCAATTGCCAAATAATCGCCAGTTTTCTTATGTGCCTAACTTTATTTCCTAAATGGATTAGATATTTTGAAATGAGCAGAAAAACTAGTTACTTTTGTTAGTGCTTTCAAATATTTTATCAGCAGAAGCTGCAACAAATCCTGAGTATAATACGCCATTGGCCATTGGGTAGCGTCTTGCAAACTCATAAAAACAGCTAGGGATAAGTAGGGTTTTATCAGTGAAATCAACTTCGATACTGTCAGCCATCGTTGATGACTGCTCTAGCATAAGTGCTTTATCGCCTTTAATTTCGCCACCGTTACTATTTAATTTGTAGCCAGCATCTTTTAATGTTTGGTTTACTGTTTCGATAGTCTCAAAATTATCTAAGTGATTAATGCTTACGGTAAAGTGATTGGCACGATAGCCCCAAACAGCAAGCCATGCCGCATATTCACTCTCTTTTAATAGCGTATTGTAGTCATCGCTGCTTAATTTCCAGGTTCTACCTGAGAATAAAAAGTTATCTGCACTTATAGAAGCCGGTGAAATACTGTTAACGATACGGTTAATTATCGCTTGTACCTCTTCTGAAAACTCTTCAACTAAGAGCTCACTAATAAATACTTTTGGTAATGTGCTATCTTGATGTTCATAGTGTTTTGCAACAAGTTTCTTTTGTTCAAAAGTGTATTGCCCACACTCTTTGTAACCTAACGCGAGTAGCTGTGACGCCAATTTTTCAATGTTTAACTTATCATGGTTAAAAGTACGGTAAGCGACATGGTCGTTGATTACGTCATTACCTGAGCCTAGCAATTCACATATGCTTTTTGCCGACGGCGTTAGCGAAAGATAGTCTTGCCAAATGTTGTCAAATAAAGAAATGACTTTAGTTTGCATGTTACTTTTCCTAATTTAATAAATTTTTACGAGTAGTGAGATGTTCAACGAATCTAATAAATAATAAAGCGAGGAATGAGCAGAGGAATTACGTTTTTTTAACGTGTACAAGCAAACGAAATGCACTCATAACATTCGTTCGTTTATTTATATTTGATCAACCAGTTTGAAAAAATCAGGTCTGACAATAATTAGCTTGTTGATATAATTTATCTTCATGTTATTTAAAAACGATTTTGGGCCTGATGATTAATAAAGCAATGTATTGGCGCTTATCGTAAACGCCAATACAAATATTTGCTTAAACTAAATTAATCTAAACTAAACCAAGCGAATGCTAGTGCCTTTATTGCCTTTTCCTGAAGCTACATCTAAAAATGCGCCTTGGATTTGCGGGCCAACAATCGCAATGTTTTTAACGCCTTCAGTTAAAACCGACATTGCTTCTTCAACTTTCGGGATCATACCACCTTGAATAACGCCTTCAGCTATTAATGCTTTAGCTTGTTCAACATTAATTTGAGAAATGCGCGTTTCAGGCTGATTAAGATCGCGATAAATAGCGCCAACAGCCGTTGTTAGTAATAACAAATCAGCTTTTAAGGCACGTGCTATTTGAACGACTGTTGTATCTGCGTTGATATTAAATATGCGACCAGAGTCAGCTTCAATACCTAAGGTTGCAATAACAGGCACTAAATTAAGTTCAGTTAATTGGCTAAGTAGTTCGGCATTTACCGAGACAACATCGCCAACTTCACCAAAATCAATTGGCTTATCGCCTGCACCAGACATTACGCGTGGTGGCCTTTTGGTAGCGGTAATCAACTTACCGGAAGCGCCATTACAAGCAAAAGCATTAATGCCAACATTTTGCAGTTCTTGCGCTAAGCTAACATTTACTTCGCCACAAATAGCCTGTTTAACTACTAATAAATCAGCTTCGCTGGTAATACGACGACCTGCAACTTTATTGGGTACTAAGCCATGTTTTTCTTGGAGCTCATTAACTTGTGGTCCACCACCGTGCAGTAAAATAACGCGCCAGCCAGCATCAACTAAATCTTTAACATTAGCTGCTATGCCACTTCGCTCAACTTCACCTTGCAATACATCGCCGCCAACTTTTACAACCGCAATCGGTTTATTAGATGATGCAGTCATGGTTATGGCCAAATGCCAGGTTGGTCAAGACCAAATGAAGCATCTTTACCTGTCATAAGATTAAAGCTTTGAATTGCTTGGCCAGCTCCACCTTTAACAAGGTTATCAATAGCTGAGATACAAGCAAGTGTGCGATGACCTGTTAGTTCATCAACGCGAACACTAATGCCAACTTCAACGCGAATAGTATTTTTAACTGCAACTACTTCTGGGCTTTGTCCAAGTGGCATTACGATTACACTGCGATGATTCTTATAGTATGTTTCATACATAGTTTGAATATCATCTTCGCTAAAACCTTCAGGTAAATCTAGCTGTGAGATAGCTAAAATACCGCGAACAAGTGGTGCTGAAACGGGAATAAAATCTAATGAGGTATTAGTTGCACCAGCCTTGCCTAAAGTTTGTAAAATTTCAGCACGATGTTGATGCTGTAATGTTTTGTAGGCTTTAAGGTTATTAGTACGTACTGGGTGGTGAGTGCCTTCAATTGGGCGAACACCAGAACCAGAAGAGCCAGTCATAGCAACTGTGCGAATATTGCTGTCCACTAAAATTCCAGCTTGTGCTAATGGCAATAAACCTACAGCAATACCGGTAGCAAAACAGCCTGGGCTAGCAACATATTGAGCATCTTTAATTGATTCAGCATTAAGTTCTGGCATACCGTAGGCAAAAGTACCTAAACGCTCAGGACACGGGTGCTCAGGAGCATAGTCGCGAATGTAGTCATCTAAACTGTCAAGACGAAAATCACCAGATAAATCGATGATACGTACGCCAGTATCAAACAGTTCCATAGCAACTTTTGCCGTAATAATATGTGGCATTGCTAAGAAAACAATATCAGCACCTTCGATACATGCTTTTGGCGAGATATCTTGGATCACTAAATCAGTTTTCTCTAAACCAAATAATGAACGGTGTACTTGACCAATTGTTTTGCCAACATAATCTTTACTTGAAACGCGTAATACATCAACGTCATCGCGGACAATTAAGTGGCGAAGTAATTCTGCTGCACCGTAACCGGCACCACCAATAATCGATACTTTGATTTTGCTCATGAGTTTCCTCTTTACCTTATGTGTTAGTTACCTTGGTTATTAGAGATAACTAAAATACCAGTCTTAAAAGCGGACCAGTCTTACGCTAATACTAATACTTTAAAGTGTTGTCGGAACAACTAATAATCCGGCGCGTTGCCCATTAGCAACTTGAGCATTGGGAAAAACAATGCTCTCTCCAGATTGTGATGTTTTATATTGTGAACTTTCATCTTCTGACAAAAGCGTACCTATAGGATAGTCGGTAAAGTTACTGACATCATCTTCTATATAAAGTTTAAAATTATCTGTTTCTTTGGTGATATCACCTAAGACTTTAAATAAGTTAAAGTTGTTATTATTGAACTCATCCAGCTCTATATTATTGCCCAGAATTAAAGCGCTTAAGTTGCTTTGTATGGCATGAAAATTTGCCATGTCATTTTCACCAAAAGGTTTTACTTTACCTAATTCAACCGTGAAAGCGTGCGCGTTAAATTCACTACTACTAAAATAAGAGAATGTGCCGCTCGGGGCATGACCAAACAAAACAGTATTAATACCTGAGTGTTGTAAAAATGAAAGCTGTTGCTTGTCCCACGCTTTATTTTCTTGATACGGATAAATAGCGAATTTCTCGTATTTAGAAGCGCGAATAGCTGTATGTAAATCGTAGTGATATTTAATGCTGTCTTTACTGTTCTCACTCGAGAAAAAGTCAGTAACATACGCTTCTAGCTGCTCAGCACGATTACGCTCATAGCTATCTTCTGCTTGCAGATGTTTTTTGCAAAACAGTCTATTTAAATTCTCAGTTTGAAAACGTTTAGACATATTCATTGCAACGGGGTTGCCAATAATAAAAAGCGTACGATGTTTTACCGCACGTTTATGGGTAATTATATCGATAACCAAACGATTGACGATTTCAATTGGTGCGGTTTCATTGCCATGAATACCTGACGAAATAATTATGTCTTTAGCTAAATTACTTGGCGTTTTTGGCTCAATTAATAAAACACCAGTATCTAGTAACTTGATATTATTCGGGCCAAGTTGACAACATTTTTGAACAGGAATTCCTAGCTCAAATTGACGAGTTAATTCGAGAAAGTCACCTGTTTTTTTGAACCTTTCAACCGCTGAAAAAAATCGACTCATAACATAAACTACTTTAAGTACAGACTTGGGAAATGAGTAGCTAGCTCAAATTAATACTGAGCTAACTACTATGAACTCTTACTCGAATGATAAGCCTGGGCTTAGTGATTCAGGTAAAGTTACTTTATCGATTTCAACTGATGAGATAGGGAAAGCACAATAATCGGCGGCGTAGTATGCCCCCGCTCTATGATTACCACTAGCACCAATGCCACCAAATGGAGCCGCGCTATTAGCACCTGTTGTTGGTCTATTACGGTTAACAATACCGGCACGAATGCGGCTTAAAAATTTAGTCCAAAGCTCTTCGCTGTCACTTAATAAGCCGGCTGATAAACCAAAACTGGTATCGTTTGCCATTTCAATTGCTTGGTCGAAGCTGTCATAGCGATAAACTTTCAATAATGGACCAAAGTGTTCATCATCTGGAATGTTTTGTACATTAGTCACTTCAACGATACTTGGTGTTACAAAACCTGTTCCAGCTTTGGTTTGTTTCATTTCTACTAAAACTTCACCGCCTAAGTTGACAAGCTCTTGTTGGGCAGCTAATAAACCAAGTGCTGCTTTTTCAGAAATAAGTGAACCAATAAAAGGTTGGTCTTCATCATCGTAATAGCCGCTTTTAATTTGTTTAGTAACACTGATTAAACGTTTTAAAATAGCATCGCCGGTTGAGTTATTTTCTAAAAATAAACGACGAGCACAAGTACAACGTTGACCCGTTGTTACGAAAGCTGATTGGATAATGTCATGTACTACAGCGTCAATATCAGTTACATCTTTGACGATCAGTGGGTTATTACCGCCCATTTCTAAGGCTAGAATTTTACCTGGTTGTCCGGCAAATTGCTGGTGTAAAATATGGCCGGTAGCTGAGCTGCCGGTAAAAAACAAACCATCAATGCCAGCGTGACTTGCCAATGCTTTACCTGTTTCAACTTCACCTTGTACCATGTTAATAACGCCGGCAGGTAAGCCTGCTTTTTGCCATAGCTTCATGGTAATTTCAGCAACCAATGGTGTTAACTCACTTGGTTTAAATACTACGGTATTTCCTGCTAGTAGTGCGGGAACAATATGGCTATTTGGTAGATGTGCAGGAAAATTATACGGGCCAAATACCGCAACAACGCCGTGTGGACGATGACGAATATAAGCTTTAGCGCCAGGCATTGGGTTTTCAACGGTGCCAGTACGCTCATTGAATGCACGTACTGAAATACCTACTTTACCGATCATCGCGCCAATTTCAGTGCGTGTTTCCCACAACAGGCGACCTGTCTCTTGTGAAATTGCCGTGGCAAGTTGTTCTTTATGTTCAGCTAAAATCTCAGCAAATTTTTCAATAACGGCTAAACGCTGTTCAAATGGTAGGTCTGCCCATTGGTGAAATGCAGCACGCGCTGATGTTATGGCGGTATCAACTTGTATTGGTGCGGCTGAAATCCCTTGCCATAATAATGCGTTATTTGCTGGGTTAGTTGATTTGAAAGCTGAACCTTCACCAGCTACCCAGCTGTTATTGATAAAATGTGTTGCTTGAGACATGAAATAATTCCTCTGAGAAAGCGCGAATACTCGCGCGTTTCAATTTTTATATCTTGGTGGCATAACTAGTTAGCTACGATGCGAACCCAGTCATTTTCTTTAACGTCAATTGCATCAGCAACAGCTTGGCTGATAACAACTTGTTGTGCTGTTTCACGTAAAAATAATGGTGCTTGTGTTGCTCTGAAGTTTTTAACTTGCGTATTGCAAATGATATAGCGCTCATCGGTATCAGCTTCACCGATAATGACCTGACAACGTAAACTTTGACGAATGGTTTTAACATTATCGCGTGTTGCTTCAACGGTTGGGCCGCCATCAAAGATGTCGACGTAACCACGGCGCGCAAAACCTTCAGCTTCTAATAATCTAACTGCCGGAACAGTTTTAGGATGAACCTTATTAATAACCGCTTGTGCATCTTTACTAAGTAAATTGACGTAAATAGGGTATTTAGGCATTAACTCAGCAATGAACACTTTTTTACCAATACCAGTAAGGTAATCGGCAGTAGGGAAGTCCATTGAAAAGAAGTGTTCCTCTAACCAATTCCAAAATGGAGAACGACCTTCTTCATCTGATACACCACGCATTTCGGCAATAATAGTATCGGCAAAACGTTGTTGATGTTCGGCAATAAAAAGAAAACGAAAACGAGATAAAAAACGACCATTATTATCTTTGCGATGGCTATCACTTAAAAATAAGGTACAAATTTCAGTAGCCCCAGTGTAGTCATTACATAGGGACAATGTTTCAACGGTATTGTAAATATTAAGCTCGCGTGAACTGTGGATCACTTTACCTAAATGATAATGATAAAAGGCGTCATCTAAACCAACAGCAGCTTCAATACCACTGGTACCAACAACCTTGCCTGTTTCGGTATCTTCCATAACGAAGAGATAACCTTCATCACCAGGTTCATCAACCACTTTTGCAAAAGATTCCTCGGCACGAGCAATACGTTTTTTCAAGAGTGCTTCATTTATTGGTAACGAGGTAAAACCGTGACCAGAATCAACAGCCATTTGATGCAACGCATCATAATCACCGTCTTGAATTGGGCGTACTATAATCATAAATCGTTCTCAAAATTTGGAAAGTTCACCTGCTACCTCTGTAAGCAGCAGGCGATAGACATGCTCTTAACCGTTTACGATTACCGCAACGGCTTTTTCAAAGCGCGCTAAACCTTCAACAATGTCTTCATTTGGTATTACCAGAGAAGGGGCAAAACGTACGATGCTAGCGCCAGCAACAAGTGTCATTACACCTTGCTCCATTGCCGCATTTAAAAAGTCTTTTGCTTTTCCTTGGTAGCTGTCATTTAGTACAGCACCAATAAGTAGACCTTTGCCACGAATTTCAGCAAAGACATTATACTTTGCATTAATGGCATTTAAGCCACTTAGGTATAAGTCAGCTTTTTCTTTAACACCGTTTAATACTTCTGCTGTATTTACGGTATCAAATGCTGCTTCTGCAACAGCACATGCTAATGGGTTACCGCCATAGGTGCTGCCATGAGTACCAATTTTAAGATGCTTAGCAAGATCTGTTGTTGTGATCATTGCGCCAATTGGAAAACCGCCGCCTAGTGCCTTAGCTGTTGTTAAAATGTCTGGTGTAACACCTAGGTCTTCATAGGCGTAAAGCGACCCTAAACGGCCAACACCTGTTTGAACTTCATCAAAAATAAGTAAGGCATTATTTTCATTACAAAGCTCACGAACGCCTTTAATAAACTCATCTGTTGGAGAAACAATACCGCCTTCACCTTGTAAAGGTTCTATCATTACCGCACACGTTTTATCAGAGATAAGTGCTTTAACACTGTCAAGGTTGTTGTATTCAGCGTGAACAATATCACCAGGCTTAGGGCCAAAACCATCAGAGTATGCTGGCTGACCACCAACAGTTACAGTGAAGAAAGTACGACCATGGAAACCTTGTTTAAAAGCAATAATTTGAGATTTGTCAGCACCGTACACGTCTAATGCCCAACGACGTGCCAGTTTAAGTGCAGCTTCGTTAGATTCAGCACCAGAGTTTGCAAAGTAAACTTTGTCAGCAAATGTGCTATCAACTAGTTTTTTAGCTAAACGTAATGCTGGTTCGTTGGTCATTACATTTGAAAGGTGCCAAATTTTTTCACCTTGCTCTTTTAGTGCCTTTACAAGTGCCGGGTGACAGTGGCCTAAACAGTTAACAGCAATGCCGCCAGCAAAATCGATAAATTCACGATCTTGTTGATCCCAAACACGTGAGCCTTGACCTCGAACCGGGATCACTGCTGAAGGTGAATAGTTTGGTACCATGACATCGTCAAATAAGTTGCGATCGACTGGGAATGTATTAGACATTGTTAACTCCTCGTTAGTTATATATGAGCATGCATATATAGAAATGGGTTGTTTATATGGTTACCAAAATGCATTGGTAATCTTGAAAAACTTAATTCGATTATGTCACACAAAAAAAGCTTTGTCTTTAGTGTGTCTTTCTCTAGCCCTTGTAAAACAAGCGCTTATTGAAAATTATTCAGTTTCAGTGAATAAGTATTTGTTACTATATGTAGAGTAAATATAGTTCATGAGTGTATTTTTGTTACTGAGTGTAGCAGATGAAACTAAGATAAAAGCTTATGCTGAAAAGTAGTTGGTAAATTGAGATTTTCTAATTGAAATTTCAATTGAATATAACTCGCGGCACTTCGGCCTATTCTTTGTATTGTTGATGTCTAAACGAGGTGGGCTGATATTTTAGAAATGGCGTACATGTCAAAACAGTTGAATATGTAAAGGTAGCAATTAACATTGGAGTGCAATAGTTTCTGTAAAATGTCAGTTGAATTCACTCATTGTGAATAATGGGACAAAGACAAAACGATGGAAAAGTAACTATTTAATAAATAGTCACTAATTATTTGAAATTTAATTTTAGGTGGTCAACGTCTGACTTCTTCAATAATTCAATATCTTTTGGCGTAAGTCTTACGCTTGAAAGCAATGATTTTGCTTCGTCAGCATCAATAAAATCTTCTTTTGCAAGGTTGCGAAAAGCAATGTAGGCTTTTGCTTTAGCAAGAATTTTACCCAACGGACACATTTGTGAAAATGCGGTAGCGTAGGCTAAATCAAATATTGCTTCGGTAATATCTAAACGTTCAAAACGCATAAGTTCAACCATGTCTGCGGTGATCTTACAGCTGCGTTGCATCAGTTGTTCAAGCAACAAATTAGGACAGCTATCAAATTCAACCATTACATCATGCAGTTTCTTATCACGCTTTTCGTAGGCTTGTTTAAGTTCTCTGTTATACATGTCGTTGTGCGTAGTTAAAAAGCAGCGAGTAACAGTTAAAGAGCCTAAATTTGACAGCATACCTGCTGAAAATGCACTGAATTTGTCCATACCTTCGGCTTCAGCCAATGCTTGTGCTGCTAATGCGATAGACAAACTATCGTTCCATAAGCGTCTCTTAAGCAAAGGAAATGGTGCGGTACTATTAGGTAGCCAATGTTTTAAAATAAAGGTCGGCATGATCAGCTTAAGGTTATCTAAACCAATATAACTTAATGCTAAGCTGGGTTCAGTTACTTGTACGTCAGCACGCCTGCGGTACTGTGGCTTATTTACTAGGTTCACCACGTCGCTAGCAAGCCATGGCAATGTTTTTGCGAGTGAGGTAATGCGATTTACTGATGCTGCTTTTAGTGACAATATTTCTAAAATTTGCGGTGCCGCATCCTCTATTGCTAAGGTTATATTGAAAAGCTTTTCTTTACTGTCAAAATCTTCATTAACTTTTTCAAGCACGCGGCCGTAAAATTTTTCCATCACCTGTGCTTTAAAGTGACTTTTACCATGTGCTTTAATAATTTTGTCTTTTTGTGCTTTTTCTTCAACAGCTAATAATTCACGACGACGAAATGCCTGCTCACTTTCTTGCTGAGTTGCATCGGCGGTTTTCCCTTCTTGTAAACGTGTAAATTCCTTGCCGATAGACAAGCTAGTGGCACGTTTAAATATTGGGAATACTGTTTCGTTGTTTTCGAATAATTGCATGTATCTTAAATAAGTTCGTCTTGAGTGATTTTCAGTTGTATTTGTCTTAACTAAGTAGTTATCGACCAAAAGTAATAAAGAATGAGCCGAAAACCTTATTAGCCAATTATAAGCACTAAATCGGTATTATAATAAAAACGTTTTATTTTGAATTATTTAACGGCTGGCGTAAATCGTTAGTTAACTATTTGGCGTATATTCTTCAATAAAATTTTTCAATAACGTTTGCCCTTGCTCAGTTAATATTGATTCTGGATGAAACTGAACGCTAGCCAAAGGGTATTCGTTGTGTTTTAGCGCCATTATTTCATTTGGTTGATTATTCTCATCGACGCTCCAAGCACTTATAGTGAAGTTATTTGGCAGTGTTGATTTGTTAACAATTAAAGAGTGATAGCGCGTTACCGTTAAAGGGTTGTTAAGCCCAGCAAATAACCCTTGCTTGTTATGCTTAATAGCACTGGTTTTACCATGCATAAGCTTTTGCGCTTTTTCAACTGTAGCACCAAAAACTTGGGCAATGCATTGATGCCCAAGGCAAACACCTAAAATTGGAATTTTATTGGTAAAATTACGAATAACATCTAGCGAAATACCAGCATTGTCAGGATCGCAAGGGCCAGGAGAAATAACAATATAGCTAGGTGATAGCTGCTCTATTTCTTCTATTGTTATTTTGTCATTGCGAAAAACTTCTACCTCTTGACCAAGATCACGAAAATAATGCACAAGATTAAAAGTAAAAGAGTCGTAGTTATCGATCATTAACAGCAAGAAAGTTCACCTGCTAAAGGGGTGTATCAATTGGCGTGTATTCTAATCATAGCGGGGTAACAATACATCTATTTTTTTAAATATCTTAAAACGGTTAGAAAAGTGGTAATTGAGTCTTATCTTCATCAGTGCTTTAATAATATTTGGTTTGTAGTTGCTGAAAAATGCTAAAGCTTAATAAAAACCTTGATAAGTTGTCTGTTCCAGCAATGAACAAAGCTATTAAATAGTACCTAAGCATTTTAAGAGATATCTTTTAAGGAATTGAGAATTGCCGAAAGTTATTTTACAAGGTTTTATCATTGTTCCAGACGCAGATCTTGAACGGGTGAAAAGTGAATTGGTGATCCATAAAAACCTGACAGCTAAAGAGAAAGGTTGCTTAATCTTCGAGGTAACTCCTGATGGCATGAATGCTAATAAATTTAGCGTTTATGAAGAGTTTGTTAATCAAGCGGCCTTTGACCATCACCAAGCTAGAGTTAAAGCCTCGAAATGGGCTGAAGTTACTAAGCATGTAGAAAGGCATTATCAAATTAGCGACAGTGCTTAAATCGCTTAAATCGCTTAAAGCGCTCAACAATATTATTACTTGTGTATGGGGCCTTATGGTAAATAGAGAAAGTAATGTCTGATTTTAGAGTTTCCTCAATATGCGGTCTTGTTGGTATTGTTATTGGTTTTTGCGCCTTTTTATTCAATTACAATATGGTTGCCGTTTCCTTACCTGGCTATGAAATTCTTGTAGCTCCAGCTATGTTCTTGCTTAGCTTTTTTAGTGAAGAAACTGATTTTATTCCTAAGATGATACTTTTTATTTTTGGTCAATTTACTGTGTATTTCTGTTTGGCATATTTATCAATAAGAATTAAGTCAAAAATTAAAAATAAGGCATAAAAAAAGGCTGAAATAAGT
>PJEL010002229.1_pt1 | contig 18159 bp, 14 predicted proteins | sample 1853271 | NCBI WGS metagenome assembly PJEL01 (sample SAMN08108733, study PRJNA415343) | Invertebrate metagenome, whole genome shotgun sequencing project. | host: Globobulimina | place: Sweden: Gullmar Fjord | collected 2015-08
AGAGCTCGTATGAGTAGCTTGTAGATATATACGAACTGTAAATAGATTCACAATACATATATCCCTCTCGGAAACCGTCCCAGTTTATCCTACCGCGTTACCACTCGGATTTCAAACTTTCCTTATTTATATGCCCTCTCGTCAAAAGAAAGAGAGAGCAGTGTATACGTACAATTCAAAGGGAAGCCAAATCTTTAGTTCTGGCTACAGTTGTGTTGTGAGATGATGATCATTCATGTGTAGTAGCCGTCTTGCATTTCATAGCCTAGCACAAGTACATCATACGTGTATTCCAGAGCTTTTCACGAGAGAGTATAATGGTAATGGAAAGCGTATTCAAGATGAAGAATCTTCTGTCTGTCATACATTCATTAAGTAGTTCAGGAGACACTTTCTACCTTCTTCCCTCTAAACCTCTCCATCCCTTCCCCTCCGTATGAAACAAGAGGGCTCACTTCGCAGCAACCCTCCTGGGCTATCACATCAGAACCCACTGCCTTTAACCATCGCCTAGCCTTTGCATCATCAATGATTGGGTTAGCAATATACATAGGGTTAGGGTTAGGGTTAGGGTTCGGGTTGTAGGAAACAGCTTCAGCCTCTCACCTGTGAGTCTAACAGGGCCCTTGCCGTCTCTGGGGAATCCAAACCAGTGGCATTCTGACAAACGTAGGTGTCATCAACTTCATTGGGTTTAGGGTGGTGTGTTTACGTAGGCAGAAGGCAACTTATACCTTCACTGGAGCGAACTCATCCTCACGTGTTACCTCCACCTTAGGGTTAGGTTTGGAAGTGATAGAGCTGGTGTTAGGGTTGACTAGTTTACATCAGTGCTGCCCCAAAGTTCAGTGTCCAAACAAAAAAGAATCAATCCCATTTGTACCAAGGTTTTTAGGTTAAGACGATGATGGTGGTGATAACATGGTATTGGGGGTCAGGGTTATTGTGTTAGGGTTAGGATTAGCACACAGGGGGAACTACTACTAACCATTGCAACGAAGTTTGCAAGTGATAAGACATCAAAAATGAAGGACTCCAATTTAATGCCATTTGGCTGGAAGATAACGACAAAATTAAAAAAATTAAAAAAATATAAAGAAAAGGGCATAAGACCATGGACCATAGAGTTCGAGCTGGAATGGAATAACCACGGGCCACATATGTCTATCTATCTACCTCTGACGGAGTCACAGCCACACCATCCGGACCTGTTGCAATAGGAATTTTTTTCCTAGCAACATGATAAAACCTTCCCGAGCTGACAAAAGGAATAACCTAATTGTGGGAAGGAGATACATGGGGATTAGGTTACGTAAAAAAGTGGCAGTCGACTATAATCTGATGGTGACAGACTAAATAAAATGGGAGGTGGTTGACTGTACCTTGTGTAAGATAAATTCGAGAGTGAAAAAGTGACTACAAATGTTTGCTGCGCTAAATACGAGTCTCCCTGGCTGTCAAACAAGAACAATAACAACTAAGGTGTTGAATAGAAGACGACCAATACCACCACATCTATTCAGTTAGGGTGTTCTGTACCTGGTCTAAATTGTCATGCGATTCATCACGCAGGTCCCTGAAATGGATAGTAGTATGGATGGGGCCATGTTATGTTTTCGGTTTTCGGGACAACAAACAACTTGTCACAGGTAATAACGCGTTACCACCTTAACTTCTGCAGCACCTCACTTTTTTAAATCACCAACAGTTATATGCATCAAAAAGAAAAGCAGAGATCAAAGTGGCGTACATTGGACATCTATCAGTGTGAGATCTTATGTGATCAAGCAGCAGCATATATCAGTTGTGCAAGAACCACGAGTAATATTAGTTATTAGTTCAACTCACCTATATTCAATCACACATGCCTTTCCATTTTTTATGGCAAAGATTCCCACCTCGGGAAGTGCAAGGGCCAGAGTTAGGACCAGGCAAACCAGTATAAATTGCAGTATTTTAAAATTTTAAAATTTTAAAATATTCACACTTTCTCATCTGGTGACGTCTTGTGGACACACTTGTTCCCACACTCTGCATTCTAAAGTGCACATATATCATCATCGAAAAGGTCGGGGGGGTGGGGAAAGTCAGCTATCTAAGCTAAGCACAATACATATATCTGTCGTTTATATGTTATAGGGCCTGTATTAGAACGACACAAACGCCACGCAGCTCTACCTGTGATATGCAATACCCAATAAAGGTAGGATCTACCGGCCTAAGTAAAATTTATAGCACAAAAACAGTACAATGTCACATCGTGTGCAAGGATTAACTGGAGGGCAGACACATATTTAACACACTTGATAAGGGCATTATCTACACCAAAGATGTGGAGGTACTTGACTCCCTATTTTCATTGGGAAACATGAAATGAACTCTTCAGAAGTCACACACACACAAGAATGTCTTAAAACTGGTGCAAATAACGACAGAACATCATCTCACCTTTCTAATCATATCCTTTAGAAGGCCATTGGTTTCCATTGCTGAGTATACACCTGCAGAATGGAATATGCAAAATGGGGCAGTAGTACACAGCTCAAATTCAAACCGGGGTCATGGCAAGCAAAAACCAGAATGTTTACTACATTCACGATCAGCCGCCTCAATGGGTGGTCATTTTGATGACTCATCACCACAATGAATAGAGGGGTTCTCATAATAAACGTACCACCGTTCCCATCGGGAGCCATGGCGATTCTTCCAGGGCCTCAAAAGTACAACACGGGAAACATTATCAGTGCAGCACCACCACGCTGGCGAGAGCCAACAAAACAACTCTTTATACCTTCCAATATTAGCTTTCCCTCAGATGAAAGACAGGGAAGGGTCTGTTGTTGGAAGAATTTTACTGAGCCTTCAGGTAGGCCAAAGAATCCGTTCTCCAAGAAAAAATTCATTGTCTTGGAATCGTTCAGAGGGCTCGTCATAATGTACCAAGGTATGTGGACAACTTCTTCTAGTGCCATATAAGCGCAGAAAGAAATATCGATTAGAGACTATGTCGTCTTTCATTTTGATCTTCTGCATATAAAAAGCAACAAAAAGAAACAGAATGGTCCTACCCCTGGACTCGTCCTTGTCACATCTACTTGCAGCAGCAATGTGCGCTAAGCGTTTGAGACGCTCTGCCATAAGCTGAAACAGTGACTTGCCTTTGGGACGGGACGTGATAAGGGGATTGTCAGGGCAACGCACACTTCAAATTAATAACAAGAATACGTCCACCACCAGCTCGTACCGGATGGCAAACCAATATCATACATCCCCTTTGATTTGAGAATTAAAAACAGGTCTGCTCTTTGCCAAAGTGCGGCACATTGCTATATGTCTGAGTCACCTTGGGTCCTGTGAATCCCAATCTTGTACCCTAATTTGTAGTACAACCGATGTGTGTTATGATCCAATGCCTTTCGAATATATATATATATATATATATATATATCTCTCTCTCTCTGTGGTGATAAAATAAAGCAAAAAAAAACACACATACCTGGCCACCCGCCAATGTAACTGCAGCTACTTGGCCTGATTTGATAGCAGAAATACCAAGTTCCCTAATATCATGAGAATAGCATTCAGTATTAGGATTAGGGGGCTACTGTTCAGATGTTGAGACCTAAACCCCTGAGGTTGCAGGGGAAATGATGGCATACGACATACCTATCGCTACCACAAATTGCAGAAGAGGGTGCTATGCAAGGAAGAGGTACAATGCTACCTGTAATCACAATAATGAGGATCAACGCAAAGTGCTTTTTTGGTTTTTTGGTCTATCAAGAAACTTCAGTGAGGAACATAGATGGGAAATGATTATATATATGTGTGTTTGTGTGGGTGTGTGTGTGTGTGTGCGTGTATGTCTCACTTCCAGGTTGCCCTGCAGTGTTTGGGTTTACAGAGAATGTCGTATCGTGGGTATCCTCTTCCAGGAGTCCACTCCTTAACAAATCATTCAACCTGATGGTAGACAAGATGAGCCTCCCCTCTTCGTCAGCTAGCTCTTTAAGTTCTCAGATTGCTGTGCAATATGCAATATAACTATCTTATAAGCCAACCATAACGATTCTTCTGGCTCCCCATAACACTACCACAATCCTACCTATATATGTACGTACACCCACAGGGCCATTTTCTTTCAGAAACAAAACCATTAGCACATTCAACACCAACCTTGGCAAGTCGATAGACCGAAGCTGAGCAACCAATTCTGCAGTCTCAGACTCTGTGCACTTCCTTGTATCCACGAATTGGAATACGTGACTTTGCCCAGCATCCTCATACGCCTTCCTGAGCTGAACTCCTTCCACATCGGATAGGAAATGGAAAGATGGCAACGAATCAGGAGCCATTGGCTCGCGGTTAACACAGACACACACCAGAAATGCTCTGCAATAGCGTATGGCAAGGGAGAAATGGGGTAGGAATTAACCTTAATTAGTCCATTAATTTAGAACTATCTGGCTGTGATTACATTAATATAGGTGTAAAAGAATTGTTGTTGCAAAGCCGTAGAGCGTAATGATCTCATGCGAATCACCTATTCGCCAGCCAAAAAAAATCCTACAAACGACACCCACAATAAGCCTAACCCTAATCCTAACCCTATCCCGAGTCCTAAGCCCTAACCCCAACCCTAACCCAAACCCTAAAACCCTAAAACCCTAACCCTAACCCAGCGGCCGTACGATGTCTTCAGAAATAGAGGAATTGGACCGTCTGAGTGTGCTCGGGAAGGTCTGCAGACTTATATCGGACCACTTGGGGATAGACGACAGAACCTTGGCGGAATTCGTGATCCACTTAGCCGAAACCCAATACCGCAACAGAGATGGGTTTATGGAGGCTCTGAAGGAGAACGGTGCCGAGTTCCCAGCATCACTGGCGGATGGAATCCTGAGAATCGTGACGGCTAGAGGAGGAGGAGGGGATGGGAAACCTAGTGGCGGCGGAGGAGAAGAAATAAAAAGGCCAGTTGTGACATCGATGGGTTCATTGGGTCCTAGAGTAAGTGATGGAGGAGGTGTTCATGGTGATAGAGGGGGGAGTTATGATTGTGTCGAAGATAGAAAGAAAGTGGAAAAGATCAAGGTGTTCTAAGGCTGTTTGAGGGCAATATTGGTTGTCATTGTAGCTGTAGACACTGATCCCGAATGACATTTCGGGGTTAGGGTTTTAGGGTTTTAGGTTTGGGGGTTAGGGTTAGGTCAGAACCATGGGTTTGGATTATTGTTGAAACTGTGGGTAGATTTTGGGTGAGCTGCCATCGTATGCCTCGTCTGCATCAGGTTGTAGTAGCCCTTGTAGCCAATACCCCTGGTGATTGTCACCAACCTTAGGTCCCAAGGACAGAAAAGGAAGCGGCATTCCCAGGGTTAGGGATACCCAACACCGTACCAGTGAAACTGGAAAAGGGTTTCTATGAACATAGTAAAAAGGAGGAATTACAAGCAAGAACAGAGAGGGAGGATGTGCAAAAGAGGAGAGAAGTGGAAGGACGAAAACGAGAGGATCGAAGCCCGGAGAACTGGGATTTGAGACGAAGAAAGAGGTCACACTATGACGGAGAGAGGGAAGCGGGAAGAGAAAGGGGTACCTGGCATGGAGACAGAAATGGACGAGATGTGCATCCGAAGGTTGAAACTGATGTGCACAAGCACAACCATCGCCGACCACAAATGCATTTTGTTTACCGTGGTCAAGTATCCAAAGTAATGGAATTTGGCTGTTTTATCGAGCTCTTTGGTTTCCCACCCGGGGAAGGAGGGAAACGAGTTGAAGGACTTGTTCATGTTAGTCACATCCAGCAAGGCATCTTGAGGGATCCCAAGGCTGTCGTAAGAAGAGGGCAGAAGGTATTTGTGAAAGTGATTAGCCTTGCTGGAAGCCGGTTGTCTCTCAGCATGAAAGAGGTAGACCAAAATACAGGTGAGGACCTCATGCCTCAAAGGGGAATGGAAGCAGAAATTGCAAGGAGTGATTCAATGCGGGCCAATCCTTCCCGACCTCTGGGTGGGGAAGATTCTGTTGTTGAGCTTCATCCAGGAATGACCAAAGCCCGATTGAGAGAGATGGAAGCGGCTGAGGAGAAACGTGCCCAACGTGCCAGAAAGCAGTTAAGTGAACAAGAACTATGGGAAGCTAGACAACTAATTGCGAGTGGTGTGCTTCCCCCTGAGGAATATCCTACATTTGATGCTGAAAATGGAATGGGTGTGATGGGAGGCTTTGAGGAAACAGAAGAGGACCTTGAAATTGAGCTGAATGAGAATGAACCAACATTTTTGAAGGGTCAGAGTCGTGCGAGCAAAGAAATGAGCCCCGTGCGGATTGTAGCTAATCCGGATGGGAGCATGCAGAGGGCTGCCCTTCAGCAGGTGAATATGGCTAAGGAGAGGCGCGAGATTCGCCAGGCCCAGGCCAATCAGCTTATTGACAACATGCCTAAAGATCTCAACAGGCCGTGGGAGGATCCTATGCCAGAAAGCGGGGAGAGGCTGTTTACGCAGGAGCTGAGGGGTATCAGTATGGCTGGCCAGTTCGAGCTGCCAGAATGGAGAACCAAAAGTCAAGGAAAAGGCTTGTCTTACGGACAAACATCAACGAAAAGCATTCTCGAGCAGAGAGCAAGCTTGCCTATTGCGAAACTTAGAAGCCAGCTTGTCGATGCACTGGGCCAACATCGTGTGCTTGTGGTGATCGGAGAGACTGGATCAGGCAAAACCACGCAGATGACGCAGTTCATGAATGATATGAAATTTACTACGAAAGGCATGGTAGGTTGCACTCAACCTCGTAGGGTGGCAGCAATGAGCGTAGCAAAGCGAGTAGCAGAGGAATTTGGCTGTGAGCTCGGGCAAGAAGTGGGCTATACTATAAGGTTTGAGGACTGTACTAGTCCCTCAACAATTATTAAATACATGACAGACGGAATGCTTATGAGGGAATATCTGGCGGACAATGACCTCTCTAAGTACATTTGCATACTGCTTGACGAGGCCCACGAGAGAACCATTCACACTGATGTATTGTTTGGATTATTCAAGGACTTGTTAAAGCGGCGTAAAGATTTCCGTGTGGTGGTCACGTCAGCCACGTTGGACGCTGAGAAGTTTTCAGCGTACTTCTTTGACTGTCCTATTTTCACAATACCAGGGAGGACCTTTCCGGTCGAGATCTTGTACACGAAGGAAGCGGAACCGGACTACGTGGAAGCTAGCATTACTACTGTCATGCAGATTCACTTGAGTGAGCCAGCGGGTGATATTTTGCTCTTCTTGACTGGGCAGGAGGAAATTGACACGTGTTGTGAAACGCTCTACAGCCGCATGAAAGCGCTGGGTGACCTTGCTATGGAGCTTATCATCTTGCCCGTCTATGGTGCGCTCCCTTCGGAGATGCAGAGCAGGATTTTTGAGCCTCCCCCACCGGGAACTAGAAAGGTTGTGGTGGCAACTAACATTGCTGAAGCATCTCTTACTATTGATGGTATCTACTACGTTGTGGACCCCGGATTTTGTAAGCAGAAGGCATACAATGCGAAATTGAGTATGGACTCCCTTGTCGTCACCCCCATTAGTCAAGCGAGTGCGCGACAAAGAGCAGGCCGAGCCGGGCGAACTGGACCAGGGAAGTGCTATCGTTTGTACACTGAGGTTGCCTACAAAACGGAAATGCTTCCTTCAAGCATACCGGAAATGCAGAGGACAAATCTTGGGAATGTGGTTCTGCAGCTGAAAGCCATGGGCATTAATGACCTCCTGGGGTTCGACTTTATGGATCCCCCACCCGTGCAGACGCTGGTAATAGCCATGGAATCACTTTATGCATTAGGTGCTCTCGATGATGAAGGATTACTGACTCGGTTAGGCCGTAAAATGGCAGAATTCCCATTGGAGCCCCAACTATCTAAAATGCTGATTATGAGCGTAGAACTCTCCTGCGCGGAAGAAATACTAACCGTAGTGAGCATGATTTCAGTGGAGAACCCCTTCTATCGCCCTAAGGACAAGCAAGCACAAGCTGATATGAAGAAAGCTAAATTTCACCAGGCGGAGGGGGACCACTTGACTCTCTTAGCAGTATATGAGGCCTGGAAGCGGAGCAAGTTCAGCAACCCTTGGTGCTATGAAAATTTCCTTCAGGCTCGGTCCATGCGACGGGCACAGGATGTTCGGAAGCAGTTGGTTGGTATCATGGATCGGTATAAAATGGACATTGTATCTGCAGGTCGCAACTACAACAAGGTTCGAAGAGCAATTGTTTCAGGGTATTTTACACACGCTGCGAAGAAAGATCCACAGGAAGGTTATCGTACACTAGTAGATGGAAATCCTGTTTACATTCACCCCGCAAGCGCCCTCTTCAACAAAAGCCCTGAATGGGTTCTCTATCACGAATTAGTTCTCACAACAAAAGAGTACATGAGGAATGTAATGGCCATTGAACCCAAATGGCTTGTCGAGCTTGCTCCCCAGTTCTACCAACAGGCTGATCCCCATAAGATGACCAAACAGAAGCGTATGCTTAAATTAGAGCCTCTTTATGATAGATTTAATCCTCCAGATTCCTGGAGACTGAGTAGGAGGCGTGGATAGTAATATAATTGTTGTAAAATGTCAATACGGATGGCCATGATGAGGATGTTATGGAAGAGACATGCTAATTTCCGTGGTTTTATATTTCCCAGACTCAGACCCATGTTCTAGTGTGGTCTTTTCTAGCTTTACTTAGTCACGGTACTATATATATCTTGACGTTTGGTTTGGCTTGGCTCTGCCTCGTCATTTGGCACGTTGACCTTTGATTAGTTCAACTTGACGTAGCAATAGCATTCTGCAGGAGTTATTGCTATAGCAATTTTGTAGAAATATAATATTTGATACATGCGTCACCATGACGTGTCCAGTCCATAAGGCTACAAGAATGGAGCAGGAAGGATATATCATGGCATAGGGACCAATATTTGTATACTTGCCAGCTTGAAAAGTGTTTGAGTGTGACATTGGTGGTAGGGTTTTGTGGTAGTGTGATGATGATGTCAGTATCCTCCCCGCCGTCGTAAGAGAGCCATTGTTGTGTTGACTGTTTCGTACCACTGGGCTCAGTCTGTCACGTAGGGGGACAAGTGGCTGTGAGACATGAGACGCACGCACTCGCATAAGCACATATATTTTTTAGACCTCTGTAACGAAACTGGTAGATGTAATGGGATGCAGGCAGTGGTGCACATTCCATCTAGCCCTTAGGGTTATATGGCATTCATCAAATATCTCTTCTGCTGGATTAACAATGTTCAGTAAATCATTACCTTACCATCACAGAGTGGTAGCATGATCTTTGGCGCTTCGAGGGAAAACAACATGGCAAAATCATCGTGAGCTCGGAGCACATGTGAATCGTGATACTGAGTGAAATATACGTCGCACATTTTGCCACCTATCAAAAATCGGAATCGATATCAATTTATGCCTCCAATACGACGTTGTTTTGGCCCCATTAAGAAAAATTGTAACGCCATTTTCATTTTTGGATTTATATTTACCACTATTTCTAATTTCTTCCAGTTGGGAGCAGAAGACGAAGTGTGAAGCAAGCAATAACCCTAACCCATAACTTATAATCCATAACGTATAACCCTAACCCTAACCCCATAACTCATAACCCATAACTCATAACCCTAAGCCAGAAGAAGCAGGGAATAACTTCCGCGACTACACAATCAAAAGCAGTTGCAGCCATAGCAGCATTAAAGAAAAGCCGATGGCTATAGAACAATACTCGCAATGATTGTTTTCTTTTAAAATGCATAATCTGCGCAAAAATGGGGACTTGAGTTTTTTTTGCTTTTTTGCCAGGAAGTACGCGGTATAATGCACTATCGGATTTTAGGTGCGTGCGTCTTGGAGGGGGTTTGTAAGGGTGGTTATGACGCCCGTCCGTACGACAACAATAAACGTGGCTGATTGTGCTTGTGCTTGTGCTTGTGATAGGGGAAGAAGTAGCAAGCTGCCTGTCGAATAAACATAATGATGGCTACCGCTGACAACCATGTGCCACCATGGGAGCCTTCTCCAGAAATCTTTCTAAAAGGAAAAGGAAAAGGAAAAAAAAGGCAAGGAAAGGAAGTTCGTCAAAGACAACAAAACCTGACTTCAGCTTCAGCTTCAGCCACGAAGGCTAAGAATCACCCGATAAAAAACAGCTTGAGTCTGCAGGGTGATGATCACCTCCTCGTTGAAAACTATCACCCATTAACTTCTAGGGAAAATGTAAGTAGTTGTAAAACCACCACCATCTCTGCCAGTAGCATTCCAGACCGTGGTGGTACCAGGGACGAGCGTGGGCCCCCCTTCACTGGCAATCCAGATGCAGAAAAGAAGATATATTGCAACAAGAAGAAGAGCCAAAACAATGACACGTATTACGCAGGGCAGCCTGCAGCATGTGAGCAATGCTTTGAGGAAGGTAAGCAAGCCGCCATCCCACGCCACCGTGACCGCACGCACAGCTATTTAAAGACGTAGTTTCACACAAAAACAACTTCCATCAACCTTCTTCCTCTGTTGTTGAAAGGTGTTGTGCGACGGTGCTGTAATCACACCTACTGTCGGTACTGTTACGAAAAAAGCACAAGTTGCCCTAGTTGCCATCGTAATACTACCGGTCCCAATGCCACGTCTTCTTGGGGGGGATTAGGATGCGTTGAGGTAGGCTGCTAACCAACTCTTCTTTGACTTAGCGTACGTACACTACTAGCTCACGCAGAAGCCGAGGTGGTGATGAGGATGTCCTCAGTGTGCAAACAGCATCATAATCCTTTGCAGAAATGAAATCCATTTTTAACAACTCTTTGCGCGGTTTATTTTTTAGGTGAGAGATGGAGAAGAGTGCCGGGGGTGTTTGCAGCAGGGATTCCGGAGGAAGTGCTGTGGAGAGTTCTACTGTTCAATGTTAGTATCAACACCCACCTCAGTTGCTGAGTCAGGCAGGACATATAATTAAAAATCTTGCCTGGATTAGGTGCTATTTCAAAAACAAGCATTGCCCGAGTTGCCAAACTCCTACGGAACAGAAAATTTTATTTGATCAGGTTAGCCAGCCACAGTTGAAAATATATAAGACGAGTACTTAGCGGTGCTAAGGGTAGAAGAACTATGTTCTTGATGCATTTAACGAAGGCTCTGCTTTTTTCTTCTCATCTCTAACTGAATCGATGGTACGTACGCGCGGTATCACCCCATCATCAGGAAACCCACGATCCTAGCTTGCGGTCTGTGGCAATAGGCTATGGAATTAGTCTGCTTATTTGTATCCTTGCCCTATCGTGCACTGCAATAGCTGCTGTCAATAATTATTATATCCCGTGGACACTTTATGGGTTTAGATGTTATGGCTTCTTTCCTTCTAGTATGTAAGTAGTATCCATCTTGTGATTGGATGGAATGTGATGCAAATTGTTTGAAAGTGGATGGATTGTTTATTACTAAATTGGAATCGTTGACACGGGTCAAAATGGGTGGTGGGTAACACTCGATCAAGAGAGTTGGGGTGTCTAGGTATATTTGAGATGCCCATAAGAGTTTTGAATGGTGTATAATGATACATAGAGTGAAAATTTCGAAGTAGTACTGAAATAGCTTCTGTGACATTAGAGTTATAGTCATCGAGTTATCTTCAACTTCATCATTGATACAATGTTCAGAATAATAGCGCTCTTAAACACTCGCTCGATTTTCTTTTTCATGCAGTGGTCTATTGTGTGTGTCTCACTCGGGGGGCCTCCACACAGGCATTCCAAATCCACTTATGGGATGGGAAACTTGCACTATTGATGTAAGAGCTGAGTTGTAATATTTGTAAAGCTAGAAATAGGATAGGACTGTATCATCCCGTGTTATCAGTTTATTACTACAGGTCTGCGGTCTGTCAGTGTGGCAGATGATAAGAATAAATATGATCCACGTAGGGTATTTAGCACTTCCAATGATTGCCAATGAGCATGTAGTGTCAGGGCATGTCCAACACAGTGATTTTGTTCAATGACTAACGAACTCTTTGGGCTGATGCTTGATATACATGAATTCATTATACACAGAGTCCAGCAAAAATATTTGGAGAGTATTGTGTGTTTGATGAACAAGTCTACATTGAAAGTGGCAAGCAATGGGGATATGACATGATAAGAGATTCTTTTCCGGAGAGCGTAATTGTATTCCAAGACACCTTTGATGCCTGGATAGGAAATACTTCTGATACAAATACTATGGCTAGTGGTCAGTAATCATCCAACCAACTACTTTTGGCCTCAACGGCTTCATGGTAGTTCAAGCAAGATTACTATCTAATCTCTTCTTTGCCTATTGGAACCAAACCACGCATGAGATTATATTCAGCTTGTGTACCTGTAGTAGAGTGTGCTGTTTAGCCCCAGTCCAAATCTGACAGTGTACATATACATATATATTGCCACAAGCTCGATATAAAGTACAAAGCATGTGCGGTTCCTTCCCTTCTATTCTAACATTTGCTTAAATTAAGGTCAATGGGCACAGGTTGTCAATGGGGTTCCTGGAAATCAGTGTGGTACTGGTGGTGAAACAATCTCTGCCCCACCCATTCCTGAGAACAGTAAGGCCCTCTATTTCAGTGGAGACAATTTCAGGTCTGATATTCTTTGAGCTGATAGTTCGTGCAAAATTAATATGCACACGTACACTCATATTGGTGGCTCAGTGCATCTGTAAACTACTACCACCTCACCTCATAACTACTGCTGCCCCTTGTCCTTTGCAATATCATTCATGGCTATTTGTTCTTGCATTTTTCGTGCAGTCTTTACTCTTCATTTTACTTAAATGCCCCCAAAGTAGGCCAGCGTACTTTTATATTAGCTCATCGATTCGATTCTTATAGCACCAAGGCGCTTACTATTGCAGTTAAATCCTTAGATTTGCTGAGACAGTGGATATTGATATTCGATACGGTGGGGTCTTGCGCTTCTGGGTGAAATTTGGGCCACTTGCATTTAATGTATGAGACTTGAGACTTGAGGATGTAGTAGTAGTTACACTTGTGTGTGTTGCTTGGTACTACGTTTACCAATCATTGACTATAGCAGTAGATTTTTTGGATATTTGAGTGTTCGAGCTCATAAAATGGAGAGGCTGCTAATTTATTTACGTCTCTGAATGTGTGGGGTTGATGCCTGTCCTAGTTATTATTCTCTCATCTCTGTTCTATTACTTCTCTTCAATTTTTTTTTTTAGATTGACTCTGTCTGCAAGCCAGCAGATCGAGGAAATGTCCAAGTAAAGTCACAGCCTTCTGTGTGTGTGTGTGTGTGTGTGTGTGTAGTATGCCCAGGCACTTGCGTGCAGCATTCACGCGTTGTATTGGTTATTTTAATGTTGTTTCAGGGACTGATCCGGGTCATCTAGTCCCCCCCCCCCATCCATTCCACACCCCCCTTGTAATGTCAACTAGGGTTGAATGTAGCGTAATAATCAAATTATCAGATCAGCAGCAGCACAGATGGAGGTACTACATGGGAGGACTTGTATTTGCTTGAGACGTGGAGATACAGGTTGTAGTAATCTTGGTCCTTTTGGACCAAGACTAAAATTTTGACTTGGTTGCAAGCAAACCAATTAGTATCCTTGTAGGTGGAAGTCCAGTTCATTCATTCTTCTTGTCTGTTAAAGTTAAACCGGCGTGAAATCACCAAAGCTTGTCATCTCGTTGAATGTTGTTATCATTCCCACTCTATTGTCTCTGTACAATTGAACTGATTTGGTTTATATCTGATGATGATATAGGAAGGAAGAATTTACGAAGATGGAGGTGCCTATTCCTCCAGAATCTAGTGCTGCGTCATCTTCTACCAGGTTCCGCTTCGAGCAGGCAGGCATCCAACAATCCCCGTATTTATAGTATCTCCACTCAAGGGCTCAATTACTGTCAAATCTCTCGTCTTCTGTCTTATAGGAAGACTTCAATAATGATATGGCACATTGGGCTTTGGATGATTTGAGAATCGAGAGCAATCTAAAGCCAGGTTGGGCGGAAGGGGAAGAATTTGCTTTGCTAAAGAGGGATGCATATGCGAGTATCCAGGAAGCCCAGGTGGGTGCTGCTCTGGTGTCCCAGCTACTGTCATAGCAGTGCATATATGCTGGATTGTATGTATGAATGGTTCAGGATGTGCATTGGTTTGTGCTACATTGTGATCTCGGTCAATATTACTGCAATCTGGATGAGCATGAAGATGTGATACATTAAGGATTTTTTCGGAAACAGCCTATTATGCCTTTATGTATTTGCGCTTTACACTCTGCCACCTATTCATTTACTAACCCCCATTCTTCCAGTGCTGTCTGAACAGTGAACAATGCAGCGCTACAAGAAAAATCCACAATAAGTTTGATTGCTCAGAGTATCAAACAACTGTGGATAACAAGAAGCACTCAACAGAGAGAGCATTTCTTGGTGCAGAACGCTTTATCGTTCTGGCTGGTAAGGCAGATGCCTACTTCTCTGTTATTAACACCTCAAAGTAACGTTTTGGAAATCATTCTCTATCTCTTGCCCTCACTCGAGTGCACCTACACAATCTTAGCATGTACTCAGAGCTTTAGAAGTGACCGTTGAAAAGCAGCATAGTATACTGACTGATGTTTGTTTGCTGCTGCTGTAATCAGGTTTTCTGGTGCTTGTTCGATGGGCCCACAAAAAAGTGAAAGGTGCCATCCTGAATGGATGGGAAACGCTGATTCCTTCCTTCATGAAGCCAAATCATGCCACCAAAGTACATATTTCAGTGAGTAGTCACAATTTTCACTACACCAAATATTTGCTTTATGTAGTAGAGGCTAGCAGGCTTCGAACCCTTTTGAACATTGCCCGAGGAGCATCCCATCATTACGGTAGTGCCAGAAAAAGCAAAATTCTGGACTTCAAAAGCCTTAAAAGATAAGGTTTTCATTCATTCTAAATATGCAGCAGCACATGACACGTGGCCCAACCCTTTATTAGGATGATGATTCACCAACTTTTACGAAAGGCAAAAATTTTGATGTTAGTGTGAACCAGAAATGGCGAGTTCTGTTTTTCTGTTTTACGGCAGGTAAGAAACATTATGCAGTTACAACCTAATAATATTTCTTTCAAACACTTCTGCTACACCTACCTTCATATTTCTCATACCACCACCCCTTAGGCCCTGCTGCGGCGACATGGGTATGGTGTGCTGCACTTCTAAAAGATTTCTACCTTGTTGAGGAACTTTCCCTTGGGAGGGATTTTTCCCATCCATGGAACTTCTCACTGAAAATACATGTCTCTGGCCTATTCTTGTTAGCGACCCTGCTAGACATAATCACTGTGTTGGACGTAGCAAGGTAGGTTGTTAACTACAGTCCTGGTATATAAGCTAAGCTATATTGGTTGCAAGCTAGTTGGATTGTCTGGTAGGCGCCGCATGTGTTTGTGTTTTTCCTTTTCTTAAATGTTACGTTGGGTTGTGATGATTCACGATATAGTTGTTGTTTGAAACTAAAAAAAGCGGCAACTAAAAGTTCAGAGTAGTTGTTTAAGATCGTCTCCGGAATCCAAGTCATATTTCGTATTTGAAGACTGGTGTGGTGTGGTGTGGTGTGATGTGGTTTGAAAAAAATAAAAATTGTATTTCATGCCCCCAAAATGTCTTTCCGCAGATGAAATTGACTGACTGACTGATATGTGTTAAATTGAACAAGAATACAATGCGTGTGACCACCAACTAAAATCTCAACACTAAGATAGTAATTATTCCATTCTTTACCTGAAGGCATGTCGTATGTTTATTGCCAGGATGGGTCCCACGTGTTGGCTTAGATTTTCGCCAGGTAGCTGCTAGTCATAAGACATGAAATAAATGCATGGATTGTACAACCCCAACTCACTTTTATTGTGACCATAATGCAAACCATTAGTCAGGCGGATGGCTTCAAATTGGAGATCGCAGGGTAGGGCTGTTTTCCCATGTATTTCTACTGTTTATGTTTTACTTAACCTCTCCTACTAATAATGCCCTCAAATGAGAAGGTGAGGCTTAGGGACATCAAATCGATGTGGCCTATTGATACATCAATATCTCGGTGGGTATACTGGTTTAAAGAGTAAAACACTTACAGCAGCTTGTGGTGTTAAGAAAGTTGAGAGAGATGCTTAACATGCCGCTCGCTGTATCATTAGATGCATAGCAACGGGATACATTTTGGGAGCTTGGCCATGGTGCCTTATTGCACTTTTAGTAAAATACAATTATCCACCTTATGCTGTAAGTGTGTCAAAACTCCTGGTTAGAAGCAATCGCTTTAAGCCCGTATGTAAATGAGCCTTGATTGTTCCTCTATCATACTATCATCAGCCTCAGCCTCAGCCTCAGCCTCAGCCTCAGCCTCAGCCTCAGCCTCAGCCTCAGCACCAGCACCAGCGCCAGTGAAGGTGGTGGTCTAGTATTAGTAGTACCGTCACCACAATATAACCTGCAGCACCATCAGCCAAGCTCTGCCTGCACATTGTTCTAACTCCAAACACGGCGGTTGTGATATTATTAATATATGAAGGTTAGCCGCTTTACAACACCAATATTTGGTAGTATAGTTGTATTGCGTGCTTGGATGGGCGGTGGGTGGCTACTGGAGACTGTTCTTCTCGTGCGTTGGCTTCTTACGATTGATATGGAAGAAAGAAATGAAATTGGTTACATCCTTTTGAAGAACAAGGCGAGACGGGTCATATTGGTGAGATGACTGACTTGCTTTTTTAGTATGCTGGCATCAAGCGATGACTACTGCTGCTTACCAGCATATTCTGTTAAAATCTTATTGCTGTGTGAGCCTGATGGGACGACCTGACCTCTCAATTACACACCCCACATTTTCAGTTGATTGTTTCTTCAGGGTTAGTGCTCGGAGTGTTTTTGTGCTCTCTTGTTAATGTGCAGTTAATCTGGATAGCGGCACTAGGCTCTAGTCTTCTTTCTTTTTTGTATGCTGTGATATTCGTCATGATACAAGGGCTCCCCATCACCCCCAAGTGAGAGTGAGCACAAAGCCATTGACATACGTAAATCTATTTGGTGTAGGAATGACAATGCATGAGGCTTTCGGGGTATTTTCCTTATGACTTCAGCATTGATGAATATAGTGTCGCACAAGTATGCAGATTTCAGCTCAAATTAAGAGCATGTTTCCTCAGCAAGTAAAAGAACACTGCTTTTCTAACAATCTCTAATTCTTCCAAAACCCATGCCCCTAAGGTACCTACTGACAGACATTGGAAACGGCATTGTGTTACGGGTCCGCCGCCAGGAACCATACAGTGAAAGAAATTGTTGCAGAGTGTGGAACGAGCTTCAGAGTCGAGATGTACTTGTTTCTCTTTTTGTTCAGGACAGTCTAACATTCTCAGAACTACTTAGATCGGGTGATAGCTCCATTGCTACAATATGAGGTGGTTACAACTCCTAAATTAGGAACTTTCTAAAACGACGTTAGAAAAAATGACCCAAAGAAATTTATTTTCAAATTCTCGAAAACCAATTTTTTACTTTACGTTATTGAAATGACATACAGAACCGTAGGTGTAAAACTAGTAGTAATGGCACGTTACGGTGCTCGGTTTGTCGTATTGAAACACCCCCCTTTTTGAGTGATTGGTTGAAGAGGTTGAACGTTGGGAAGGGAACTAAAATCTCCCCCAGACACGTAATATTATACAATGCACTCCTCTCTCTTTCACCACGAAATCCTGGAATTATCAGTTATTCACTGAGGGTAGAGACGCGCGCTCTCCACAACACAACGTTGCTGTTAAGTTGCACTGTGAACATGATGACTCATTGTTGGGTCTATTAGTTGCCTGCATATTATGATTCAAGGTTGTGGTTGGGACGAGTGAGTTGTGTATAACGAATGGAATGTTAGGGTTACAGTTTTAGGGAACGTTACACATACATAACATGTAGGTCCATTACTTTGTTAGAAAACGTAGGATAGAACAATCTCATCACTCTTCTTGTGTCCGTAGCAAGGACTGTAACATAGTGAATGAAGCTATTTGTTTGACTACTACACTACTTGTCATTCGTGTGGTGGTTGGCGGTTGGAAGAG
>PJEL010002230.1_pt1 | contig 18156 bp, 18 predicted proteins | sample 1853271 | NCBI WGS metagenome assembly PJEL01 (sample SAMN08108733, study PRJNA415343) | Invertebrate metagenome, whole genome shotgun sequencing project. | host: Globobulimina | place: Sweden: Gullmar Fjord | collected 2015-08
CTGGGTGAGGCCCATGGGGTGTACAGTATAGCTGTTACGATCCGCAGTAACCCAGCAACAGAACGACGACAATATGACTATGGATTAGGGTTAGGATTGGGGTTAGGGTTAGGGCTAGGGTTGGGGCTAGGGTTGGGGTTAGGGCTAAGAGGGTAAGGGTTTGCATTCAGGGTTTTATGTTTAGAGTTAGGGTTTTAGGGTTAGGGCAAGCAACTAAACTGGGGTGATTCTCACATCACTATCGACGCAATCGTTGAGGCTATCCTTAACCCTCTTGCGCCGTCTACATAATGACTCGTCGTTGTGGTAAGGGCTGAAATCCATTGTGTAGGTTATGAAGTATATATATACAAAATTCCATTCTCGATGCAAGTAGTAGAAAACTCGATCCAAAAGTATCTAAATCATCTAAATCACTCCTACATTAAAATTGATTAAAGCAAAGTCCTGTCAATAATGACTTTGACTAGCTACTCTATCACACGCTGTAACAGTGTGATGAGGGTTGGGAATTCGGGTAGGGAATTCGGGTAGGGAGACCTGTGAGTGCTTTACACTACACAGAGAATTCAAACATTATGGGTTAGGATTATTCGGCAACGTCCCACCTATGTAACATCCTAACTCGTAACATCCGGATGTTATGATGTGTAACATCAACCAAGCATTCGATATTCGATCGCCTCGTTTTGGCCTGCAAAACCTCAACGCCGGGACAGCTTCGCTGACCACAGGAACCGAAACGTATCCTCATTCAGCCATTCGCTTGTGGGAAACTCTTAAAATAAGGTTTGATATTGCGAGGATGGTAACCATAGGTGGCCAAGGTGAAGGCCACAAGCTACGTCAAGTATATTATCCCCTTCGACCATGGGTAGTGGTGATCGTAGGGCTAGCGCTCTTGATTGGTATGGGTGTTGAAGTGCACGGGTTTGTTGACGGTTGTAATGGGTTGAGATCTCAAGTGAAACCGCGAAGTTTAAAGATGGGAGGCAACGTGGGGCTGCAAATGGCACTCAACCCTGAGTTGAGCAAGAGGTTTCCACGAGACTTCAAGAAGGTAAGGGGGTTAGGTTATGCGAGCGGGTTTGTTTTGCTCGTGGTTATGGTTATTTTATTTTTAGTACCAATATAATGGTGAGAAGGTTGGATTTAATGGTCATCTTCGCTAGTTGATGGTAGTTTTGGCTTTATTCTCTGCTGAGATAATAATGAATGCAACACATACAGAAGGGTCTGTGCAGGCAGCTAGAAAATAGCAGCACGTATGGGCTGACTAGTACTTCAATAGAGTGTGTTATGGGCTTAAACTTGCCGTTCTTCAGCATGTTGTTTTTTTTGCTTGTAGAAAGGATGGAGAGGAGTATATACCATGTCTAACCATATTCCACGCCTATGTAGATCCCTTTAGGAACAGACTACGGGAATAATATAGACGCTCTCCTCAACAGAGCTTCTGAAGCAAATCGTATTAATTTTCTAAAAAATGAGATGTTTGAGAATCTTGCGAGTGTTTGTAAATTGAAGAAGAACCCAATTTTTACAACTGCCCTCATTGCTGGGGACTGCGTAATTTTGGATGCTATTGCAAAAAGTGGCCTGTTGGATCAAATAGCTGTTTGCTTCATCGACACCTTTCATCTATTTCCGGAAACTTTGGAATTTTTGCACGAGGTGCTGCTTAAGCTTAAGCTTAGAGCGTTAGTCGTAGCCATCATATAAAGCAGCGTAATATGTGTACACCTGATGGAAATTTGTAACATCCTCTTAGGTGGAAAGCCACTACGGGTTCAAGGCCAAGATTTATCATGCCACAGACTGCAATAACCAGAAGGAATTCTTCAAGAAGTAAGTGTGAAATGCTTGTGTATTTTAGTTTGCTGTGTCTTCTCATATCGCGTGGGTTCTATTTGCTTGTTTCTACAGGTTTGGAGAGGACTACTGGGTGAAAGGTTAGAACGCAGCACAACACCCACTACAAAACCTTATGCAACAAGCATTCCCTCGTTTATTTACGAACTGCTCTCTCTCTCTCTCTCTCTGGCAGACATTAATGAGTATGACAGGAAGTGCAAGGTTGAGCCATTGCAACGGGCAATAAAGGAAGCTGACAGCAATGCCTGGATCAATGGACGCCGGCGAGACCACGGTTTTGAGCGTGCTATGTTGCCTGTATGGGAGGGTTCAAAAATAAATCCATTGTCATTTTGGACCTTCGAAGACTGCTGGAATTACTTGAGAAGGAATGATGTCCCCTACCACCCCCTTCACGATGTGGGGTTCTCTTCCTTGGGTGATATGCATTCTACACGTAAGGTTCCCCTTGAAAAGTGGCTTTCTTACGGTGGTGAGCGATCTGGAAGGTTTGAAGGCCTTAAGAACAAGGATGGTTCCGACAAGACGGAATGTGAGTAGTAGGTAGCCCTATGCCAAACACGCGCTAAGTGCTCGCAGTAGCAGTAGCAGTAGTTTATTCATTGTTATAACCACTCTAAATGCATTTACATTTTTCTTTGCCCCATGTCAGGTGGTATCCATAGCAAGTGAGAGTAGAGTAGATTACTACGAGGATGAGCATTCGTGACAAACAAGCAGGAAAGACAGCGTGAGGTGCAAAGGAGACGTGGTGGTTTGTTTTTCACTTATTAAAAAATAACCAAAATTTGCTGGGTAGAGGGCTACTTCATGTGCCGGAGCTCACTGAACTGATTAATCATGCTCTGAACTGCGTTCTGCAGTTCTGGAGTTCAATTATTTTATCACTGGAAGCTCCGCTCTTATCCCTGGTATCAATAGGCCGGTAGTTGGTACGCTGTTCCCCAACCCCAGTCATTTGTCTCCTCATGTAATTCTGTCGTTGATGCAGTACTCGATCAGCTTTGTTGGACCGCAAGACAAATACGCATACCTCCAAAAGCATCATGGCAATCCCACATATTAGGGCAACTACCATTTGCTCTTTCTTTGTCTTGACAATATACTGTGAACACACGTACCCCACTACAGACATACAGATAGCACCTAACATCAAGTTTGTGGCAATTCCAAATTGGACCCTAAAGCTGGATTGCACATCAACAGGATTCTGCTGATGTACCACATCAGCCGTCAAGCGCTGGTATTCCCTCTCCTCTGACGCCAATTGCAGTCTCTCACGAAACTTTGACCTTTGCGAACGATTGGGTGCATGGACATTTGCTTTTTCATTTTCGCCAGGAAAAAGAAGTTTGCTACCTCTCAGGAGGTCTGAATAATGCATCGCAGATGCATCGAGAGCAACCAACCCCCAAATGCGGTAGCAGCAAAGCAGCCAGGCACACATGAGGTAGTAGAAATGCGTTTTGACAATGAAAGCAATAGCTCTAGCATCAGCAGACGGAAACAAGAGCGATAACAATGAGCCAACCACCATTATTTCTCACCCTTCAATCTCTCCGAGTGGACGGAAAGGATGCCTGGTAGAAGCTCTTTCAGAAACCCTACTGGTATGCATTCTAATCGTGTTCTCCCCATATGAGGGCTTTCTCCACGCTCAACTTCATACTTCCATTCATCACTTCCTCCTCCTTCTTCACAATCTAAAGGCAATACTTCTTTACGGCATCCCGACGTGATCTTACTGCTACCCGGGTCATGGTTAACTATTTCAAGAGACCTCATTAGCTTATCTAATGCCTCAGGTGCAAGTACAGCGTGATCATCGCCACCAGCCCTTTCCTTTCTCACAACTGACTCCAAGACCGCCTTTAAGTCTGGAGGGACGGTTATCAGCAGCCCCATGTAGGCTTAGTAACGTATTGTTAAACACTCTTCTTGCTATGGTATCGTTCTTCTCAATGATGCCGCCACGGTGGACGCCTCGGTTACCATTTAGATTACGACGTAGCCGCGCTAGGGTTAGGGTTAGGGTTGGCCGCTAAACCAGTAAACCGATCAGTAGTTAACACAACGGTGTGGTAAGGTACGTCACTTCGCCTGCTTCTAATGTGAAAAAGAAGAATTTGGGCGCTTGGGGTTCTATTTTTGTTGTTGAAATTTTCTCGAGTATTTTAGGCGATTCATCGTTGTGCCCTTGGGGTTCGAGTTGCAGATTGTGTTCGAGTAATTCTGTGCAGTGCTACTACTCACTCACAAGTCTCTACAAAAATTCTCAACACTTAGAGAGGTGCGCATGGCGCCTTCTTCTTCTTCACAGCAACTGTGTAAGAAATGTCGCCAATCAGTTTCTCCTGACTGTCAATCAGCAACTCCTTGACAACGACCTCAACAATGTCCTTGTCGATTGAATAAAAACGCTGGCCGTTCACATCTTGAGACTCGAAGTAAAATGTTTGCAACTTCGATTGCTCGAAGCAAGGTCCTTCTCCTTATTATCCCTTGCCTCGATGTAATTCTTCCATTTGATCGGATGCTGATTCCGCATATGTGACTTAATGTTCGATGGGTTGAACTTGTCCTTGGTATCCTTGGTAAATGCCTGGAAAGCCTTCGTCTTCTTGCACTTCAGAAGCTCTGATTCACTCGGTGCCGTTTCGCGGCCAAATGTTTGGCAGAAACAGCAAATAGCAGCGTCCACCTTCCTCGTCTTGAGATCGCGACTTGTAACCTTCAATCCCCAGGTCCGTAAATACTGGTCACGCCAAGGATACTTGCGTTTTGGGGTCATTGCTTCTGTTCCTTTGATCCAAAACAAAGAGAATGCCAATGAATGGACACAGAATGGTTGATCTCGGTTGCCGTACGGTTGCCGCGCGGTACCCGTACGGCAAATTAAAATATCGCACTTTTGGACCCTTAATGTAGCTCATTGCGATATATTAAACCGGCCTGCCCATTGGGGGTCCCATTGGGGGTCCCATTGGGGGTCCCATTGTTGGTGGTGGGCCATGACGTAATTTCGATTAAGTTACTAGTATATCTCTCTCTCCCACGTAATAAAAGGAAAATACTTATTGCTCTCTTACTGTAGGCAAAAGCCTCAGCAAGATGAAGTAGTCATCAGAAGCTTGGACAAATATCATAACAGGGCACACGCTGCTCACTATACGCTCGACGATGTTATTGAAGTTGTGTGGTGATTTTGTCCTTGATAACAAAAAGAAACATCCCACGTAACAACGGCATTAGCAGGATGGACACATAGACATCGGTGACAAACTTCTCGTATCTGGATCGATAATACGAGGCTCTCTTCCAACTGCCAACCATTACACGAGCGACAAGTGGTGTAGTATCTAGTCAAACAACTAATGTTATTCACCATGTTACAATCCTTCGTTGGGTCCGGGTCCTCCTTGGGATTCCTGAACTGAAGAGTGATTCTACGAGGGCTATGCGATAACTGCGACATGGAAGCTGGGGACGCTTCAATGATGAATGCAGTAATGATGGGCAAGTTTGCCTGCCCCATGGAATGGGAACTGGAACAAGTGGAGGGCTGCTGCAATGGAAGATGTTGCAGATCTCCAAGGTGTGGGATATTACTACAAACCCCCCGAAAACACATTGTACATAGTCTAACTATCTCTTCCCATGCAATCAACCCTACCTTGTTGTCCCGGGCTTCCCATCACACCACTATCGCCCATACCAACTGATACTGATTCACCCGACACGAAAAATAAACGAAAATCGCAATTCGAAACGCAAAATCGACCGAATTGGAATTTTCAAACGGTTTTCTTGTGACTCTCCGATGCACTAAGGGTAAGGCACCATCCAACAACAATGCAAGTTTAACCCTAACCCTAACACTATCCCTAAACCCTAACCTTAACCCAAACCCGAACCCTAGCCCTAAACATGAACCTAACCCCTGAATTATAACCCTAGGTTGAAGTTGTGTCTAACTCGAAGTCGTCGTCTCTAAATCTAACTCTAAATCCCAACTGTAAAAACCCTGACCCTAATTCCATAACCCTAAATCTTAAAAACCCTAGCCCTAATCCCTAATCCCTAATCCCATAACCCTAACCCTAACCTCAGAATATACTCTCATCTCTGGAGGCCTACGACGCAAAATCGTAGACCATGGGGAAAGAGAGTGATGATGGCATGAAGAAGTTCATGAGAGAGATGAGAGGGATGAGGAACAGTGCCATTGGAGGGGATGAAGAAAATTCCGGGCTTGTAAGGGGCAAAAGAACGGGCGTCAAGGTGGAGAGAATGCGTGTAAAAAAGGTATGTGTGTTGCATTTGGTGTAGGGAGTACAGAGAGGTGACAACTATTTGTATGGCATGGAAAATGAAAATGCTTTGATTGTTGTGGCATGGTTTACTACAGGTACATTGATTGCTTCGAGCCACTAGTGCCACTTCTGTTTTGGTTGCAAATGTCGAGCTATCTTACTTGCCCATTTTTATGCTTATTATACTCTCCAGGATTTCATTGGCTTGGACGATGTAGATTCGGTAAGGTTTTCTGTGAAAGTACTTTACCCTTTACTATGGCCGTTCTCATCCGACCATTCTTCCCCATGCACGGCAGTTCTGGGACAATGCAGTTTCCAATACAACCACACCACACAGTGAAACGTCTATGTCAGCGTATTCTTCAGATCATTCAGATCATTCATCCACGGGGTCCTCTCCAAGTGAATCCTCCACTGGAGTGAGTTCCGACAGGAATGCTTTGATGCAGGGTCAATATAGCTCAGAAGAGGATGACGTTGTTCATATAAAACGATCGGCTGCAATACGACGACGGCTGAAGATGGGAGGAGAAACTCCAAAAATTCTTCAGCAGGACTCTGACGAAATGTCAACTGATGAAGAGGTAAGCGAGTTGTGCAAATGACAGGCAGGGGCACCAACTCTTGTCCTCATCGCCCTATCCCTACCGTAAATCTAAATGTTGACTTGTGTTTTGCTCTAGGTTATTGATTTCACTGCCCCTTCCCCTGGACCTGCTTTGGGTAAGAAAAAACGTAGAATCCAAACTCCCAGAGTTAGGCAAGTGGATTCTCCTGCTTCATTGAGCCAAGAAAGAACCACCGCCTCTCACACGAGATCTGAACGTCGCTCTTCTGGGAGAGCCTACGGAGAGGACTCAGACTTTTCAACTCCTCGGTGAGAAGTAATGAAAGTACTGTTGGTCCGCCACATTTGGTTGAAGAAATGAAAACCTAGAGCGATAGTGTTATAAATGATGATGGGATGATGATTTCATGTGTAATTGAATGCATTTTATAGCTATGTCTCTAATTTACTCATTCGTCAGGGTGAGCGAGGGGGAAGGAGAAAGTGGCAGTATCAAAGTCAGCAGTGAGAAACGTGTCTTGAGAAACAGTAGTGTTAAGAAGACTCCACAAGGAAGTTTTTTCAATAGGACGCCTTCGTCGAAGAAACGGCCGCAGCCGTTTAATGCAAGTGATGCTGAGTTTCAGCACGGTGGTGAAGAAGAGGAGGGTATGGATTTTGGGGACAATTATAATGACGATGACAACGAATTTGAGGGTGTCACGGATGTTGGTGAGGAGGAACACGAGGGTTCAGGATCATTTGTCAAAGCAGAAGATGAAACAGGCAATAGTGGAAAAGAGGATTCTAAAAAAGTCCAAAAGAGCGAAAAGAAGGCGGATGTCAAACTGAAACTGAAACCACGACAGCTTAAAACCGGATCTAAAACCCGAACCCAAACTAGAGGAGCACTAGTCAGAAGAGCAGTGTCTAAAGACGACAAGGGGGTCAAAAAAATGCATGTTGTTCCTCTTAAGGATCTCAATGAAAAGGTGTAAAACGTTCATTGTATTATACTACCCTAAAACCTGTGATTGCTCGTTCTAATCATCTTACACTCACTCATATAGGGCCCGAAACCACCAGGAGTGAGACGCAGCAGCAGGGCCAATGTTGAACCCATAAAATGGTGGAAGAATGAGGTGCAGCCTAACCCTAATGTGTAGGACATGATGGCGTCAACCCCAGCTACTTTTGTGCTCTGACTTTCCTTGTGCCTGTAATCCTTTCTCTCGTTCAACAGCATGCCATGTACAAGAAACCTAAAACTATAGAGGACGTGCCATCTATCTATGCAGTTGAAATAGCCCCACCCACACCCATGGTACAGAGAAAACGTCATAGGAAAAAGCACAAGTTTGACAAGTCTATGGGAAGCCAACGTAAGAATTTGCATGCTACCACTTTCTGTACATACATGTTTATAGTGTTTCATCGCCCATCTCTCCCGAGGTGCAGAGCTTGAGTTTTTAAAGGACGAGGAGATGCCACCCATCGCAGGGAAGAGAATGAAAACACAAGAAACATGCGTTGTGTGGGATGATGAAGCAGAGGGCATTGAAACAAAACAGATAATAAAACGGTATTCCTCTATGGCGCACAAGAAGCTCAAAGCCTCAACAGTGCGCCCTAAGGGAATGGAAGGAACTGGTTCTGCGGTAAGTTGTGGATATAATGTTTTAAGGGGGGGATGGTAATGTATGTATGTATCACCACCCTACATACAGCCCACCACTGTCTAATTTCTTCTCTTCAATTTGGGCTGATATCATCCACGTAGGCCCAATGCTTTAATGCACGACCGGCTGGAGGAGGCATTGGCCACTGGATCAGGTTGGTTGGCTTACTACACAAGAATAACTTCCCCTCTGAGGCCTACCCTTGCGTAGTGGACTCCTATTAATGTCATTTTTCTTGCCAATGAATCTTCTTTTCCGCAGTGGGAGTCTGGTTCTACCTCCTCGGGCTATCAAGGATGCAGAGCATGTCTCCGTGAGGTGATGATTCTGATAAGCAGCAGCAGTTCCTTTCTTGCCTTACGCATTGCATTGATTCTATTCTTCTTATTTCATGCTCCTACTTTCTTTCATCATCAGCACCCAACTCTATTGGGTCACAAAAGGTCAACCAGGGTCAATCGAGGTATATAATGTGGATACTGCTTGCCCCCCCTTCAGATTAAAAATTATCCCTCTTTGTGGTGCAACACGCCATCTAATAAGTAGTACTGTTGCCCCATAGCTTTCGCTGGCCATGCCGTATGGGACATCAAGTAGCGATGGCATTTTTGACCCGGTAACTTTCACCCACTTGAAATGGAGCAATAGGCAACTAGTGTGTGACTCTTATGCGGCTCTGTCTCTGTTATTTCGTCTCTTGTTTATTTTGCAGGATGTTGCACAACGTTATTTGCTTTCTCCGGGGGATCACTTTCTAATTCCTTCAAACAACATTTATCGAATCGAAAACCTGTCCTCAAAAGTTGATGTATATATCTGCTGGCTTATCCTGAAGCCACTTGCTAAACCACAGACTTAGGAGTGTCTTATGCAGCAGGTACTGCGTGCAATGGATTTCCATTTCTTGTAGAAATGGTGCTCGGCATGGTAGAGTATGGTATTTAAAAAAACTCTACCTGCAATTGGGGCACTGCAGTAATATAAAATGAGAGACATATATGATCTCCCCTTTCCTGTGATATTTCTATTGTGAGTAATATAGCTATGGTGGCACTGAAACAGGTACCGAAACAGGTACCGAAACAGGTACCGAAACAGGTACCGAAACAGGTACCATCAATGACTTGCTCATCTGTGCAAGCCCTGATAAACCCATTACCACGGGTATGGTAACTGTACTGCTCAAGTTCTGTGCGGAGTTGCTTCCTATGCTGAGACGGGCAATACGTGAAGATTTTGGTCTCCTTTTCAGAACCAATGGGTTGTTTGACATGTTTGAGATGTTTGAGATGTCTGTATCTGAAAATACCACCCTTTCTCCACCTGCCTTCATCTTCAGTTGGGCCCTCTTCAGTTCCGCGTACAGCTTGAGAGCTATAGCATTGCGTGATCGAAATTCCTCTACTGATTGCTGTGCTCCCTCTCCTAGACGTACAACTTTTGGGGTAGATCGTAGCTCACAAATTTGCCCCTCCAATTGTTTCAGTCTTCTAATTCTTTCACGACGATTATATGTCTCAAATAAAACTGGTGGCTGGTGTCTGTGTCTTTGCTTACCCACAGTGTCATCATCTAACCGATCCTGTGCGATATGAAGGGGTGGTAAAGCTTTAAGAAGGTTTGAAGCTGTGTTCATGCAGGACGTTTCTGCTGAGGCCTTGGCTTGTTTCAGAGCCCTCTTCAGGGCTTCCACCTCTAAATTGTTGAAATCACATCTCGCTGAATGGGGCAGGCTCGAACTTGAAGGGAAACACTGCCCCCCCATACTTAACCTCTCTGCAGTGAGTCGTCCATCAGTTCCTGCTATCATCACCGAGAGACTGCTGCCGCCTTTGCCTTTGGATTCTTCCTGGCATTGTAGCAATTTTGTCTCCAGGTCGCCATTCTGCTGTTGGAGCATCTCAATAGCCTCCAAAAACTGTTTCTTTTCAGAAAGGAGTTTGTCACGTTCGCCTTGCAGTGATGCCACTGCCAGTTCCATTTGCGATTCCGCCGCCACCACAGGCTCTGATGATCTGGATGCCAGTAAGCTTTCCAGTGCAAGTCTCTGAGACATAGCACTCTGTAACGCTTTGTTTCTCTCCTCGAGGGTGGCATTTGCAGCCTGCAAATCCTTTTCGAGTGCCTCTACATGTTCGTCCTCTTGTATCCCTTTTTCTAGTACCATTCGAACAGCATCAGCCTCTACGGAGCGGTGGATACCTTCCTCTATCAGTTTGTATACGCCAGCTAAAGACAAGATTGCTTCTGATGCCACTAAATCCTCAGGAATTGTCAAACACAGCTGTTCAACTATTGAACCCATTGAAGAAATGGTTGTGAAGTCATGTAAATTAGATTCCAAGTACTGCAAATCATGTAGCCACTTTGCTGAATCGCTGGTAGTAATAGTAACAGTAGTCCTTATTGTCGACCTTCCATTACCCAATATCACGGGGCAGTAAAGCTTCTCCCGGAGGTGCATTAGGCCTTCACAGATATCATGAAGCACACTGGACTTATTTTTTCTCTCCTCACTACCATCTGATACGGCCAGGCAAGCAGCAGTACGCTGCACAGAAGACAGGGAAAGCTCGCATTGCAAACGTAGGTTTACATCATACGTGGTGGTACTGGAGGAGCAGGAGCCCATCACAGAAGGAGGGCGTGATGAAGAAACAATATCTTGTAGGCTTTTTGCAGATAAATTAAATGCATCAGGGCTGAAGAGACCCCCCTCCTTCTCGAGCAGCCTCAGAAGTTCATCCAGGTGTAGGTCACATCTCTTCACGTCATTAGTATTAATACTGCATGTCTCAGCAGCATAGTCCAAATCCGAATCAGCCCCCCTTTCATTGGAACAGCCGCCGCCATTTACGTTCTCCAGAAGAGATTTCAGGGCCATGTGCCTTACTCGCATAAGAAGGTTCATTACATCAGCCTCTCGTCGTTTTTGAATAAACGTGTCCTCATTGTACACATTATCTTCTTCATTTCCTCCTTCGAACTGCGATCGCAGCCATGATAACATCAACCGTTGCACCATGCCACAGGCAATAAGGCATTTCCCGGCAACCCTAGCTGCTAATATCTCAGATGAAAGCACAATTTCCTCTACCTCGAGAACAGTCATACCTCTAGGAAGCAGAGTTCGCAACCTCGAGGAGAGAGCACGAGCCTCCGCTGTCTGTAAATTTGACATGGCAACTAAAAGCGTATTACTCCGCGAAACCTCAGCTTCATTGGCCAGGATATACTTGTCAGCTAACAACAACTTAATGCGTTGCTTGAGAGCTATTTGCTCATTAGCCTTATTCTCTAGTTTAAATTTCAGTTCAGATATTCCACATCGCATCTCTTCTGCAGCGACCTTGAAACGATCAGAGGACCTGCGCTCATTTTCAAGCTGGGTTTGTAATGCTTCCAACTCCATTCTCCATTGAAGTTGAGCCACTTCAGCGGATTGGAGCTCCTTTCTCATAGCCCTCAGTTCCTCTGCCTGCCTCTCTTCAATTTCTTCACTCAACTCAAGGGAACACTCAAGATCGGATACCTGAGTTCGCAGTTCATCATTCAACCCTTCGAATGACATACCTTTACCTGAGAGAGATTCAACCATAGCTTGGAGCGCAGTCCCTTGATCTACCTGTTCCGTTAGAGCTACTAGTTCCACCTCTTTTTCTTGTTTCCATGAACGGAGCTTAACCAATTCTTCCTCCAAGGCTATGCTTACCTCTTTTTCTTTCAAAAAATCCCGCCTAAGCTCGGCCAATTCGCTCTTATCATGCGTGCTGATCTGATGAAGCCGTTTCAGGGCCTCCCGCAGCTTTTCGTTCACCACTACCATGTTCATCGTGCTGCTTAATTCATTATTACTGCACTGTGGCTGCTGATACTGCTCTGCTGCTGCTGCTTCTTTGGCTTCTTCTGCAGAAAGACTGGCATGCTCTAAGTCAAGTTGGCAACCTGCCAACTCTTCCTTTAGTTGGTCAATTTCTTCCGCGAGGGTTTCATTCTCCAGCTCCAACTCTTCCTTTTCTAATGTTAGAGCTTCAAAAGTGCCCAATGACTCAGATAACTGTGTTTCAAGGTTTTCAATTTGATGGACCGATGATGCTAGAGCTGCTGCTTTCTCCTTTGCAAGATTAGTGGCATTCTCTCTGCTTTTGTCTTCCAAGGTTATTCGAAATTTTTCTTCGAGGCATAGCTGTGCCTCGTTTGCTTCTTTCAACTGCTGCTTTAGTTCATCCACCAGTCCCTCCAGTTCATTCTTAAGATTTGTTGCTGCATTCCTTTCCTGTGATGATAACTCTTCAAGTTGAGTTGTTGTTACTAATTTCTTCATGAGTAGTACCTTCGTGCCATCTATAAAACCCTTCTGCTCCTCCTCCGAGGCCTCCTCCGAGGCCTCCTCCATCACCTCATCGTCACGCAGACCATCTGACAGACTCCTCACTAGTATACTATGATGATTTCCTGCTTTTGAAATAAGTGTGCGGGTGGTATCTATATGGGGAACGTCGGCAGCAGTGGTGGTCTTCTCCGGTTGGTTCACGGCATGTGCTGCGCCTCGGAGTTGAGAAGTACTCTGTTCTTCATCTGCCTGAAGCGCTGCTTCTGCTTCTTTCTTAGTCAACGATTTTTTCTGTACAAGCATTAGGGTTCTTGACTCTGCTTCACCATGAGGCGGCTGCTCGGCACCAGAAATCCTTTTGAATATGCCCTGAGTGTTTCCTCCTTCAGATAGCGACGACTGCTCAACTGTGGAATCAAAAGAAATATTCACTGCAGTTGCCGAAGTCTTGGATTCGAATAATTCTTGTTTTTCTTTTTCATTGCAAGAAGCATGATGGATGGAAACAACACTTGAAGAGGTACGCGATACAGAGGGGGGAGCCAATGTCAAAGATGCATCATCTTCCACTTTTTTCTCCTCCTCGTCCTTACTACCTGTACTACTACTAGTGGAAGAGGAGGCTGGCATGCGAGTTTGAGCCATGCCAATTGTAGTGCGACGAGAAGGAGCTGGAATCGCAGTACCACCTTCTAGTCTCACCTGTGCCCTCTTGACAAACAGGCCATGGTCAGCATTAGATTCGAAGTACCTAACTCCATTAACGCTACCATCGTTCTTTCCCTTGGCGTTGTCAAGGCAGACACCATACCATTCCCCTTCAGCAAATTGCGTTGTTCCAATATATTTTACTACTCCTTTCCGCCCTGCGACTGATACGTGACTTCCAACAACTACATCTGTATCTGGTGATGACCGTGATGAGGGATTCTGCAAACCTGATGGAATGTTTGACACATGGTGCTTGGACATGGCAATAAAATAATACCAGCAGTAGTACCAAAACGGAGGTTCAAGATGTCCTTAGCGCCAGGTATTAGGTTGGGCGGCCTTTTCTACTCACTTGTGAGAGCTGTGTATACAACAGGCGTTTCTCTTGACTTGCTTGTTGGAATTGGGGTGGTAGCATATACTACAATACAGAGAAACGGCAAGCAGCTGCTTTGTTGTGGCCACTGTTGCTTCTGACATTCTTGCTGGTACTTCTAAAGCCTTTCTGTAGTATTAGCAGTAGCAATAGCGGCGGCTACCTAATAATTCCTTATCATATTTGCCTTCATGATACCTATAACCATATCAGCACAATTGATCTTCTTTTTTGCTCTTCCTGGTTAGGGTTAGGGTTACGAGTTGTGGATTATGGGTTATGAGTCAGTGTTAGGGTTAAGAGATTAGGATTAGGGTTAGGTTCAGAGTTAGGGTTAAGGGTTAGTTAGGGATAAGGGTTATGGGTATGGTTAGGATTAGGGTTAGAGTTAGGGGTTATTACTGCCATGCTAAGAGAATTCGTCCTATGAAATAAGTGCTCCAAGTCATTCGAACCAAAAGTTAACAAAGGGGATGATAAATGCTGGCGCAAACTACCGTAAATATAAGCTTGATTTTTGATCATGTCTATCCTTTGCACACGACGCACGCCACTGCGTGCAAGCGGTTACCAACACCAGGGCTACAGAGGGGGGGCAATCCGCCCCTGCAGTTGTGACAAATACTGCTACACATCAGACCCTGCTACTAATATGCAATATTAATTAGTTACGGGGATAAAAGGCTTGGCACATTCAGCACGTAGGGAGATACTAGTCTACAAAAATAGAAGCTATTATGTTCTTCTCATGTGCATCTATACACGTATATACACATCTAAGGTTAGTTGTAGACACTATATATAATGTCCTGAAGATTTGAATGGCCGTCAGTTCTCTACCAACGTTAACGGACGATAGAAATTGTTCCCCTCCCTCTCATAACCCCTTGCCTCGATGAGACGATTACGAGGCTATTATTTACACCTTCCTAAAGGGTTATATACAAGACAAGACAATCAATCATCGCTTGGGTGACTTTTGCCGTTTCGAAAGCCCATGACCCATTGAAACTCCCACAATGGTAGTCTGCCTCTTCCTTCCCTGAATTTTACTGGTCTTTAGCTTGGGGGTTGGTCGTGGATGAAGGCATATGTCACAACTAATAGCATCCATCTTGGTATTGTGGAATGTGCAAGAAGTACATTCCCAAATTGTTTCTGCAAAATCAGAAAAGTGTCTCTCATCTGATGTAGCTTCTATATGTTCAGCAGCTTCACCAGTAGTAAAGTTACTGGTAGTACTGTTCGGTTTATTATCATCTTGAATTGAACCCTTTCCGGGGTTTTTACTATTGCATTCTTCAGACGTGTCTTCCTCATTGCTGCTTGAAGTTTTATCACCATTATTAAGTACTTTAGCACCCTTCATACCCCCGCTTTCACTACTAAGAGCTGTATGATTTCGAGGTGACGAATGCACTGAAGAGACTATGCCACCACCATCCACTCCTCTCGATTCTCCCAACAATGAATCTTGAGTTGTTGGTGAAATCGGAGCACCTGCTAGATTTCTCACAACAAGGTGGTGGTCATTCACTGTTGAATCCTTATATTGATATGGGGGATTTTGGTCTACCACTGTCAAGAACTTGCGAGTTGGAATGAAGCACATATGATGGGAAACACTAGTGTCAACCCCCTCTACCAGCAGCCTCCTATCGGCTTCAACGTCTTCAGGCACTTCAAGCTGCCACTCCCCCGTCTCAGAATTATAAAAAAAAGGAGTACAGTTTTCTGGGATAGAAAATGACCAGGGTGATGATGAGTAGGGGATCCACTGCCCAGCTACTCCCATGACTTCTTCACGAGAGTGCAATTTTATTTCACTGCCATTGCTCATGTCGGTGGTATCGCCTTTCTCCAATGATAAAGAAGAGCTGGTCGCAGCAGTTGAGGCTGCTGCTTCTCCAGCATGCCCTGAATCCTTAAATGCCTTCACTTGTTCAACTAGCTTACGATAATCAGCCTTGACAGCGTTGCCCATATCATTTCCATTTTCAAGCCAAAGGCAGTGTTGAGTCTTTGATCTACGAATCTCATTCTTCGTATTTAGGCGTTTTCTCTCATCATATTCCACGTCTTTAGCCATCCTGGCCAGGGTTTGCGCAGAAGGTATCCTTCCAGGGCACCTATCTACCTCCGAATTCACCTTCAACTCCAAAGCACGATATCTAGCTTTCATATCCTCCTTTAGTTGTGTAGTAGCAGTCAGTATTGAGCCTCATATCTGCTTGAAACTCGATTCTCAACACTATTATACTCGAGATAAAATAGATCACAATTAGTGCATACCTTTGAACCATCCTCTGATAACCCATACTCTTTCATCAACTTTCTGCAGTTCACCACACTCATGCTATCCATACTGCGGACGGGAAGCCTGTACTCAGTCCCACATCTCAGCTTTTCACCTCCCGCCTTCACCTCATTCAGAAGCAAAGGTCTTAAATTTCGAAAAGTTTCGATCAGTTTCCCCAACTGAGGTAGCGCACGAAGAGTGGTGGGAGCAGCTGGCCTAGCACAGACAGGACATTTCTGAGAACCAACTGTATGACACTGCAGAGCTGACCTAATGCATTGAGAACAGAATGAATGATAGCACGGCGTTGAAACTGGAACCATGAGGAAGCCCCGGCATATGCTACATCGCAACGCAGCATCCATTTCCCTGTCAGAAATAAAAATTAAGGGCCTCATATGCAATGAGCACACGAGACACTCTCGAGACGGTACCCCAGGTGTTAGTTATAAAAAATACTAATACCCCTCAAACAACTATTCAAACCCATGCCCTGCCAATAAAACTAGACAAAGGGGCGAAGAAATATGGTGGTATGATGGAGAAGCCTGATCAAGTCAGTGAATAGTGATGTCGGTCAAAGTCTAACTACTGGAAAGATATCGAGCAGTGGATTCATGTGGAGATCACATTGAAAACGTCCACCGCCAGACCTATTTCTATCACTTCCACAGAGCTCGACTATCTTTAGTTCCATGCAACAGTCATGAGTGTTTCAATGCTGCCCGAGTGGTCTATTTTCTGCTTTTCGTTCCGTCGATTAGGTTCAAATGGGGCACACCTCCCCAAATAAACAAAATTACCATACAATAAACCCCCTACGCTGCCAACACCACGTCCAAAAACACGAAATTTTGCTGTAATTGCAAAAATGAAAACAAACACTTCAGAAACTTACCGAAGCTTTCGCCTGAGCCCATCTTTTCCATCCGTGCCAACATTCTGTAACTCCCACTCGTGTTCATACCCGTCTCTGTCATCCCACTCACCCTCAAACGTTACCATGCTGTCAATAGTGCTGTTCTGTTGATAAGCCCGAACTGTAGTGTATACGGTTCGACACGCATTCTATTAGAATATTTCTCATCTTTCTGGGTTATGAACAGTAGTGGGGGTTTGGGTTTAGGGTTGGGGTTCGGGTTCGGGTTCGGGTTCGGGTTCGGGTTCGGGTTCGGGTTCGGGTTAGGGTTAGGGGAGAACTCCTAACCCTAATCAAATATTAATTATTTTTATCACGTGAGAACTCAAACATCAATTCAAAACAAAACCGACTCTAAAACCGACCTTTACAAACCGGTCTCAGGTAACCAACATAGAGGTAGGACCCACCAGGGTGAGTGTGACTGAAGGGCGTATGACCCAAACCTTAAACCCTAACCCTAAATTCTAAACTCTAATTCTAGCCCTAAAACTCTAAACTCTAATTCTAACCCTAAAACTCTAACTATAATCCTAACCCTATAACCCTAACCCTAACCCCAACCCCGTAACCCTAACCCATAACCCTAAACTCATAACCCCTAGCCCTAAACTCTAACCCTAAGCCTAAGCCTAAGCCTAAGCCTAATTCCTGGCCCTTACAAGTGATAGCATTTACACCTCTATCGATGTAATTGCATCTTAACCCTAACCCTAACCCTATTCCCCAACTCTAACCCTAACCCCCTAACACACGGCAGGCATTCATTTGAAACGCCCTTGGACTTCTTCATCGCAAATCATGTGGCAGCCAGACAACATGGAAGAGGAGGATAGAGAGAAGGAGGAGGAGCACGAGGGCACTAGGCTGAGGGCATATATGGAAGACATCGACTTTAGACTCGAGGAAGGAAGGAGAATCAATGATAGAAAGGCAACGGGGGAGGCCGTGAAGGGATACGTTATAGTGCTGGGGTACGATATGTCGGCAATACCGTTGGCTAACGAGGGGGCTTTTAACGCCCCTTTGGAAATGGTGCTGAAAACGAAGGAGGAGGCCATTTACAAGCTAGCACAGGCCTATTCTGATTTACGTCAGTTT